>Ga0114941_100014_pt1 | contig 37219 bp, 30 predicted proteins | sample DevilsHole_FD_89580 | JGI IMG/M metagenome (GOLD analysis project Ga0114941, IMG submission 89580) | Groundwater microbial communities from Devils Hole, Nevada to study Microbial Dark Matter (Phase II) - Devils Hole | ecosystem: Environmental > Aquatic > Deep subsurface > Groundwater | place...
AGCCCCCCGCCTCCAGGACAATTTGCATGGTTGGTTTGTAGTTGGGCTTTAGCCCAAAAGCCCCCCGCCTCCAGGACAATTTGCATGGTTGGTTTGTAGTTGGGCTTTAGCCCAAAAGCCCCCGCCTCCAGGACAATTTTCAATTTCTTTTCAGATCCCCTCTCCCTTGATGGGAGAGGGGGTAGGGGGTGAGGGTGATTACACCTTCGCCTCATCCTTCACCAACTTGGCCCAACCCAAATCCTTCAGACTGTTATTCCGGCGCAGAGGACGAGTCACCAACTCCAGAATATCGCGAGCATTAGTAAAGCCGTGAATCTGAGCGAAAGTAAACTCAACCGACCACTTAGTATTAATCCCCCGCGCCTCAAGCGGATTCGCATGCGCCATCCCAGTAATCACCAAATCCGGCTTCAATTCATAAATCCGCTGAATCTGGTTGTAATTATCCGGCTTCTCCACAATCCGAGGCACCGACACCCCCATCTCCTTACAAGTTTGCTCCAGCAACGCCAGCTCAGCCGCTTGATAGCGCTTATCCATATAAGGAATCCCAATTTCAGGGCAACTCATGCCGCAGCGAATCAAGAACCGAGCCAGAGAAATCTCCAGCAAATTGTCCCCCATAAAAAAGACAGACTTGCCGCGAACCAGCTGGATATAATCCTCCAAACTCGCCCAGATTTGCTGCTCCCGCTCCTGCAAACCATTCGGCTCAATCCCGAACACCGAGCAGATTTTCTCAATCCAAGCGCGAGTGCCATCTGGCCCAATCGGGAACGGAGCGCCAATCAACTTGGCCTTGCGCCGGCGCATGATCGCCGTCGCCGTGCGGCTGAGGAAAGGATTCACACCGGCAGCATAATACCCCTCCTCAATCACCGGCAGCTCAGTGTAGCGCTTGCTTGGCAGCCAGCCAGAAACCTTAATCCCTTGCTTCTTCAACTCCAGAGTCAGCTGAGTCACCACCGGATCTGGCAGCGAACCGAAAAGAACCAGCGGCGGGTGCTTGACATATTCCGACTCTTCTGCTACCACATCTTCCTTCTTTTTGCCGAAGTTGAGCAGTTGCTGAATCCCACCGCGCTTTTCCTTCTCCACTTCCGGAGCCTTTTCTGGACAGCGAGCAGCCATCGCCGCCAGAACCGTATCTTCCCCTTGCGTAAAAGCGTAGTCCAGACCGTTGGCGCGAGCCACCACAATCGGAATACCGATCTCAGATTCCAGCTTAGGAGCCAGCCCTTCCAAGTCCATCTTAATGATTTCCGTGGTGCAGGTGCCGATCCAAACAATCACGCTCGGGTTGCGGTCGCGCTTAATCTGCAAGCACAGCCGTTTCAGCTCTTCATAATCATTCAGCTGAGCCGAAATATCCCCTTCCTCCAACTCCGCCATTGCATAGCGAGGTTCAGCAAAAATCATCACCCCCATTGCATTTTGGAGGAAATAGCCGCAGGTCTTAGTGCCAATTACCAAAAAGAAACTGTCTTCTATCTTCTGGTAAAGCCAAGCCACACAGCTGATCGGGCAAAACGTGTGGTAATTGCCGGTCTCACACTCAAAATTTAGGGCTTCAGGTTGAGCAACAGTCATGGCGGATTTTTTTCTCCTTTATATTGGCTGCAGGAAATCAAAGCTGAACAAGTTCTTACAAATCCGACAGCAAGTTAGAAAAGTCTGAATCATCGTCGTCGGAAGTCCACTCGTCCCGCGCTAGCGCTTCCAGGTCATCATCCAGCTCGTCCGAGGACTCCTCACTCACCTCATCGAAAGCCAGATCGTCAAACTCATCCTCGGCTGACTCTTCAGCGAAATCTGAAGATATGGCATCATCCAAGTCCCCAAGATCCATATCATCCATGTCCTCCCCAGACTCTTCACCGAAATCCCCACCGAGATCGCTGAATTCATCGCCGCTTTCGACTCCAAAATCATCGGCTGACTCTTCCTCAAAATCGCCACCGATATCGCCGAACTCGTCCGAGATTTCTTCTCCAAAGTCATCGGCAGACTCTTCCTCGAAATCGCCACCGATATCGCCGAACTCGTCCGAGATTTCTACTCCAAAGTCAGCGGCAGACTCTTCATCGAGATCGCCACCGATATCGCTGAAATCGTCCTCGGAGGTTTCCGCTTCAAAGTCAGCAGCAGGCTCTTCATCGAAATCGCCAAGCCCCATCTCCGCCAGATCGTCGGATGGCTCTTCACCAAAGTCAGTGCCGAGATCCATATCCTCCAGCTCCTCGGATGGCTCTTCATCCCGACCGGCTGTCGCGGCATTGACTAGCGCCGCCGCTCCCGCTACCGCACCGACCACACCGACTGCCCCAACTGCACCGATAGCTGCTGCTTTTAGCCCAGAGAACTTGTCTGGACTCGGCTTAGAAGGCGTCTCGTCAGCCAGGGCAAAGGGTTCTGCTGCTGCCGGTGCCGGTTGTGGCACAGCTTGCGGGGCAGCTTGTGGCGCAGCTTGTGGGACAGCTTGCGGCACAGCTTGCGGCACAGCTTGCAGGACAGCTTGCGGCACAGCTTGTGTCGCAACTTGCGGCACAGCTTGTGGGGCAGCTTGTGGGGCAGCTTGCGGCACAGCTTGCGGCACAGTTGGCGAGAAAAGCGTTTCGCCTGTGACCTGCGGTGCCGGCGCTGCGGCTGCCGGCGCTGCGGCTGCCGGCGCTCCTGCCGATGCTACCAGAAAGGGTGACGGTGGTGCCGGTGGGGCTTGACGGTCTGCCGGTGCTGCCGGTGCCGGTGGATTGCCCAGTGCGATGTCCGGGTCAAAATTCAGGCCCAAAACATCAATCAGGATCTCTGGATCGGGATTCAGCCTGGAAAAGGGCAACATCAGCTGCGCTAGCTTAGGTTCCAGCGCATTCATGGCTCCCAGGATGAAGTAAGAAGGGGGACGCCGACCACCATCGGGTGTTTTCACAGATACCGACTTCAGATGCAGGCTCAACCAATCATGATTGACTTGGTAGTACTGCAACCACTGTTGCTTTAGCCCTGATGTGAAGTCTTCAAAAAAAGCCATAGTGTCTCTGATACATTTACGCGACATTATCCGAGGTATTCCCGGACAATGCAACGATAGCACGCAACACCTGTAAAAGTGATAGAGGCGGTATCCCGCAAAGCTTTCAGGAAAATCCCATGCATCACCTTTCCAGTCCCGCGAAGCGCGTAAATCCACAGCTAGGACAGTGGAAAACTTTAGAGCCACCCAAGCGGGTGTGGACATTTTGAACTTTTGAACGGGTAGTGCGCCTACCCTGCATCGCTCTCGCCGTTTTAGACCTGATTTTTCACAAAGCCAAGGCAACAGTGTCGGAAGTCAAGGGAGGTTGGCAGAAAAATAAGCGCGGTAATTGAAGTCGCGATTTGCCTGTTCGCAGCTGACCGGGGCCTTTGTCAATTTCTCAGCTCTGTCTGTCTTGTATCACGTTTTGTAGGATTGTGCAAGAAATCCAGGATTAAATTTTACCTCCCCTGGGTTGCTGGAATAAAATATGATTCTTTTGGTCTAGACGCCCAGTGCCGTCCTGAATCATACTAGCCAATTCAGCAACCCTCGCTTACGCTCACCTTGGAAGCCCGGAATAGCGCAGGTAAATCTACACCATCATCAGGTCTAGCTCTTCCTCCTCACTGATCGCCTTGGGCTGGGCCGGGTTGAGGTAGAAGTCAGACAGCAACGAGAACAGCTCCCGATCCGGGGCATCGTTGGGCACCACCCCCTCAGGACGGGCCAGAATTTGGTCGGCGATGTTCAGGTAGTAGTCGCAGACATAGTTGAGGGAGGGGTCAGTCTCGGCCATCTCGAACAGCGTCTTGCCCTTGACGCGGGAGACGCGAATGTCCTCAATCAGCGGCAGGACTTCCAGCACCGGCATGGGAACGGACTCCACATACTTCTCGATCAGGTCCCGCTTCGAGGTGCGGTTGCCAATCAAGCCGGCGAGGCGCAGCGGGTGGGTGCGGGCTTTCTCGCGCACGGATGCCGCAATCCGGTTGGCCGCAAACAGGGCGTCAAACCCGTTGTCGGTGACAATCATGCAGTAGTCGGCATAGTTGAGCGGTGCCGCAAACCCGCCGCACACCACGTCCCCGAGCACGTCAAACAGAATTACGTCGTATTCGTCGAAGGCGTTGAGCTCTTTGAGCAGCTTCACGGTTTCGCCCACCACATAACCGCCGCAACCGGCACCGGCAGGGGGTCCGCCCGCTTCCACGCAATCCACCCCGCCATAGCCCTTGTAGATCACATCTTCGGGCCAGACGTCTTCGTAGTGGTAGTCCTTGGCTTGCAGGGTGTCAATGATCGTGGGAATCAGGAAGCCGGTCAGGGTAAACGTGCTGTCGTGCTTGGGATCGCAGCCGATTTGCAGCACTTTCTTGCCGCGACGCGCCAGCGCCACCGAGATGTTGCAGCTGGTTGTCGATTTACCAATTCCGCCTTTTCCGTAAACTGCGAGTTTCACCCTTGTGTTCTCCTGAATGCTTGCTTCTGAAAGTCGGATCTATATTGTCTGCCAGCGAGTGGGCCCGCTGCGCTCCCCCACAGCTGACTGTGGCGGGCGCGTGTTCTTGTCTCTGAACGCATTATTGTCTAACTTCGCAGCAAAAAAAAGGTCTTCAACAGATGGATTGGGGCTTAAAAACGACTATTTCGGGCCATCCAATCAAAAGCACCATCCTGTCCCGCCTATTTGGCTGTAGCAGTCTTGATAAACCCTAAAAAGCTAGCTTATTTAGTTTTATTTATAAAAATGTGTGCGAAAAGCAAAAAAATCCTGGCTACAGCTATCCCACCCCTGACCGGCAGAGGCTCATAAGTCCTGCCGGTGCTGGATTATGGCTTACAAGAGCCTCGCAGCCTGCCTTGTGGAGGGCCGCGATAACTCGAACTGACTTCGAATTTGGGGGGCTGTGGCGGAAAACTTTGGGGCGCGAGCACCCTCAGGCAGGCGTTGGCAAACTGATTTGGGATTTTTGTAAATAATTGTGAATTTTTTCCCAAGCCTTGACAGGCAGGGGCCTGGGGGTCGTGGGGGAGGGGGGTGCCGGTGTGGCATTCCTGAGAGGATAGTAAATTATATCACATTTGATAGCGGCTGTCAAGCTAAACCTGTAAGGATTTTAAAGAAACCGGGTTGCTTGGGTACTGAGAAACCCGGTTTCTTTAAGAAACCGGGTTTCTGGCACCTCACTAATATCAAAAAGCTATATGGCAAGAACATATCGCCCCGCTGATTGTCTTAGAATTTGTTTCTGGGGATGGAACAGAAGAACGAGACAGAACCCCCATTACCGCCGTTCAGAATGGAAAAGGGCAGAACTGCGGCAAATTTTGGGTTTACGAACAAGTAATCCGAGTTCCTTTTTACGGCATTTATGAAATAAAAAAAGCGAGTGTTGAGGTGTATCACCTGGTAGACGGCTTCTATCAACTCCTAGCTGCTAACGAGCGGGGACACTACCCCATCCCCTTCTTGGGAGTTGAATTGGGCATTTGGCAAGGTCAATATCAAAATGCCACCCTGCCTTGGCTGCGCTGGTGGGATTGCCAAGGCAATCTCTTATTAACGGGTCACGAACGGACTGAACGGGAGCACCAGCGGGCAGAACAGGAGCGGCAGCGGGCAGAACGTCTAGCGGCGCAGTTGCGGGCGTTGGGAATTGAGCCGGAAGCCTGACAAAGGACGGCAATACCCATCTCAAAAGCCGCAAACACCGATCCAGGCAATCGCCCCTATCTCCCTACAATCAGCTTCAAGAGGTAACACAACACTATCTTTGTCCGCGCCACCCCGCCCCCACCCCCGACGTAGGACAGGCGTTCCCTCCGATCCAAAAACCAGAAGACGTACGACAGGCGTCCCGCCTGTCCACCCCCACCCCCTAAACCCCGCGCCTCCGCGCACTAGAGAGACTATGCAGCCAACCAATCCCAACCAATTTACCGAAAAAGCCTGGGAAGCGATTGTCCGCACCCCAGACATCGCCAAACAAGCCCAGCAGCAACAGCTGGAAAGCGAGCACCTGATGAAATCCCTGCTGGAACAAGACGGACTCGCTACCAGCGTCTTCAATAAACTCGGCGCTGACGTGCAGCGACTGCGAGATCGCACCGGCGACTACATCAACCGCCAGCCCAAAATTAGCGGTGCCGGCGGTTCCGTCTACCTGGGGCGCAGCCTCGACACCCTGCTCGACCGCGCTGAGCAGTACCGCAAAGACTACGGCGACGAATTCATCTCTATCGAGCACCTGCTGCTGGCGTATGCCAAAGATGAGCGTTTTGGCAGAGGCTTATTCCAAGAATTTAAAATAGACGAAAAGAAGCTCAGAACTACCATTGAAGAAATCCGGGGGAGCCAAAAAGTGACCGACCAAAATCCAGAAGGCAAATATCAAGCCCTGGAAAAATATGGCCGCGACTTGACAGAAGCCGCCCGCCAGGGGAAACTCGACCCCGTAATCGGACGGGATGACGAAATTCGCCGCACGATTCAAATTCTCTCCCGCCGCACCAAGAACAACCCGGTGCTGATTGGCGAACCGGGCGTGGGTAAAACAGCGATCGCGGAAGGGCTAGCCCAGCGGATTGTCAGCGGCGACGTTCCCCAATCCCTAAAAGACCGCAAGCTGATCGCTCTGGACATGGGCGCACTGATTGCCGGTGCCAAATACCGGGGTGAATTTGAAGAGCGCCTGAAAGCCGTGCTCAAGGAAGTCACCGACTCTCGCGGGCAAATCATCCTGTTTATCGATGAAATCCACACCGTTGTGGGTGCCGGTGCGACACAAGGCGCAATGGATGCCGGCAACTTGCTCAAACCCATGCTCGCCCGGGGCGAACTGCGCTGCATCGGCGCAACCACCCTCGATGAATATCGCAAATATCTGGAAAAAGATGCGGCATTAGAGCGCCGGTTCCAGCAAGTGTACGTCGATCAGCCTAGCGTGGAAGATACTATCTCCATTTTGCGGGGTTTGAAAGAGCGTTACGAAGTCCACCACGGGGTTAAGATTTCCGACAGCTCTTTGGTAGCAGCAGCCACCCTTTCCTCCCGCTACATTAGCGATCGCTTCCTCCCCGACAAAGCGATTGACCTCGTGGATGAAGCCGCCGCACGGCTGAAAATGGAAATTACCTCCAAACCGGAAGAACTCGACGAAATCGACCGCAAGATTATCCAGTTGGAAATGGAGAAGCTGTCGCTGCAAAAAGAAAGCGACCTCGCTTCCCACGAGCGACTGGAGCGCCTGGAAAAAGACCTCGCCAATCTCAAGGAAGAGCAGCACCGTGTGGGCGCCCAGTGGCAGTCTGAAAAGGACGTTATTACCAAAATTCAGAATATAAAAGAAGAGATTGACCGCGTTAATGTCGAGATCAGCCAAGCGGAGCGCGACTACGATCTCAACCGCGCAGCTGAGCTGAAATACGGCAAGATGACCGATTTGCACCGGCAGCTGGAAGCCGCTGAAACCCAGCTGGCGCAAACACAAAAGAGCGGCAAATCCCTACTGCGCGAAGAAGTCACGGAAGCAGACATCGCCGAAATTATCTCCAAGTGGACGGGAATTCCGATTAGCAAGCTGGTAGAATCGGAGAAAGAAAAACTCCTGCACCTGGAAGATGAACTGCACCGGCGGGTGATTGGCCAAGAGGAAGCCGTCACAGCGGTTGCGGACGCAATTCAGCGCTCGCGTGCCGGTTTGGCTGACCCCAACCGCCCGATTGCCAGCTTCATCTTCCTCGGACCCACCGGCGTGGGCAAAACCGAACTGGCAAAAGCTCTCGCCGCCTATCTTTTTGACACGGAAGAGGCGATGGTGCGGATTGACATGTCCGAGTATATGGAGAAACACGCTGTCTCCCGTTTAATTGGTGCGCCTCCGGGATATGTGGGTTACGAAGAAGGCGGACAGCTGACGGAATCGATCCGCCGGCGTCCTTATGCGGTGGTGCTGTTTGACGAAATCGAAAAAGCTCACCCGGATGTGTTCAACGTGCTGCTGCAAATCCTCGATGACGGTCGGGTTACCGACTCCCAAGGGCATACGGTAGACTTCAAGAATACCATCATTATTATGACCAGCAACATCGGCTCGCAGTACATCTTGGACATTGCCGGTGATGAGTCTCTCTACGAAGAGATGCGCAAGCGCGTCATGGACGCCATGCGGGCGAATTTCCGTCCGGAGTTCCTCAACCGGATTGATGAGATCATCATCTTCCACAGCTTGAACCGGCAGCAGCTGCGGCAAATTGTTAAACTGCAGGTGGCTCGTCTCGACCGGCGGCTGGCTGAGCGCAAGATTTCTCTGAAACTTTCCGACGCAGGGCTTGACTTTTTAGCAGAAATCGGGTACGATCCGGTTTACGGCGCACGTCCGCTGAAGCGAGCGATTCAGCGGGAGCTGGAAACCCAAATTGCCAAGGCAATCCTGCGCGGCGAGTTCAACGATGGCGACATTATATATGTGGATGTGGAGAATGAGCGTCTCGCCTTCAAGCGCTTGCCGGCGGAGTTGCTGGCGGCGAAATAGTGGGGCCAGAAACCGGGTTTCTTTGGTTGGGGCCAGAAACCGGGTTTCTAAAAGAAACCCGGTTTCTCAGCTTTGGGTTAGAAACCGGGTTTCTTTGAGAAACCCGGTTTCTACTAATACCGGCAGATAATTTGGCGCATTTGTCGCAAATTTGCCGGCAATTCCAGAAGCATCGCCTGTTCAATGAACATCGGCGGCACCGGAATTGTAGGAGTCGCCCGCACCGAGTAGGTGAGCGCAGTGCCGGTGCCGCAATCTTGCAGCTTTAAGTCTGCCGCAAAATCCAGAAAGGTGCCTTTTTCCAGCCGGAACTGGATGTGCCGGTGCAAGGTTTCAACTACCTTTAGGTAGATTTCTACCTGAACGCTCAAAAAGAGAAAAGCCTTGGTAGCTGCTTGGTAGAGACGTTTTGCCTCTTGACTGAAACCCAACACCTCACTGCGGGTGACATCTGGGAAATAGTGAACCCAGCGGGGGTAATCGGTGAGCTGCTGCCAAGCTTTCGCTCGCGCCAAAGGCAGGTAAATTGAAGCGGTTACCGCACCCCCCCAGAGCGTGTGGGATTGAGTTTTTAGCAAAATATCCCCTCGCAGCAGTGCAGCTTTTTCAGTCTGATTACATTCTGAAACAGCAGCCGAATCAGCAGAGGTGGATACAGTTAATTCAGTCATGTTTGCTACCAATTAACTCATGTAATAGAGTCGGGAACGGTGACATATTATATGAAGTTGGGGAGAAGAACCATAACATCTCTCAGTTGGGTAATTGGGCATTGGGCGATCGGGCATTGGGCATTGTTAATCCCCTGAGCTGGGACATAATATGAGAGCTAAAAGGGAATTGCACTGTCCGGAGAGCTGGGCGGCTGTCTCCAACCGCTCTTGCTACCCCGTTTCTCGCGAGGGGGTTTCGGATAAAAGACGGGGGAGCTACCTCAATTGTGGCTCAACTGCCGGTGGAACAGCTTCATTTGGCAAAAAAAATCTTGTGACTGCCAGAAACCGGGTTTCTGATAGCTGTAGGGGCATGCCCCCGTGCCTGCCCCCGGTTTCTTACGGCTGCATGAAGAATACAAGACATGCTCTCTAGGGTCAGTCAGAAGCGAGCCAAACATTTTTAGAAAGCCAGAAAGCCGTCCAGGTTGCTTTGAAGGTTCAGACAAGTCAGGTTTTGCTTGGAGTGAGAGCTGGCGAGCTGCTATCGTTGGTGTGGGTACTCGCGGCGATCATACCAGGAGTTAAGTGCATGAGTCGATCCTCCAATTCCGTCAGTGAGATGCTTCCATACATTTTTGGCATTGTCCTGGGGACAACAGTCCTTGTATTTGTGCTCAGGGGGTTCGGCATTCTCACGTTTATTCCCGGATCTCTGATCTGGATGTTAATCTTTCTTTCCGTCGCCACCGGCATCGCCAGCCGCGTGTTTGGACAGAGAGGGCGCTACTGAAGTAGTGGGCATAGGGCATGGGGGATTAGCCGGATTTTACATGAGTTCAATCTGCTTGGGACTCAGAGGGCTGAGAGTCTTGCATAACTGCCGATTTTAACTTAGCCCGCTGCATTGCCTCCCCCACGATGACGTTCAGCTGAGCGCCAATCAGCATCACCCACGAACTCAAGTACAGCCACAGCATTAAAACTATCACAGCGCCAACGGCTCCATAGGACCGGTTGTAATTGCCGAAGTTGCTGACATATAGCCGAAACAGACCGGAGATTACAGCCCACGAGACTGCTGCCAAAATCGCTCCGGGCATAATCGGCGTTCCTTTGGGCCAGGATCTGGGGCCATAGCGATAGATAAAGCCAAAGGCAGCGGAGACAATGCCCAGAGCAATTGGCCAGCTAAACAGCCGCCAAACCGACAGGAAAGTTGGCACCAGCTTGCAGCTGATATTGGGGTCGAACCGGCAACTCTGCGCAGCCACCAAAACCACGATCAGGTCGCTGACAAACACCAGTGCGCTGGCGGCGATCAGCAGCAGGATGGTGCCAACACTGAGAGCCAGAGAAACGAGCTTGGCTTTCCAAAAAGGTCGCGCCCGCTCTAGGGGAATGCGGTAGATTTGATCCAGGGCAGCCATCGCGGCGCTGATCGCTCCGGAAAATGCCCAAATTGCCCCAAAAAAACTAATCGAAAACAGGCTCTGGTTTTTCGAGACGGTGATTTCACTGATAAACCCGCGAATCAGGGTCTGGACTTCCAGGGGGGCGAACTTGCCCAGCTGACGCGCCAGTTGGTTGAGGGTGGACTGCAACGATTCAAATAGCCCAATCGCCGTCAGCAGTGCCAAAATTGCTGGAAACAGGGCTAACATGGCGTTATAGGCCATCTCTGCTGACAGACCGGCCAGCCGCTGCTCACCGGCACGCTGAAAAACTTGCCGCAGGGTGGTCAAATTCAGGTGGCCAAAAAAACGGACAAAACGGGGAGAGGGCATGGGATTTGGGATGGAACTATTTTTGATTCATCCCCAATTTAGAATCTAAAAATTAAAACCTAAAATTCTAATATCTAACTCAAGTTGCAACTTTTGGAGGCAGTCGCGACGATCTGCGCACACCACCACCAATGAAAAGTCGCTTCGGGCGGCGGAGATCCAGTAGGGCTAAAGCCCAACTACGAACCTTTTCAAGTCAGAGCCTCCAAAACGGCGTTCCCAGCTGCCTGGCTGGGAACGAGGGGAAAGTTGCAACTTTTGGAGGCAGAGCCTCCAAAACGGCTTTCCCAGGCAGAGCCTGGGAACGAGGGGACAAACCTAAAATTATATAGCAGTTGGCACGCTCGGTGAGGACATGGGCATCACGCATGCATGGCATCATCGCCAGAACGCATGCATCTGTGAGTCTTTCCCATGCGCCATGCGCCATGCGCCATGCGCCATGCGCCATACCATTAATGTCCGCGCCCAATCTGACTGCTGCTATAACATCTCCCACCCAGTTTCAAGAACCCCTCTCCCCCTCCCCGAAGCGCAGGTAGGGGGGTGGGGTAAAAGGCAACCGGCAAAAGCTCAGTAAAATGGAAAATTCCTATGACTCAGAACTTCTCGCAATGGTTGGAGGAAATCAAGACTCTGCAACAGCAATTGGCAGAGCGAGAGCAAGAGCGCGATGCGGCTAATGCCAGCGCTGATCGGTGGCGGGAACTTTACAATAAAGAAGCGGAGCAGCGCCGCACTGAGGCGATCAACGCCAAGCAAACTATCGAATCGCTCCAGGCAGAAATCCAGCGCCTTCAGGAAGAATTAGCCAAAACAAAAGAGGATGATGCCGACAGTTTGTCTGTGATTTCGCAAGAGGTGGACAGACTGGGAGCGAGTGAGTTGAAAGCCAAACTGGCAAAATTGCTCACCTCGCGCTTGGAGGCGCTGCAAGAAGTGGAGCGCCTGACTGAGGCGCTGACAGCTGAACAAGCCGCCCACGCCAAAACCCGTCACAGTTTGACGACGGCTTTGGGGGATACGATGGACCGGCTGAAGGCAGCCCGCGCCGCCCTCAGCGGTGGCGAAGAAGCGGCGGACAATGCGGCTGGGAGTGGCGCACCAATGCCGGGGGGGTCTAAAATCCCATCACTGAAGCTACCTCGGATAAAACCGGCTCAACCCCCTGCTTGAGCGGGTTGTTGCTGTGATTGATAGCCGTATCTGGGTCTTTCAGACCGTTGCCGGTGAGGACACAAACCACGGTTGCGCCGGCGGGCACTTGGTCTTTGACTTTCAGCAAGCCGGCAACGGAGGCGGCGGAAGCGGGCTCGCAGAAAATGCCCTCACAGCTGGCCAAGAGGCGGTAAGCTTCCAGGATTTCGGCGTCGGTAACGGCGTTGAACTGCCCCTGACTGGCGGCGGCGGCGGCGACGGCTTTCTCCCAGGATGCGGGGTTGCCAATGCGAATGGCGGTGGCCAGGGTTTCGGGATGGGCCACTGGCTGGCCGATGACCAGCGGTGCGGCACCGGCGGCTTGGAATCCCATCATCCGGGGCAATTGCTGGCAAATTCCCGCTTGCTGGTATTGACAGAACCCCATCCAGTATGCTGTGATGTTGCCGGCATTTCCCACCGGCAGGCACAGCCAGTCGGGGGCGTCGCCGAGGGCGTCTGCGATTTCAAAGGCAGCGGTTTTCTGACCTTCCAGGCGGTAGGGATTGAGGGAGTTGACCAAGGTCACCGGGTATTTGGCGGACATTTCTTGGACAATTTCCAGGGCGCGGTCAAAGTTGCCTTTGATGGAGAGGACTTCGGCTCCGTAGACCAAAGCTTGGGCCAACTTGCCCAAGGCCACATAGCCGTCGGGAATCAGGACAAAGGCTCGCATGCCGCCGCGTCTGGCGTAGGCGGCGGCGGAGGCGGAGGTGTTGCCGGTGCTGGCGCAGATCACGGCTTGCGCCCCTGACTCCTTGGCTTTGGAAATGGCCATTGTCATCCCCCGGTCTTTGAAACTGCCGGTGGGGTTGAGTCCGTCATATTTGACAAATACTCGCACCTGTCTGCCCACCAGCTGGGCAATCGAGGGCACGGGGATGAGAGGGGTGTTGCCCTCAAGCAATGTTACCACCGGCGTGGTATCACTCACTGGCAAGTAGGGCCGGTAGGTTTCGATCAAACCGGGCCAGCCTTTGGGGGTGGGTCGCCGGTCGCCCGCACTCGGGATTGCGCCGGTGGCTTGGTTTTCAGCAGCAGACAGACTGAGAGTCACAGTAATTGGTCTTTCAGATGCAAACAGAATCGTTGTTAGCCTTTAGTGTACCTTGAGAATCCCGCAAGGGAGCGCCGGTGCCGGGAGGGCAAGGAAAAATTGCCGTCACTTGCAAAAGTGACACATTCCCAGAAAACTGTAGTGTTGCATGCAATTTAACCTATAGTTCAGGTTAAAATGGCCTGAAGGTTTGAGTAAGTAGAAATGACCAGCCAGTTACTAGAGATGTCAAGTCCCGCATCCACTCTCTCCAGTGCCCCCAGCACTGTTGCTAAGCCCGCTAGGGCCCTCGATGCAACGGTATCGTCGCCCAGTAGAGCCGTGCCGGTCGAGCCGGTGAAGTCCCCGTACAAAGCAGACCAGCAAGTGAAGTTCTTGCACTTGCAGGCTGAAGTGGAATCCCTATTGCTGCAGTTGCGCTCGCTCAAGCCGCAGCGGCAAGACCAAGCGCCATAAGCTGCGGCGCTTGTCCGCACTGCAGGGTGTGGGAACGCGATCTGGTCGCGTTTCTAAAGTCGCGTCCGCACAGTCGCGTCTTACGAGCAGCTTGTCTCTGCTTCTCCCTCATGCCGGTATCGGTCAAATGCGCAAGTCCTGGATACTTGCGGGCCGGTTGGGCCAAGTTCTCAACCGGCATCTTTATGAGAAGAGAGGCGCTTGACGCGCAAGCCTTTCCAGCGGCACTGGCGGTTGGCGCACCTGTAGCGAAAAACCGGCACGAAGCTATTAATCAAGCGCTCGAAAAGTTGGCGGTGGCTTCGGTGCAGCTTGCTGCCACAGGCTGGACATTTCAAACTCACCAACTGCTCGGAAGTTTGCAGGCGGTAGCGAATGCGATAAACCAATAAGACGGCACTAACAGCTAGCAATATAACAGCGATAGCGTCAGAGGCCGCGATCTGGCGGAGGTTTTTTAGACTATCGAGTATCACCGGAGCCGCCTGTGATCCCAGACGCCACAGGGTGGCGCGAATCTGAAAAGGCTTCGAGAGCAGGAAGATTCCCAAACCAGCCAAAAACAGCGCCACAAATTCAATATAAGTTTTCTGGCGAAAAGGCTTTATCATAGATTAATTTCTAGGGCTTGCTGATTAAAACTATCATTCTCCCCTCTCACTCCTGACTCAGAATGACTTACCTGAACGTATAAATGTTCTCGGCAAACTCTTGTAAATCTGGGATTGAGGAACAAATCTAGAATCCAAGGAGTTTTATGAGAACCAGGACATTTTTATAAAAAAATATTAAACCTATCAGTTATAGCTGCAATTTATATGCTATAATAGAGTAAGGGTATGCAGCAATTTTTGTTATAAATACTCCCGTGCCCAAAGCGCGAATCATTTCCAGTGGCTGGGCTGGGGGCGGTGAGCCGTCCCACCAGCTATCTGGAGTGCCGGCGCTCGATTGCTACGCTGTAGGTTGGCTGTTGGTTTGCCGTGCCGGTGTTCTCAAGGCTTGCCTTACTGTCCCAGTTAGAGCCAATTGCCCACAATTATTTCGCCCCCGCACACAGGCTGCCAAGGGATGGCGCAATTGGCCCACCGGCCAATTGGCCACTGAGAAACCCGGTTTCTGAAAGAAACCGGGTTTCTGATGCTACAGACGCCTGGGGGCGCAACCGGCGGTGGGGCGGGCCGGTGGAGGGCCAGGGTGCTGGGGAAGTGGGGGGCGCAGCGGCAGTTTGGGGAGAAATTCACCGCACAGTAGCAATATTGTGTTATAAAAGTTGAGGTTTTGTAACCAACAGTGCTGTTTGCCCATCCTACTGCTTGCAGGCTGTTTGCGTGAATCCACTGATTGACTTGTCCGAATAGCACCTGGAGAATATTAATCTATTCATGACTGCATCGACCGTAAAGCCCCTGAAGTTGGCATCTGCGCCCACCGGCTCAGACTTGCGGCTCAAAGACATTATAAAAATCCTGCCGCGTGAATGCTTTGAGAAAGACCGGCGCAAAGCTTGGCTTTCAGTGGCGATCAATGTCTTATTGGTTGGCGCGGGCTACTGGGGGCTGGCCATTGCGCCCTGGTTCCTGCTGCCGGTGCTGTGGATTTTTACCGGCACAGCGCTGACCGGCTTTTTTGTGATTGGCCACGATTGCGGGCACCGGTCATTTGCCAACCGCAAGTGGGTGAACGATTTAGTTGGCCATATAATGATGCTGCCGCTGATTTATCCCTTCCACGGCTGGCGCATCCAGCACAATTACCACCACAAGCACACCAACAAGCTGTCGGTGGACAATGCTTGGCAACCCTGGAAGCAAGACGTGTATGCCAGTTGCGGAGGCGGGTTGCAGTGGATCTACCGGCGGCTGCGGGGGCGGTTTTGGTGGCTCGCCTCAATTGCCCACTGGGCGAATTTGCACTTTGACTGGACAAAATTTGAGGGCAAACAGCGATCGCAGGTGAAGTTTTCGGCGCTGTTTGTGCTGGCGGGCGCTGCGATCGGCTTCCCGCTGCTAATCGCCACCACCGGCATCTGGGGATTTGTCAAATTTTGGCTGCTGCCCTGGCTAGTGTACCACTTCTGGATGAGCACCTTTACCCTGGTGCACCACACCGCGCCCGAGATTCCCTTTACCCCAACTGGGGAATGGAATGAGGCGCAAGCGCAGCTGTTTGGCACTGTCCACTGCGATTACCCCCGGTGGGTGGAATTCTTCTGCCACGATATCAACGTCCACATCCCCCATCACATTTCGACAGCGATTCCTTCTTACAATTTGCGGATGGCGCATCGCATTCTCAAAGAAAAGTGGGGGGATTCTCTGGTGGAGTGCCGGTTCTCCTGGTCTTTGATGAAGACGATTACTGACCGGTGCCACTTGCACGATCCGGATGAATGCTACCGGAGCTTTAAGGATTTCCACGCCGCCAAGTAAACGGCTTTTGGGGGTTTACCCTCATCCCATACGCCCCTTCTCCCACAGGAGTTGGGCAGAAACAAAACCGCAGTGCCAGCGCCATCGCGGAAGTTCGGGATTCCCCGGGCTTCCCGACAGTGCCGGCACTGCGGCTTTTGCTGCAAGCCGAAATGATATAAAAGATTGATAGGCTTAAAAATTTGACTGCCCCAGGGTAGGTTGCCATGAGCGATCCGATTGTCCAGCGAAATGCCAGCGACGCCGCCAAGCCTTCGCGCGGTAAAGACGCGACTGGGCGTTCTACAAGCAGTCTCAGCTATCAGGGGGTTTACAGCTGCCCTGTGTGCCGCAAGGGTGAGATTTCAGCCATGCCGCTGATGGAGGCGTTTGCTTGTGACTTTTGCCGGCACATTTTCACGGCTAACCTGGAAAAACAGGTGCTGAAGATGGCAGATAGTTCGTTACCTCTATCATGGCACTGGAACGGTCGCACTTGGCAAGGTGCCCACCGAGCCGGTGCTCAGCTCGGTTGGGGGATTTGGGTGGCGGCGCTGGCTTTTGTGCTCTTTCCGCCAATGCTGGTTGGAATCGGTGCGTATATTTTTCCCCCGTTACCGGGGAGTCGCTTGTCTTGGCTGCCGGCATTTTGGACGGGGCTGACATTTTTCTCCCATCTCGCTTGTGTTGGTTGGCTGGTTGTGGAGTCTTATCAATTTCCAATATTTGCGTTTTTGAGGGTCTGGCGGCGTCGGTTTCTGGGAAGCCGGTAGCTGACTGGTGCTTCCGGAGATGCCGGTGCCGGCGGATTTCCGACGTAGGACAGGCGTTCCCTCCGCCCCCTCCCCTGTGCCAAAAACGAGAAGGCGGTTCTAGAAACCGGGTTTCGCAGAAGTTACCCGGTTTCTAGGCTCTCACAACTCAAAGATAAACGCTATATAATGGAAGTGAGTGCGAGCTAGCGAGGGGGTTGTAAGATGATGGCTATAACAGGAATTCCCCAAAATGCGATTGAGAGTAAAGACCAGCACGAATACTCTCCTGACGAGTATTTGGAACTAGAAACGGCGGCGGAATACAGGAGCGAATATTGCGCCGGCAAGATAATTCCTAAGACTGGCGGGACACCGAATCACAATCAGATTGCCGGCAATTTGGCTGCGGCGCTGAATTTGGCTTTTAAAGGGCAGCCCTACCGAGTATTTATGACCGGCTTGCGCTTGTGGATACCCCAAAAGCGAGTCTACACCTATCCAGATGTGATGGTAGTGTCGGGTCAGCTAGAGTTTGCTGAGGGTCGGAAGGACACGATTACAAATCCTGTGATGATTGCCGAGGTGCTGTCAGACTCTACAGAAGATTACGACCGGGGTAAAAAGTTCAAGTTGTATCGGAACATTCCCAGTTTTAGGGAATATCTTCTGATTTCGCAGTCGGAGAGGTACGCCGAACAGTTTTCAAAGACGGCTGATAACAAATGGCTGTTGTCTGAATGGGCGGGGGAAGATGCTTTGCTGGCGTTAAGTTCTGTTCAGTTCCAAATTTCCTTAGCAGACCTCTACGATAAAGTTGAGTTTGAGTCGGGGGGTGAAGAGGGTGCCGGTGGGAGTTAGCGCAGATTTATAAAATAATTGTTAAGCCTGAAGGGGGGCCATAAACCGGGTTTCTTGAAGAAACCCGGTTTCTTCGTACAAGGAGGCTGAGTCTGCCGGTGGGCAATTTTGCTCTCACTTTATCCGTCAGCAATACTCCGCAGTGGGTTAATGAATTTGCCTTGTAGATTCAGTCGAGTAAACTGACTCTAAAGCTCTAACGAACTCATCCCCCTCTGGATCGCTACCATTAGATTCGGAAAAATACTTTTTAGCTAATCTGGGGATACGAGGGATGGTGTAGGAGCAAACCGGAAAGCGCCCTTCTGGACAATTTTGACAGGGAGATGTTGAAAACTGGCTCCTGATTTCTAAAGTAAAATTCCAGACCGTGTAAAAGACTGCGAGAAATCCGACTTTTAAAACCCATCCCTCTAATGACCAGGGAGTAAGCCAAAAGCCTGCATAAAAAAGCAAAACCACAGAAACGCCCAGGGAAAACCTAGCCAGAATCTTGTAAGCCTTGACCTGAATCCATATTTGCAGGACAGCCGGTATGTAGAGTAAAACGCCTAGACAGAGTAACACGGAGAAAGGCAGGGCTGTCAAAACTCCCAAATGAGGGAGCAGCAAAATTCCCGCCACTATCCCGCACGTCATCATAGAACAGCCCAAGCATAGAGGCAAGTTCCACAGCCTAATTATGTGATTGTCGTAATACTGGCAAGCAGGGTGATGAGCCAGCACCGGCACCATTCCCAGGCGATTGATAAATTCTACAAACGGCTTACTTTTTAGCCCGCCTGAAGAATCATTGCTTCCCAAAAGGCTGACTGGCGAAGGTTTTCTATGAAAGCAAATCATGCCGTTTTCTTGAAAATTAATACAACAGTTGGCACGGACTGATTGCAACAGTTGACTCTAGAATAAGGCAAAGCCGTGACCAGTTCCCAGTTCTGCTGACCCATTGTATTGCACTCAGCATTGACTTTCTCTAAATCAACCACTCTGACGTTGTAATCGTATCTCATATGATGAACCTACCTGGCTTCAGCTTCATTTGGCTCTTATCGGTGGGTAATTTAACTCAAAAAAACGATTTGCCCTTCCTCCGCAATGATTCCGGGAGGAGATGGATAGGCTGCTCCTCCCGCTGGGCATTCCCTGCCGGTGCAGGGAATCAGTAAAAAGGTTACGGGGACTGCATTGCTTAAGTCCCCACTCCCGCTCTTTCAAACTAATTATTTAATAACGGTGCCTGTGCCGGCACACTTTTTACACTGAATCCAAACCGTTTCCGCTTTTTTTCCATCATTAACCGTTTTTTTTAGCTTGCCACCCCCGTGGCACCATGGACAAGTTTGCTCACTTTTTTCTTTTTCCTGATTTCCTCTGTCCCCAGGTGGTTTTTCCTTACCAGGTGGTTTTTCCTTCGGCATGATTGAACTTCCTTTTTTTAGCGCTGTAACAATATACCTGATCGGCCTCAACTTTGAAATACTGCCTTTCATACACTGTAGCGACGCTATCTAAGCTTGTAAAGTCAGAAAAAGTAATAAAAAAGTCAGAAAAAAGTATTATAGCCTTTCTCATATTAGTGAGGTACTGAGAAACCCGGTTTCTTAAAGAAACCGGGTTTCTGGGCCATAGCTCATCCAACTGAGAACCGCTATATAGGCTCACCCATCGCGATATAATATACGTCAGGGCAGATATTCAGGCCCAGAGGGGGTGCCGCTGGGCGCTACGCTCCCGCTCAGGAGCCACTGTCTTGTGATCAAAGGTGGCCCTCTTTGGGCTGCGATCTCACAGTAGACCGGCAGCGGGACAGTGAATTCTGGCCACACCGGCACGCCCGCTTCGCTCCCAGGGACTCCCCCCACCCGTCACCCACCCGTTGCTGACCTTTGAGGGACTTCTACATATGACCGTTGAAGAAGCTTTAGCGCTCGTCGAAACCGCTCTAGACTACCAACGCTTAAATAGAGTTCAAGAGATAGTGTTTCGGCACGCTTGGGAGGGACGGTCTTATGGGGAGATGGCCAAAATCTCGGGCTATGAACCCGATTATATCAAAGATGCCGGTGCTAAACTCTGGAAGCTCCTCTCGAAGGCATTGGGGGAGAAGGTCAAAAAAGATACCCTCCAGTCAGTCATCAAGCGATACGCACGGCGAATTCAAATAAACTTACAAGGAAATCAGGTAATTGCAGTGAACTTGAGCGGAGCAGACCTAAGTGGAGCCAGCTTAAGTATAGCAAATCTGAGTGAAGCAAGGCTACTATTCGCAAACTTAAAAGAAGCCGACTCGTGTCAGGCAGATTTCTCCAAGGTAAAAAGACCTGACGATAAAACTGAATCAGCTGAAAAGCTCATCCAGGGTGAAGAAGTCCCTAACCAGACAGTTCCATCTAACTCTGAAAACCGGCTCCACTACTGGAATGGCTATCACTTGCGCTCAGACGAACACCTGAAAATAGCCGAAGCGCTCGAACGCACCGGCATCCTGTTTATCCCCAACCCCAAGTTGCGCCTCACCACTCCCGAAGGCAGAGAAAACCAAGAATTTGACTTTCTGATACTCCACCAAGGCAAGTCGGGTATCCTTCAGATAGATAGCGAGGAATCGCAGCAAGAGCCGGTAAAAGAGGAGGAACTCCACCGGCTTTTTAAATATCACGGCATCCGGATTGTCCAGCATTGCGACGCCAGCCGGTGCGGGGAAGAACCGGATAGAGTTGTTCAGGAGTTTTTGGAAATGTTGAGTCAGGCATAGGGGTGAAACTTCGCCCACGCCTACTGAGGCGCGTAGAAACCGGGTAACTTCGGCGAAACCCGGTTTCTGGCCACAGCCAGAGTTTTCACAAATTATTTATAACTGCTATATTATGGCTTCCCCTCGTTCCCAGCATGGCAGCTGGGAACGACCCTTTGTCGGCTCCGCCGATTTAAGTAGCAACTTGGGTTATAGCGTTTCTCATATTAATGAGGGACTGAGAAACCCGGTTTCTTTAAGAAACCGGGTTTCTGAGGCGCACTCCATCCAACTGAGAACCGCTATATCTATTTTTATGCGTCTCTTTTATTATGCTGCTGTTCCGATGGTTTGTCAAGTGCTTTTTCGCATTTCCCCCAGCCACCGGCATCAGTATTCTCCCCCGGCTTTCTGTTCGCACTGCTGTCAAAATCCTAACTCCGCCTTTAACTCTTCCAGACTGATGGTTTCTCCCGCTTCTGCTTGCCGGATGCCCTCTCGCAAGTGAGCCATAAATTCCTTATCAGAGAGAATTTCCAGTGTTTCCAGCAGAGATTGAAACTGTTCGCAACTCATGGCAATCATCACCGGCTTGCCATCCTGAGTAATGATTGCCGGCTCATTTGCCAGCGAGCGCCGGCAACTCTGGCAGCTGTTGTTGCGCTTCCGTTACAGTCAGGTACTTGGGCATATTTACAGCGAGTAATATCTGCCTTAAGTATAGCATAGCATTACGCGCACCGGCTTGCCCGAAGTCTGCTGAGAAACACCGCAGCACTCACCCCATCCCCACACCGGCTGCCAACCCCCCACGAGCGGGAAAGTGCTAGAATAGCTGTGGCATGACTCAGAGGCATTGATTATGATCGCAGTCAGCGCAAAGATTACACTCAAAGAATTGCAACCGCAACTGCTTGCCCTCACCCCGATAGAGAAAATTCAAGCCATACAGCTATTAGCGCAAAGTTTAGCGAACACTTGGCCAGGAATTGAAAAAACCCCCGGCGTGTGTGGCGGTAATGCCTGTATTGGCAACACTCGCATTCCCGTTTGGCTGCTGGTGAGTTTTCGTCGTTCCGGGTGCAGCGACGCTCAGCTGTTAGAGGGCTATCCGCATCTCAGCGCCGCCGATTTGGTGAATGCCTGGGCTTATGCGGAGGCGCACCCCGATGAGATTGAAACAGCCATCCGAGAGAATGAAGAAGCTTGACCTATGGCGAGTTTGTATGCAGATGAACAATACCCCCTGCCCATTGTGGAATTCCTGCGTACTTTCGGTCACGATGTGCTAACAGTTCAAGAAACCGGAAAGGCAAACCAAAAGATTCCCGATGAAGAAGTGCTAGCCTTCGCTGTCAGCAACGACCGCGCAGTTTTGACCTTCAATCGGCTCGATTTTATCCGGCTGCACAATTTAAGACCTGACCACGCCGGCATCATTATCTCCAAAGCAGACAATGACTGGCAGAGGATGGCAGAACTCATAAATGAAGAGATTTCTAAGGCCGAAACCTTGAGAGGCCGGCTGATTCGAGTCAAGCGTCCGTCGCAGTGAAAATGAGAGCTTTAATTTTACTCTTGGCACTGAAGGGAGGCTCTGCCTCCCCATCTTCACTCCCAGGCTCTGCCTGGGAGCGAGAAAGGCTCTGCCTGGGAGCGAGATATAACTTGGGCTAAAGCCCAACTACAAACCTTTTCAAGGCAGATCCTGGGAGCTATAAAAAACAAATGATACCCCTATTCAAACCGGCCTGTTTCCTCCACCCAACGCTTGAGACTGTAACCGGCATTACCCCTGACCATCAAAGCCACCGGCTGCTTGTCCTGCAAATCAACAAAACCGCTGAGAGATTGACCGGCACCCGAAGTCAATTCGCTGTATATCAAAGCGCCGGTGTCATCAAAAATCAGAGTGCGCTCCCCAGAAGAACCGCCCGGTTGTTTCCCGCTAGCGAAAGCATCTGAACTGAGAGTCAGCACCGCCTCCGGCAGCTTGTTACCCGTCAGATCGATCAGCTGCACCGGCCAATTCCCACTCTGCTGTAGCATCCGCTCAACATTCAGCCCCCGGTTCCCAGGCAATTGCCCAGCTGCTTGCAACTCTTCCGAGAGACTTTCCAGCATCCCTGTCACCAACTCAGGCCGGTCTTTTTTCAGTTCAGCTAGGACAGTCAGTTGCGGCTTCAACCACTGGACTTTTTTCGCCGTAAAAGCCACACCCCTCGGCCAGGTTTTTCCGGCAGAAAAATCTGCAGGCGTCGCACCGGCAATCCCATCACCCTCCGCCAGCAACTGCAGGGCACCATTGCGGAATTGAACCGCTCTCACCGTCGCCGCCACACTTTTTTCTTCGCCATTAGCCGCCCAAACCCCGATCTGGATCTGAGAGTCCAGATTTAACCCCAAAACCTTCCACAGACGCCGCCCGGGCTCAATCCGAGGCACCGGCAAAGAAGTAAACGGCGCTCGCACCCAGTCCTCACCGTCGTGAAAAGCCGCCACTCGCACCTGATACCACACCTTGCCTTCCGCCAATTGCAAAGAAACATTGGATTGGGATTGCAGCCAATCTGCAGCCTTCACCTCAGCCACCGGCAGGACAGAACCGACAATTTTGCCTGGGTGATCGATCATAGTGGACTCTGAAAGCGCCACATCCAGACGTTCGAGCAATTTATCGACCTGCTGAACTATAGCAGAAGAGTTGTTTCCCTGGGCGTCGAGCCATGCTAGCGCTTGCGCTTTACCCGACTGCGCCGCCACAATCAGCGCCCCCCAACCTTTGACCGCCGCTCGCTGCGGATTGACTTTCAGCGCCGCTTCCACCCGTTTCCACAGCTCCCCTTTATCCGCTTTCAGCATCAGGGCTGTTTTGTAGCTATCATCCAAGTTAGCCTCAAACATTTCCAAGGCTTTTTCCCAGCGAGCGTCGAGCAGCGCCATGAGAACGCGATCTTTGGGGTCAGCCCAAGAAGCCTCAGCCTGCTTCTGGCTCATCTTGGCGTGAAACCCGATCGCATCCATCTGAACTTGAGCCGCCTTTGGCCACCCTTGTTTATTCTTGCCGCGCTCAGCTTTCAGCGATTGCATCTGCTTCCAAGCGTCCGACCACAAGCCGTTTTTGGCCAACTGGAGCGCTTCCCAGTAAGCATCGTCAGGCAAAGCCGGCTCGTTCAGGGAAATAGGCTCCAGCTCAATTGGGTTGGGGACAAAATTCCGGCGTCGCAGCTGGTAAACCTGGAACTGTAGATTCTTGCCCTGCGTCTGGTTGACAACCAATTCCGGCTCCCCGCCGCCCGTGACTTCCTGCCAAATCGGAACCGTGCCGGCAGGAGAAGTCCACTCCACCATCAGGCCCAGGTGAGAGTGTTCCGGGTTGTAGTGATAGAGCTGTCCGTAAGCGATTTTAGTCTTGCCGTAAGGCCGGTAGCCGGTGAAATTCAGCCAAACCCCCGTCTTGGGCGCTTCACCCCTGACCTGCTCGATCGCTGTCAGGGGTAGGGGGCGAGAGGAGCCTTGCTCGTCGTATGAGGATTGGATAACGGGGGCGAGGACAAAAGATTCTGCCGGTCCTGGTGCCGGCACCTGAGTCACCAGGCGAAAATATTGCTCTGTTTCTGAACCGTCGTGGGGTGGCGGCGAAGGCTGGTAGATTCTCAGTTCCTGAATTGGCTGACAGGGAGACTGGCACTTGACAGACTTTGGCGGCTTAGCCACCAGCACCTGCATCAGCTGTTCCGGCCCGAGTGCGCTGGGTATCAGTTCCTGTGTCTTGGTGTTCAGGGGAACTAGCTTCGCCGGCAGCAATCCCGACTTCCGCAGCTCAGCCCGGATTTCTGTTAGACTCACAGTCGGCTGGATATCATCGCTGACCGGCACTTCACTTTTGCCCGGTAACTGATTCACCCAGCTTGTCGGTGCGGGGCTGGTTATCAACTGCACGCTCAGCCAGGCACCGCCTGCCAGCAAGCAGGTGCCGGTGACAAACGCCGCCAGGGACACCAGCCCCTGTGTCCCACTCCTGTGCGACCCCGGGGATTGGGTTTGCTTGCCGGTGCGGACTGGCAGGTTGGCCTTAGCCAAAATGGGGGGCTGTTTTGCCTTCATAGCTGTCAGGCTGTGTTTCCGGGATTTTGATGTTGGATCGGGGTTAACACCGCTATTGACATGGTTATTATTCATCCGCGCTCTGGAGTTAGTAGGGGCTAGCGGTCAATGGCTTACGGGCTGGCCAAAGGCCATTTTTTCAGTTTTAACCAGCAATTAACAATTTTTCATAGCGCTGACCGGCTCGCTCCCAAGTATATTCGGTTTCAATCAGCGCTCGCCCGTTCTCCGACAGTTGCTGGCGCAACTGCGGGTTTTCAAACAGCTGGCCGATCGCCTCAACATACTCCTGAACCCGGTTGGCCCGCAACGCTCGCACCGGCACACCGGCAGAGTCCACCTCTAATCCTTCCAAACCGCGATCGCTCGCCACCACCGGCACTCCAGCTGCCATCGCCTCCAGGGTTTTATTCTTTATCCCGTAGCCGGTGCGCAGGGAAATCACGCAGACGGTAGCTTGATGTAAATATTCTGCCATTGAGGGAACCGCGCCGGTGACGGTGACGCCCGGGCGGTCTGAAAGCGCGTGAACCTCGGGTGCCGGTCGAGCGCCGGCAATGGTGAGGGTGGCGTCGGGATACCGCTGTTGCAGTTCTGGCAGCACTTCTAGCGCAAAGAACCTCGCCGCGTCAATGTTGTGCGAGGCGTCCATCGCCCCGACAAAGATTAGCCCCCGACCCCCCGGATCTTGACGGCGAGCCGGAAACAGCTGCAAATCCACGCCATTGGGGATGACCTCAATCCGGGCACCGGGACTGAGTTCGAGCAGTTGACTCCTGTCATCTTCTGTGGTAACGGCAAGCCGGTCGAATTTGGAGCAGTAGCGTTTCTCGTAGCGGTTTAGCAATAAGTGCAGGTAGAGGCGATCGCGCACCGGGTTGGGGGAGGCTCCCATTTCCAGGTGATTGCGAATCCAGCCCGAGACAGAACTGTGGATATTGATCGCTGTCAGGGCTCTGTTGCGGAACTCGGGGCGGATGTAGATTTCATTAACGCTGTGCTCGCAGGTGATTGCGTCGCACTTGCCGGCAAAAACGTGACTGTCCACCCAAGCTTGCACCGCCGGCGAGTAGCGGTGCAGCACGTTGGGGGGTGTGGCGAGAGCCATCGACTGGAGGAAGCGCCCCACCTTGCCGGCGGTGCCGGCTATCCCACCTTGGGGCGGCGGGTCCTCTGGGAGCGGAAAAATTGCCAGATCGCTGACAGAGCGGCGCAGCTCTTCGACTTCGGCATCTGTGACGCCGGCGTGACGCTGCGTCACCAGCGTCACATGGTGGTGCCGGTGCAGGTATTTGAGCAGGTTAAAGGTTCTGATCTCCGTTCCCCCCCGGCTGGGCGGATAGGGGAAGGTGGAGGAAAGTATTAATATTTTCATAAAGATTTGTTTAAAGTTTGCTCCCCTCAACGCTAGCGGTGAAAAAATCCTTGGAATAGTGTAGCTCTTTTAGAGAGAAGCATCAGAGGTTTGGCTTGGAGCGCCCCAAAATAAATCTCATTCACGCGATCGCTCGCAGGTGATGGCGTCAAACTTGCCCGCCGCCACAGACTCATCCACCCAATTCTGAATTGCCGGTGAGTATGAGTGCAGCACATTGGGCGGCGTACCCCCCAGCAAAAAAGTGCCGAAACGCCTCACTTTGCCCGAGACGCCACCGGCAGGGCTATCGGAAAGGGGGAAAATGGCCAACTCCCGCACGCAGGAGCGCAAAGCTTCCACCTCCGCATCTGTGACATCCGAGGAGCGCTGTGCTATCAATGTTACAGAATGGCGCTAACTCAGGTACTTCAATAAATTAAACGTCCTCACCTGAGTCCCCCCGTGCCGGCGGACAGGCAAAAGTATAAGAAAATATTAAAATATACCTAAGATCTCATGCTAGATGGTAAATTAAACTCAGGCTGAGGGGAAACCGTTTCGCACGCGCCCGACTTATCAGACCAATGGGTGGACAATATATGCTCGGAACTTGAAATATAGGAGGGGTATAAATGCAATCCCAGGGTATTTATACTTTTGGCAATAATTACGTTTACGATCAGCTGATTGCTTTACTGAACAGCATCGAGGTCAATGTCGGTCAAGATATTCCAGTTTGTGTAATTCCTTACGACGACAATCTCGACAAAATTATGCCGGAAATTCGCTCTAGAGCCAACGTGACGCTTTACGACAGCCGGGAGTCAATTCAGCGCTGGGAAGAATTTTTTAACGAAGTTTGGGCGGCCCACCCCAGAGCCAAGGATTCCAAGTTTTCTCGGACTTTTTGGTACAAAGGCCACACCCTGAGAAAGATGGTAGCCTTTGACGGGCCTTTTGAAAAATTTGTCTTTTACGATACAGACAGTTTGGCGATGAAGCCACTGGATAGTATATTTGAGAAGCTAGACCAGTATGATTTTGTCTTTGACGATTGGGAGCCTGCCAAACCCGCGCCGGTGGCGGCTTTAAATATCTCACTGATAGAACAAACTGGCATTTACACAGAAGCCGAAATACGGCCTAAGCTTCACTGTTCTAGCTTCTTTGCTTCCAAGCGAGGATTCTTTGATGCGGCAGAATTGGCCCAATTAAAGCAAATGCTGGTAGAACAGCGGGAGGTAGAATGGATTAATGGCAAGGCATGGTGGGATGAAGCTTCTTTGTTTACTTACCTGACGCTGCGGAGCGAACGCCCAATCTTTAACTTCACCCTCAGCCCCAATGGGAATGAGAGAACCGGCAACTGCGCCGATGCCGATCCGTTTGTTAATATAAACAATGTGCTGTATAATGAGGACGGATTGAAACCAATCCACCGCCTCCACTACATGAACTATTCGTCGGCTGACTTTGCCCGGTTGTCTCAGGGGGAAGATGCGGACATCCGCTACAAAGATATCTTTTTGCACTATCGCTTCCTCAAGCAGCCAGAGCTGCGCCCTAAACAGCTAAAGCCACCCAGTCTGTACGCAAAAGCAAATCGACTGTGGCAAAAAGCTGTCAGGAAAGTAAAAAGACTGATGGCAGATTGAAGGCAGGTATGCTAAACTTTTAAGAGAATGCCTAAAGTAAGCGTTTGCATCCCAACTTACAACCGAGTCCACCTGCTGCCGGGGGCGATAGAAAGCGTGCTGCAGCAGACTTATCCAGACTTGGAGTTAATTGTCTGCGATGACGGCTCTCAGGATGAGACACCGGCGATGATGTCCCCGCTGACAGACAGCAGAATTCGCTACATTCGCCACCCGCAGAATATCGGCAAGAGCAACAATATGCGCTCGGGCTTTGAAGCGGCAACCGGCGAGTATTTTATTAAGTTTGATGACGATGACCGGCTGACTCCCGAATTTTTCGCCCGCACCTGTGCTATTCTGGATAGTGACCCCAGCATTGACTTTGTGGGGACAGACCACTGGGTCATTGATATTAACAGCGTCCGGGATGAGCGCCAGACTGAGTTGAATTCGCGGCGGTGGGGGCGAGCCGAATTGCCAGCCGGCACAGTTGAGAATTTGCTGGAGGTGGTTTTTGTTAAACAAAGCTTCCAAATAGGGGCTACCTTATTTCGCCGGCAGGCGCTGCAAGACGTGGGCTTTATGCTGCCCAATATCCAAAATTGCGAGGACAACGATTTATTTGTCCGGCTGGCGCTGGCAGGGAAAAAGGGGTATTATTTACCGGAGCTGTTGATGGAATATCGGTGCCATGCCGAACAGCAGGGGATTAATCGAGCGATTCCTTTTTTGAAAGATAAACTTAGTTATTTAGAAAATTATCAATTTGACTCAGCTGAGTTGGAGGCGGTGCGAAAATCGCGCCTGATGGAAACTCAGCTGCTGCTGGGTTTGCGCCTAATAGAAAAGGGAGAAACAGAAAAAGGGCGGCAGCTAGTGTGGGCGGGAAAGACTTTCTCGCCGGCGAAGGCGTGGGTTGGACTGGCGCTGTCGCTGCTGCCGGTGGGGGTGCGAGGGAAGGCGTTTAACGCACTGCGCCGGTGGAGCAAGTGAGAAGTGATATCGCGTCTGGTTGATTGGCGGAGCACGCACTGCGCCGCAACGCGAGCCTGGATTGAGGCGGAGAGGTTTCAGGTTTCAGGTTTCAGCTGACAGGCAGCAGGTGGGGGGAGCGTCCCTATGCCGGCAAATATAGCAGTAGCCACTTAGGGCGCGGACGTTGGACAGGCGTTCCCTCCGTAAGCGTTGCGGGACGCGACAGCGTCCTTCCCTATCGCTACTAGCAAGTGAGATGCCTTGTCCTAAACTGACTGTCTATTGCTATATACCCCAGAGTGATTGACTTTGAGGCTCTAGTGCGGTAAAGAGATAAAAAGCGGGATGTGGCCAAAGCCGGCTCTGCGGCAGAAACACCCCCTAGCGCCCCAGAGGCAAGAATGAATCCCGGAAACGGGACTGAAACCGGACGGGCGCACCCCACTTAACCAAGAGCGAAAGTGCGTGACTAGGGTATCGCCGCAGTCTAAACTGGGATTTGGGCGTAATTGCCAGGAGGGCAAGGGCGATCGAATGGACGTGCAGGAGCTGAAGTTTCTCTTAAAGTTACTGGGCTTTCCCGAGTGTCGGGCACCAGTCAGCGAGATTAAGCCCAATCCAAAAATGAAACCCGCCGAGCGAGACAGCATCTGCCGGTCGCTGCGCGAGCGGGACTTGGTGGCTTATTCTTCGGAAGTGATCAAATTCACCATTGCCCCTCCAGGGAAATCCCTGCTCAAGCTAGACACCACCGGCTTGCCGATTACAGACAAAGAGCTCAAGGTGCTGCACGCTTGTGCCTCCGCGACGATTACCCCCGCCGAAGCCGGCATCCCCGCCGCCAACCGGCAGGAGATAGTCCAAGGGTTAGCAGATCGGGGTCTGATTAAGGCCGAAAAAACCCAAATCAAAGACGTCTGGCTGACAGAGCGCGGAAAACAGTATCTCCTCGACGAGTACGTCCCCAAGGGGAGCGCAGTCGAGATCAGCTTGGATATGCTGGCCAATTACCTGCGCTTCTTGCGCAAATCCCTGCGGACTGTAGCGCCGCCGGCAACCCCCCTGCAGGAAGGGGCACCGGCAATAGATGGCCATACCTTGCGGGAGCGCCCCGCCGGCACCGCCCTGAAAAAGGCGGAAGATTCCCCCCGCTCTTCCGGGGGGACAGAGGCAGAGCCGGCACCGGCACCGGAAAGACAGCTGACTGACGCCGATATTTTGCAGGCGATCCGGGATTTAGACCGGCAGCTGGATACGGACAATTACTTGCCGATTTTCCATCTGCGGCAGAAGTTAGAGCCGCCGCTCTCCCGGGAGGAATTAAACCGGGCCCTGTATCGCCTGCAGCGAAGCGATAAAATTGAGCTGAGCTCCTTGCAAGAAGCGATCGCATACACCCCAGAACAGCTTGACGCCGGCATTCCCCAAGATGTCGGAGGGCCGCTATTTTTTATTATTGTGATTTAGTGGCTCTGTATGTAAATAACCCCGCAGGGCATCACCCCCCAACGGTTTTTGGGACAGGCGTCCCGCCTGTCCTACGCCTCCTCACCCTATTCTCGTTCCCAGGCTCCGCCTGGGAATGAAATAGGGAGGCTCCGCCTCCCCCAATCCCAAATCTAAAGTCTAAAATCTAAAATTGCCGTGGCATCCATAGATCAGATAATTCAACGAGACCCCAACCCCTTTGACGCCGAGACCTTTTGGTCGGGGAACTTTTGGCAGGAGCAGCAAAACCCAGCGCTCACTGTTGAGTCGATTCATCAAGAGGCGATTGTCGAGATCGAACTGTTTCTCGACTTCGTGGCGAAAGATCACCGCACCCGCACCCTGATGCTGGAAGGCGAAACCGGCTCGGGCAAGACCTATTTATTAGGCCGGCTCAAACGCATCCTCAACCCCAAAGCCTTTTTCGTCTATATCGAGCCATTTACCGCCAGCGACCACATCTGGCGGCACATCCTGCGCTACACTGTAGATAGTTTGCTGGAAATTCCTGAAGGGCAAGGAGAATCACAGTTGATAATCTGGCTCAAGGGTCTGTCGGAATTCAAACAGCGCAGCATTTTCGACATGATCCGGGGCGACCGGCAACTTTTCATTCGCAACCTCAGGGAAAATTATCCCGCCGGCATCTACAACGCAGCGGAATTTTTTGGCGTATTGTACGACCTCACCAATCCCAAACTGTCCGCCCTCGCCTGCGAGTGGTTGCGGGGCGACGACTTGGACGAAGAGAGTTTGAAGCTGCTGCGCGTCGGGCACTCGATTGACACCGAAGACGCCGCCCAGAAAATTCTCGCCAACTTTGGCAGAATTTCTGCAGAAACCCAGCCGATTGTCCTGTGCTTTGACCAGCTAGACAACATCGCCCGCTTGCCAGACGGAGCGATTGACCTGCAAACGCTGTTCAACGTCAACTCCGTCATTCACAACCAGAAGCTGAAAAACTTTCTGGTGATGATCAGCATTATAACAGATACTTGGCGGCAAAATGCCGGTCGCATCCAGCCGACAGATAAAGACCGGATTGATGGGACAATTAAACTCAAACAAATCACCCTCGACCAAGCCGAATCCCTGTGGATGAGCCGCCTGTACACCCTGTACCGGCAAGCGTCTCCCCCGCCTCCCTCACCCATTTACCCGTTAACCAGGCAAATGCTGGAAGCGAAATTTCCGGGCGGCAAAACCAGGCCCAGAAATGTCCTGATTTTGGGCCGGCAGCTATTTCAGGACTTCAAAGTCGGCCTTGTCCGGCACGATGTCGGGCAAGCCGAAATCGTTCGGCCCTCACTCCCGCAACTCCCACCTTCTCGAGGGGAGGCATTGCAAATTGTTGCACCGGCAGCCGCACCGGCTGTTGCACCGGCTGTTGCACCGGCAGCCGCACCGGCTGTTGCACCGGCAGCCGCACCGGCAGTTGCACCGGCTGTTGCATCGGCAACCGCACCGGCAGTTGCACCGGCTGTTGCACAACCGGCAGCTGTTGAGAATGGGTTCGACGCGATCGCCGCCTTCAAACTGGTGTGGTTGCGGAAATTAACTCAAACCCAGCAGAGAATCACTCGAATTCGCCAATTTTCCTCCCCGGAACTGATACAGATGCTAGCAGAAGCCCTGGCGGCTTTGCAAGTAGAAGATATTCAGCCGCGCCTGCTGCCGAGCCGCACCTATGCCAGCTATTCGCTCAGCTATCTGCTGCCGGAACAGTCCCAGCGGGTTGGGGTTGTCTGGAGTGAAGACATGAACAGGACAAAATTTTGCAACCTGATCAAGGTCTGTCAAGAAGCGGTCGATCAAAATCTCTGCCAAACCCTGCAACTGATTCGGTTTGAGGGAGTTGGGACGCCCAGCAATATGGGGTACAAGCTCTACACACAACTGTTCAGCGATACCCCCCACAATCACCTGATGCCGAACTTGACTTCGGTGCAGTACCTGGCGACTTACCACAGTTTGGTGAATGACGCTTACTCTGGGGATTTGGTAGTTGGGCAAGAAACTCCCGATATTAAGGAGTTGGAAGCCTGGATGCGGGAGTCCAAGATTTTGCAGGACTGCCAGCTGTTGGGGGATTTAGGGATTGTGCGGGTTCCCCTGTTCAGGGAGGAAAACAAGGCGGAGTGGCTGCCGGTGGAAGATTTCTTGCTGAATCGGGTGCGCAACCAGCAATGTCTGGCTCGACAGCGCTTGATCCAAGAAACGGTCAGCCAATTTTCTTATATGAGTGAAGAGCGCGTCAACCAGCTGATCGAGCATCTGTGTCAGGAGAATCACCAGATTAAAATTCTCGACCCGCAGGCGAAGCTAGATGACCAGCTGGTGTATGTGCGGCAGAAGTAGTGACGTGTCTCTCGTTGCGCGGGGTCAAGAAAATGTGCCCCTACAGTAGGGGCGGGCCTTGCTCCCGCCCAGAACGAGAAAAAAAATCTTCCAACGAGGTGACATTGTGGCATCTATTTATCAAATCATCAGACGAGAAGTGAACCCATTTGACTCTACAACGTTTAGACCTGGTAACTTTTGGCAAGAGCAGCAAGATTCGGCGCTCACGGTTGAGTCGATTCACCAGGGTGTGGTTGCGGAAATAGAGGAAGTTCTCGACAAAGTGGCCAAAGACCAACGCACTCGCACACTCCTGCTTGCCGGCGATTCCGGTTCCGGCAAAAGTTATCTGTTAGGCCGGCTGAAACGGCTGTTTAACTCGAAAGCCTTTTTTGCCTATATCGGGCCTTGGCCAGACAGTGACTTCATCTGGCGTCACACTCTGCGCAATACGGTTGACAGCTTAATGTGCGTCCCCGATGGCAAACAAGAATCCCAGCTGTTGCTGTGGCTCAAGAGTTTGCCGGCGTTACTAAAAGAAAACCCCATCAAGCAGCTGCTGGGTGAGCGGCAATTTTTTATCCAGCACTTAAAGAGCACTTACCAAAAGGGCATCTACAATGCTAATGAATTTTTTGGCGTACTCTACGCTCTCACCAATCCGGAACTGTACCCTTTAGCTTGTGACTGGTTGAAAGGAGACAACTTGGATGACGAAGCTCTCGCTGCTTTGAAGGTTAAACGCGCCATCGAGACAGAAGAGATGGCGCGAAGCATTCTGGCGAATTTTGGCCTAATTTCTGTAGCCACTCAGCCGATTGTGCTGTGCTTCGACAATCTCGATAACATCGACCGGGCGCTGGATGGATTTATCAATCTGCAAGCCCTGTTTAATGTCAACTCGATTCTTCACAACCAAAAGCTGAAGAATTTTATGGTGATTGTCAGCATTGTCACGAATACTTGGAAGGAAAATTCCAAGCGCGTCCAGCCGGCGGACAAAGCCCGACTGGATTTGGAAATTCGCCTGCAACCGATTAATATAGAGCAAGCGGAGGCGCTGTGGGCGAGCCGACTTTATCCCCTGCACCGGCAAGCCAACCCCAAACCACCATCGGCGATTTACCCCTTAAGCCGCAAACATTTAGAGGAAAAATTTCCCGGTGGTAAAACCCGCCCCCGCTATGTGCTGATGCTGGGTCGCCAGCTGTTCCAAGAAGCAAAAACTAAGGGGCAGGTAGAGAGTTACTGGGATGCCGGTGATGACCCGCTAGACCCGCTGGCCGCTTTTCAATTGCTCTGGCTCAAGGAATTCAGTAAAATTGAGGAAAAGATTTCTCGCATCCGCCAGATTTCGGCACCGGAGCTGATTCAGATGTTGCGAGAAGCTTTAGCAGCTTTGCAAGTGCACGGGATTATGCCGAAACTTTTGCCCAGCCAAACTTATGCCAGCTATTCCCTCAGCTATCACTTACCGCTACAGCTGGGACGAATCGGGGTTGTCTGGACAGAAGACCCGAACTTAACGAGCTTTTGCAATATGATGAAGGCTTGTCAGAAGGCGGTGAGGGACAATCTGTGCCAGACTATATATCTGTTTCGGGCTGAAGATGTGGGATCGCCGAAAAACCAGGGGTATAAACTCTACAGTCAATTTTTCACCGGCACCCCCCACCGTCACCTGGTTCCCGATATGACTTCTGTCCACTATCTGGCAACTTACCACAATTTCGTCAATGCGGCTTGTGCCGGCGAGTTGGTGGTGGGAGACCGCACTCCCAATTTGAGCGAGTTAGAAGTTTTGATTCGCAAGTCAAAGGTTTTGCGGGACTGTCCTTTATTGCAGAAATTAGGGATTTTTACGGGTTCTACCTACGACATCCCCTTCCAGCAGCCGGCGGGAGACAGCACCGGCACTCCTGCAATACCGGCACGCCAACGGCGAGGAAATGCTGGGCGCAAGAATCTCGCTCAGCCGTTTAAGGAAGTTAAGGAGTTTTTGTTGAATTTGATGAAAACTCAGAAGATGATGGGGCGCACGGTTCTGGTTCAGAATGCTGTGGGGCAATTTCCTTTGGTGGGGGAATCTCAGGTTGAGGAATTGATTGAGCAGCTGTGTCAGGAGAATCACATATTGATTCTGGAACCCGACGCGCCGGTGGAGGCGCAATTGGTTTGTTTGGTGAGTAAATAGTAGGGTGCGAAAGTTGCAGCCGGATCGACCCCACCCCCCAACCCCCTCCCCGCAAGCGGGGAGGGGGAGTCAGAGGGGGTTTCCCTGAGTGAAAAAAATTTCAAAAAGTAGAAACCCGGTTTCTTAAAGAAACCGGGTTTCTGGCCCAGATTCACAAATCATTTAGAATCGCTATAACTGGCGTCAGCTTTTTTCAAGAAGTGCAATCAGTTCATCTTTGTTGATTCTTGAATATCCCTTGATATTCCGTTTTTTCGCAATTGCTTTGAGTTCAGTTACTGTCATGCGGGCGTAGTTCGGCGCTGCGGTTTTAGTCGCTGGTGCGGATTTCGATGTTTGCACAGCTTCAGCTTCTCTCTCAGGTGCCGGCTGGCTGATTTCCACCAGTTCCAGTTGCTTTTTCACAGCATCTTCCACCATCCCCCTGAGAGATTGCTCCATTTTATGGCTGATGGCATCTAATTTATCCTCCAAGGATTTCCCCATTTGCAGCAGCAGATTTTTAATCTCTTGCATGTCCCCAGAAGAAGACATTAGGGAAGGTTGGGCTTCCATGCCAGAAGCAGCCGGCGAATGGCTGTCAGATGCTCGCATCCTCAGTGCTTTAATTTGCGCCAATAGGACTTCTTCATTGTCAGGATCAATGATAAATGCCCCGATCATTTCCCCCTTCCGAGGATCTATCTCCCTCGCTCTAGCAGCAACATGGTACTCAAAATCTCCGTCCACCACCTCGTAGGATTCCAAACTCGTCCTGCGAATAACGAGGGGATTAATAATTCCTTCCGCTTTTAAAATTAACTGGGCTGCCCGATTCAACTCCGACTCGGAAAAATTTGAGCGGGGAACCGCAGAGTTAATCTTTTTGACAGCGACAAGTGCAGTTGATAGTTTCATTTAGCCAGTCCTATTGCTTTCAAAACTTCTTTAGCCAGCTGGTCAAATTCTTTCGCAGATTCGCCAAATGGCTGAAAATCAAACACAGACCTCGGGTCTGGGATCTGCAAGTCTCCTACATCCACCGTCTGTTCCAGGCACTTTGACAGATCCTCCCTTTGATAGATAATCGTATCCATTACTTTCAAGTCGTACCGTTTTGGCACAATTTCTATATGTTTGGGCAGCGTGTATTCTCTGAATCGGGCATTCGTCGATATTTTACAAGGAAGCACCCCCAGTATCTCTACAGGGTTCTTGCCGATAAACCTCCTAAACTCATTCGTCTTTTTCACGAAAGTTTTTACATTGACCAGACCCTGGTTGGCAAAGGGCTTCAGATCCGAAGGAACGATCAGGTAGTCAGCTGTAATCAGCGCAATCCGGGCGTAAAGGTTCAGCGATGGGGGCGTATCAATAATTACAATATCATATTGCTCCGCTACATCCTTCAGTTTTTGCAGGAGGATCAGCTTGCTGTACTCCACTTGATTCAGCTCATTCTCATACTGCATCAAAGTGATGTGGGACGGCACAACATCAATTTCCGGATCGTTATACTGAGATTTCTTAGCCACTTCGGAGATGGAGTAGAAATCTTCGGAACTTAAGACGTGACGGACATTGCAGTCTTTGATATCATCTAGATCCTCATCATCAAATTTTACCAGACCAGCGGCAAATGTCGTGTTGGCTTGGCTGTCCAAATCGATGACCAGGACTCTCTTGCCCTTTTTTCTCAGCGCAGCTGCTAGGTTGACCACAGTTGTTGTCTTGCCTACGCCACCCTTGTTGTGGTAAACTGCAATTATTTTCACAGTATTTTGCCTCTTGACTTCGGAACTTGGTTCGCAGATGGGTTGCGGGTTGAGTTGAACCGGCTCAGGTGCAGGCTCAGGTGCCGGCTGAGGTGCTTCTACCTCCTCAAAAGTTTGCTGGGAGATGGGTTGATAGCGTTGCGCACCAGAAGGATGATTGAAACTTTTTCCACTCATCGAAAATCCCCTCTCGCTCCCCGTTGGGGGGTGGGGTTCTTCATCCCACAAATGTGCGACGCCTGGTTGTGAGGAGAGTGGATTCGGCTGAGACTCTAACACTGCGGGAGACTCAAGAGCCGGTCTTGTCTTCAGGCTATCTTTGCCAATTATAGCTTTAATCTCTTCAATTTTAGCCTCAACTGTTTTACCCTCACACTGAAATACTAGCCAGATATCATCATTAATTTTTTCATAGATTCGGAGTTCTTTGCCATTCGTCAGCAGCCCGTACCGGATATTCAAGCTTGTCAGGTAACGCCTGAATTTACGGACATGCCGGTCTAATTTTTGCCGGGGGGACTTCGCCTCGATGACCACACTCAGGGGCGAGCTGGCATCCAGCACAAATGGCAGCCTTTGGGTGGCGAATGCCAAGAAATCTAAACGAATAGTCCCAAAACTGACTTCTTGATGCCAAGTTTCGGGAGGGTAGCCTAACTTCGGCAATAGATAGCTGACAATAAGTTTGCTTTCAACTTCGCTCTCGTTGCGGCAAAGCTCAGGATTGAAACTCAATTCTGACATGACTCTAAACGTGTGGAACCCCATTTGGTGGGATGCCTCTCCCTTGCGCACCGCGAACATTTTCTGACTCAATCTCACCCATCCGCAACCTCTCGCCAGATCTATCTGCCTTCCTGAGATGCTCCCCGAGAACACCTCTTAAGTTTCATATTATCCCTTAGA
>Ga0114941_100016_pt1 | contig 36125 bp, 33 predicted proteins | sample DevilsHole_FD_89580 | JGI IMG/M metagenome (GOLD analysis project Ga0114941, IMG submission 89580) | Groundwater microbial communities from Devils Hole, Nevada to study Microbial Dark Matter (Phase II) - Devils Hole | ecosystem: Environmental > Aquatic > Deep subsurface > Groundwater | place...
CACCTATGCCTCCCACAGCCCAGTCCCTGACCGGCAGCCAAATCAGACAAAAATTCCTCGACTTCTTTGCCGAACGGGGACACAAAGTGCTGCCTTCCGCCTCCCTAGTGCCGGAAGACCCCACCGTCCTGCTCACCATCGCCGGCATGCTGCCCTTCAAACCCATCTTCCTGGGACAGCGCACCCCGGAATTCCGCCGCGCCACCACCTCCCAGAAGTGCGTCCGCACCAACGACATAGAAAACGTCGGACGCACCGCTCGCCACCACACCTTCTTCGAGATGCTGGGCAACTTCAGCTTTGGCGACTACTTCAAAGAGCAAGCCATCGCCTGGGGCTGGGAGCTGTCCACACAAGTCTTTGGCTTGCCCCCAGAACGCCTCGTCGTCAGCGTCTTCAGAGAAGATGACGAAGCCCACACCATCTGGAGAGACAAAATCGGCGTCCCAGAAACCCGCATCAAGCGCATGGGCGAAGAGGACAACTTCTGGGCCTCCGGGCCCACCGGCCCCTGCGGGCCATGCTCCGAAATCTATTACGATTTCCACCCCGAACGCGGCGACCAAAACATCGACCTAGAAGACGACAGCCGGTTCATCGAGTTCTACAACCTCGTCTTCATGCAGTACAACCGGGATGCAGAAGGCAACCTCACCCCCCTGCAAAACAAGAACATCGACACTGGCATGGGCCTAGAGCGCATGGCCCAAATCCTCCAGCGCCTCCCCAACAACTACGAAACCGACCTAATTTTCCCCATCATCAAAACCGCCGCCGAAATGGCCGGGATCGACTACGCCGGTGCCGGTGAAAACACCAAAATCTCCCTAAAAGTGATCGGCGACCACATTCGCGCCGTTGTCCACATGATCGCCGACGACATCCGCGCCTCCAACATTGGGCGGGGTTACGTCCTGCGCCGGCTGGTGCGCCGAGTCGTGCGCCACGGACGCCTGATAGGCATTTCCGGTCTATTTACCGCACAAGTAGCAGAAACCGCTATCGCCCTCGCCGAATCCGCCTACCCCAACGTCCGCAACCAAGAAGCCGCCATCAAAGCCGAACTCGATCGCGAAGAGACCCGCTTCCTGAAAACCTTAGAGCGCGGCGAGAAACTCCTGGCAGAAATTCTCGCCAAAAAGCCAGAGCAAATTTCTGGCATCGACGCCTTTACTCTGTACGACACCTACGGCTTCCCCCTGGAACTGACACAGGAAATCGCCGCCGAACAGGGACTCACCGTGGATGTGGCCGGTTTCGACGCCGAAATGAAAAAGCAAGTCGAAAGAGCCAAAGAAGCCCACGAAACCATCGACCTCACCGTGCAGGGCTCGCTCGACAAACTCGCCGAGCACATCCACTCCACCGAATTTGTCGGCTACAGCCAACTGTCCGCCAGCGCCCGCGTCCAAGTCCTGCTGCTGGATGGCCAACCGGCAGAACAAGCCGAAGCCGGCACAGCCGTCCGGGCTGTCCTCGACCGCACCCCCTTCTATGCCGAATCCGGGGGGCAAATTGGAGATCGGGGCTACCTCTGTGGGGATAACCTGCTGGTTCGCATAGAAGATGTCAAGAAAGAATCCGATTTCTTTGTCCACTTCGGGCGAGTCGAGCGCGGTGTCCTGCGTGCCGGTGATACCGTCACTGCTTCCACTGACCAATCTTGCCGGCGTCGCGTTCAAGCCAACCACACCGCTACCCACCTGCTGCAAGCGGCGCTGAAAAAGATAGTCTCTGACTCGATTTCTCAAGCCGGCTCCCTCGTCGCCTTTGACCGGCTGCGCTTTGACTTCAACTGTCCCCGCCCCCTCACCGCCCTTGAGCTGGAGCAAGTTGAGGAGCAAGTCAACAGCTGGATCGCTGAAGGCGCAACCGCACAAATTGCCGAGATGCCCTTAACTGAGGCCAAAGCCAAGGGCGCAATCGCCATGTTCGGGGAAAAGTACGCCGATGTGGTGCGCGTGGTGGATTACCCCGGCGTCTCTATGGAACTGTGCGGCGGGACACATGTGGGCAACACCGCTGAGATTGGCGCGTTCAAGATTATCTCCGAAACCGGCGTGGCGTCTGGGGTGCGGCGAATTGAGGCAGTTGCCGGTCCATCTGTACTCGACTACCTCAACGTCCGCGATAAAGTAGTGAGGGAACTCAGCGACCGGTTTAAAGTCAAGCCCGAAGAAATCCCCGACCGGATCGCCGGCTTGCAAGCGGAACTGAAAGCCGCTCAAAAACAGCTGGAAGCGGTAAAGGCGGAATTGGCGATCGCAAAATCTGACCAACTGCTGGCTGAAGCTGAGCCGGTTGGCGATTGCAAAATTATCGTCGCCCAACTGGAAGATGTGGGCGCTGAAGCCCTGAAGACGGCTGCTGAGCGACTGCTGCAAAAACTGGGCAGTGGCGCTGTCGTGCTCGGGTCCGTCCCCGAACCAGAAAAGGTGAATTTCATAGCATGTTTTAGCCCGGATGTCAACAAAAAAGGGCTGCAAGCTGGGAAATTTATCGGCGGAATCGCCAAAATCTGCGGCGGCGGCGGCGGGGGGCGGCCCAATATGGCCCAAGCCGGTGGGCGCGATCCCAGCAAGCTGAAAGACGCCCTGGAAACCGCTCGCACCCAGCTGCTAGAAGGTTTGCGGTAGACGTGCCCAAAAGTTCGTAGTTGGGCTTCAGCCCAAAAGTTCGTAGTTGGGCTTCAGCCCAAAAGTTCGTAGTTGGGCTTCAGCCCAAAAAAAGTTCGTAGTTGGGCTTCAGCCCAAAAAAAGTTCGTAGTTGGGCTTCAGCCCAAAAAAAGTTCGTAGTTGGGCTTTAGCCCAAAAAAAGTTCGTAGTTGGGCTTTAGCCCAAAAGTTACCCTCGTTCCCAGCTCAAGCTGGGAACGCACTCCTAGAGGCTCTGCCTCGTTTTCACCCTCTTTTTCCTGTTTCCCCCCCTCGCTCCCAAACTGTTCCCAGGAACAAAAGATAGAAAAAAACATCTAAAATTGCAAATCGCATTATGCCCAGATTTGAACCATTCACTATCAAAATGCAAATTACCCGCATGTTTGCGGAAGGGCAGTCATTTTTCGCCCCGATCAAGGTGCAGGATTGGCTGCGGGAGCGCAATCAAGATCCAGCCAACTACGAGATTGTTTTCCATCAAAAGCCGGCTCCCCCCGGTTCCGGTAGAGTCATAGATATCGAGATTGAACTGCGGCGCAAAGACGGACAGCCGGTTGACCCCTGGCTGCAACAAGAAGTTAACCGCCACGCTTGAGAGCCACAAGAAACCGGGTTTCTAAAAGAAACCCGGTTTCTTGCCCCATCCATGCTGAATCTTTATCTGATAAGAGTATTATGAAAGTTGGCGCAATAAAGCCATCAAATCGTGTCTGGGTTCTAGTCTCCGCCGGCTACTTCGCGTTTCTCTTCTTCCTCATGGTTTCAGCGGATATGGGAAAGTTACCCATTGCGGCACTCCAGCGCACTCCTGATGATAAAGGGGCGCATTTTATTTTATACGGAATTGCTTCTTTGTTAAGCCACCGAGTTCTAGGTCGGCGCATGATGGCTTTGGGCAATTATCCCATCCCGCTGGGGCCATTTCTGTTGGGCGCTATCACGATATTTGAAGAAATGTTGCAGTCAATTTTCCCCCACTGCTCGACAAGTATGGAAGACCTTGCTGCTAGCCTGTTCGGCATTGTGCTGTTCTATTGTGGGGGAGAAATTTGGCAGCGTCAAAGGCGCTGCTGATGGGGAGGGAGAAACCGGGTTTCTTAAAGAAACCCGGTTTATGGCCAACTTGACAGGGTATGTTTTGGGCAGCCGGTGGGGAATGCGCCGCCGGCAGGCTAGAATAGTAGGGATTGGATGAAAAAGCCGAAATGTAGATAGGTTATGACCACAGCCGCACCGGTAAAAACTCAGTACGAAGCTATCATCGGTCTGGAAACCCACTGTCAGCTGAGCACCGCTACCAAGATTTTCTGTAACTGCTCGACGGAGTTTGGAACGCCGCCAAACACGAATATCTGTCCCGTCTGTATGGGAATGCCCGGGGTGCTGCCGGTGCTGAATCAGAAAGTGCTGGAATACGCCGTGAAAGCCGCTCTGGCGCTCAACTGCGAAATCGCCCCCCACAGCAAGTTTGACCGCAAGCAGTATTTCTATCCGGACTTGCCGAAAAATTATCAAATCTCCCAGTACGACTTGCCGATCGCTAAGGGCGGCTGGCTGGAAATTGAGCTGGTTGACGAGGCGGGGAACCCGACGCGCAAAAAAATAGGCATCACGCGCCTGCACATGGAGGAAGATGCCGGCAAGCTGGTACATGCCGGCAGCGATCGTCTCTCGGGTTCCGCCTACTCTCTGGTGGATTTCAACCGCACCGGCGTTCCCCTGGTGGAAATTGTCTCGGAACCGGACATCCGCTCTGGGGCGGAAGCGGCTGAGTACGCCCAGGAGTTGCGCCGCATCCTCCGCTATCTGGGCGTCAGCGACGGGAATATGCAGGAAGGCTCCCTGCGCTGTGATGTGAATATCTCCGTGCGCCCGGTTGGGGAAGAGAAGTTTGGCACTAAGGTGGAGATTAAGAATATGAACTCCTTTAGTGCTATCCAGCGGGCGATTGAGTACGAAATCGACCGGCAGATTAAAGCGATTGAAGCAGGTTCGCGGATTGTCCAGGAAACTCGGCTGTGGGAAGAAGGCAGTCAGCGCACGATCAGCATGCGCAGCAAGGAGGGCTCTAGCGATTACCGCTATTTCCCGGAACCGGATTTGCCGGCGGTGGAGGTGGGAGCCCCCCTGCAGCAGCAGTGGAAGGCGCAACTCCCAGAACTGCCGGCGTCCAAGCGCCACCGCTATGAAAGCGAGTTGGGTCTTTCTGCCTACGACGCCCGGGTGCTGACAGATGACCGGCAAGTGGCGGAGTATTTTGAGGCGGCGGTGGCGCAGGGTGCCGGTGCCAAGCAAGCGGGTAACTGGGTGATGGGCGATATCGCGGCGTACCTCAAGGAGAATAAACTGGGCATCGGGGAAATTGCCTTGACGCCGGCGACTCTGACGGAACTGATTTCTCTGATAGACCAGGGTACGATTAGCGGTAAAATCGCTAAGGACATTTTGCCGGAATTGCTGGCTAAGGGCGGATCTGCCCAGGAACTCGTGGAGAGCAAGGGGCTGATCCAAATCTCGGACACCGGCGCTTTGGAGGAAATTATTGATCGGGTTCTGGCGGCGAGTCCCAAGGAGCTGGAGCAGTACCGTGCCGGTAAAACTAAGCTGCTGGGCTTCTTTGTCGGACAGGTGATGAAGCAAACGGGCGGGCGGGCTGACCCGAAGCTGACTAACCAGCTGCTGGCGAGCAAGTTGAACGGTTAGCCCCCAAGCCCCCTGTTCTGTCAGGGTTTTTTGACAAAAAGCATGAATTGGGGGTTTCACCCCACACCCCCCAAATAGTATATTGTGATATGTAGATGCACCCTGATGGCAGGGAGAGTCGCCCAAGACTCTCCCTTTTTTTGTGACTGGGGGTGGGGTATGGGGCTTCTGGCATGGGGCTTCTGGCATGGGGGGCATTGTGAACAATTTGTACACATTTCTGACTTCCGGAAGAAAACATATATACAAAACCCGTCTAAAGTCGGGTATTTGTAAAAACCTTTCTTTCGGATATAGCAGCAGTCATATTGGGCGCGGACATCAGTGGCGCAGGGATAAAAGGCGTAGGACAGGCGTCTCGCCTGTCCTATTGTCCTGATCAAAGCGTCCTAACCTAAATGCCTACTGCTATACCCATCTTTTGTCACTTTGGGGTAATTTGACGAATTTGCGTCATTTCAGGCAACGACAGAAGGACGCTATCGTGTCCCGCTTGCGCTATCGGGCTTTGATCCAGGTTTGACAAAAGAGGGATACCTGGCATGGGGCTTCCAATGCTCAATGCCTAATGGCCAATGCTCAATGCCCAATGCCCAATGCCCAATGCCCAGTACCCAATGCCCAGGGATGATAAAGAAGAAATAAGGAATCAACAGTGTCCCGGTGGTGGCTTGATATAATCGCCTCTCGGTGACGATGACGCCTAATGGGAGCAACTATGGCAGATTGGCAGGAAATTTCAGGTGGTGTGACAGCGCCGAGAGGGTATCGGGCGGCTGGGATTGTGGCGGGGCTGAAGCCTTCGGGGCTTCCGGATTTGGCGCTGATCGTCTCGGATGTGGATGCGATCGCAGCGGGTGTGTTCACCACCTCGCAAGTGCGGGCGGCGTGCGTGGATTACTGCCGGCAGCGTCTGGAAGCGAAAGCTAGCGCCCGCGCTATCTTGTGCAATGCCGGTCAAGCTAACGCCGCCACCGGCGCGCAGGGTTGGGCGGATGCGCTGGAATCCGCCCAGTTGGTGGGGGAAGCGCTGAATATTCCCCCGGAATCGGTACTGCTGGCGTCTACCGGCGTGATTGGGCACCGGATTAAGATGGAGGCGCTGCGGGCGGGGATTCCCCGAGTGGTGGCGGAGGCTTCGGAAACGGGGGGCGATGCGGCGGCGAAGGCGATCTGCACGACAGATTTAGTGACGAAATCGATTGCGCTGGAAACCCACTTTGGAGATCGCCCGGTGCGCGTCGGCGGGATGTGCAAGGGTTCGGGAATGATTCACCCGAATATGGCGACGATGCTGGCGTTTGTCACTTGCGATGCGGCGGTGTCGCCCCATTTGTGGCACGATATGCTGCGCCGCGCGGCTGACAGGAGTTTCAATCAGGTGACGGTGGATGGGGATACGAGTACGAATGACTCGCTGATTGGTTTGGCGAATGGGCAGTCTCGCACACCGGCAATTACGGAAATGGGTGCGGAGGCGGAAAAGCTGGAGGCGATGCTGACGGCGGTTTGCCAGCATTTGGCGAAGGCGATCGCGCGAGATGGGGAAGGGGCGACGTGTTTGCTTGAGGTGCGGGTTGCCGGTGCTAAGGATGATGCTGCTGCGCGTCAGGTGGCGCGGACGATTGCCGGTTCGTCTCTGCTGAAGTCGGCGATTTTTGGGCGCGATCCCAACTGGGGGCGGATTGCGGCGGCTGCTGGGCGTGCCGGTCTGCTCTTCGATCAGGAGAACCTGCGGATTCAGCTGGGGGATTTCTTGCTGATGGAGAATGGCCAACCCCTGCAGTTCGACCGGCAGGCGGCGAGTGAGTATATGAAGAAGGCGGCGGCGGGGGCGTATCTGAAGGAGGATACGGTGCTGATTTCGGTCAGTATTGGCAATGGTGCCGGTTCCGGTGCCGCTTGGGGCTGCGACCTCAGCTATGACTATGTGAAGATTAACGCTGAGTATACGACTTGAGGGGCGTTGGGGATGCCCGGATTTTGGATGCCCGGATTTTGGATGCCCGGATTGGGCATTGGCTTTCCCCTAGCCCCTAGCCCCTCACCCCTAACCTGATACGGTAGGGCCGGCTTTGCTGGCCCTATTTTGGTCTTTCGGGCCACGCGGGCTAGAATTTATAGGGGTAATAAATTATGTCGCCAGTCTAAATCATTCGCGCAATTCCAGTAGAGGCAATCCCTTTGTGGTTGCCCCCTCCTGTGCGAGGAAGCGACTTTTACAGAACTCATTTAGACTGGCTATATCAGAGTCAAAAAAATGGAAAATAATTTATGGGGGTAATAAATTCGGGGCGCGAGAAGGCCGTCCCAGGGGTATCTTGGCCAATCCGCACGCAAATACCAGCTCTGGGGAGTGGCCGGCCCGCGCTCGTTTTGTGAGATTATTGGGTCAATCAATTCCTGTGTCAGCAATGTCCTTCAAGCTCTCGCAAGGGCGGGCCAAGAAAAAAAGTTCCTCACCCCCCTTGACGGTTGCCAAGACCTTCCTTATAATGGGGGAAGATACAAAAAGAGCGCCGCAACAGCTCCTAGGCTGGGACAGCGCTCTCTAGTAAAAAAAAACATAACTAAGGAGAACTGTAGCATGAAAAGGAAAGAGCGTCAACAAGCTGTTCAGCTAGAACTGTTCGCCCCCCCGGTTGCACCGGCAGGCACCCCAGCCCCCTCAGCGCCGCAAACCAAACCGGCACACTCCCCGCAAAAGTCCCGCCGAGAGCCGGTACAGCTGGATTTGTTCGCCCCTCCGGTTGCAGCGGCAGGCACCCCAGCCCCTTCAGTTAAGCTAGATGTGCCGGTGGAACCGGAAGCAAGTGCAGACGCCGGCGCGGCGCAGTCAGATGTGCCAGCCGAACTCGAAGCAAGTGCAGACGCCGGTGCGGCGCAGTCAGATGTGCCAGCCGAACTCGAAGCTCGTTCAGACGCCGGCGCGGCGCAGTCAGATGTGCCAGCCGGTGCAGAAGCGATCGCCAAAGCCCAAGCCGTGAAGCCTGTCAGTCAAAAGCAATCCCGTAAAAAGCAATCCCGTAAAAAGCAATCCCCAGATAAACCGGCAGTTTCCCCCGAGGCGCAGCAATCTCCAGAGGAGATTGTGGTTCCGTATGCCGGTGTTGCCAGCAAAAGCGAGCAATCCCCAGACAAGCCGGTGGTGAAGTGCCACATCCGCATCGAGAAGATTGGCGTCAGCAAGCGGGGAAATACGCCTTATATAGTATATCATACGAAATATGGAAAGTGCTGCACATTTCTGTCGCGGGAGTATTTTTGGCAGTCACTGCTCAACCTGTTTGGGATTAAGCAGCAGCGTTTTGACAGTGTGACGGGGTTTGCGGTAAGTGAGCTCAGTGTTGGGTTGCTGGAGGGAGAGAAGCGACACTCGATTGCCGGTGATGAGTTGCGGGCGTTTCTGGCGCGGCAAAATCAAATGGCGCTGGATGGGTTGGAAGTGAGATTGGAACAGAAGAAGGTGTCTGTATGGAATCGCACCAGCCGGCGGCTTCATGAGGTGACTTCTCAGGGATGCAATTGCGAGGATGCGGTGTATAACAAGCAGATTTGCAAGCATCAAATTGCCGCCCAGTGGCATTTGCAGAAGTTGGGGTGGGGTTTGCTGGATCAGTATTTGCAGCTGGATTACCGTTCGATGCCCACAGAGCAATTGATGGTGATCGGGGCGGAATGTATGGCAGATTTGGGTTGGTAGTATAGATCACAGTAGGCTGCGTTCCGCCGGCACGGCACATCGCCCATACGCCTTACCTGCAATGCGGAACGCCCCTGAGAGCACTGCGGGGGGGCGGGTGAGCGCACAATCCGGCGCGCTCGTCTCAGGGATGGCGGGTGAACCGGCATCTACAGCAGGCGGGGGCGGGTGTATGTGCAACACCGGCAGCTCTGTGGCACAATCAGTCCCAAGCTTTGTGGAGTGGTGAGGGATGGTTTGGGCAACAGGGCACAGCTTGCAGGGCGGGCGGTACGTCATCGAAAAAGTTTTGGGAGAAGGTGGCTTCGGGATTACCTATAAAGCGCACCACCGGTTTCTCGAACAGCCGGTGGTGATTAAAACGCCCAATGATAGTTTGAAAAACGACCCATAATATGATAAGTATGTGAGGCGATTCATCGAGGAAGGGCGGCAAATGGAAAAGCTGTCTGAAAAGCAGCATCCTAATATTGTGCGCGTCAGGGATTTGTTTGAAGAGAGCGGCACATACTGTCTGGTTATGGATTTTGTAGCGGGGGAGAGTTTGTGGGATCTGGTGCAGCGGCGGGGGGCGTTACCGGAATGGGAAGCGGTGGATTATGTGCGACAAATTGGGGAAGCCCTAACGGTGGTGCACGCGGCGGGGCTTGTGCATCGGGACGCTCACCCCGGTAATATAATGGTGCAGAGTGATAGGAAGGCGGTTTTGATTGATTTTGGCATTGCTGGGGAAATTTTTCCTGCAAGTGTCAGCTCAAAGCCTTTTGCAAATCCAGCTTTTGCCCCTTACGAGCAGATGCGGGGCGGTCGAGAGCCGGCGGTAGATATTTACTGTCTGGCTGCTTCTCTGTATTATACCATAACGGGTCAGCGTCCGGCATCTTCTTTAAAGCGTAAGCTGAACAATGTGCCATTAGTTTCGCCGAAGCAACTAGCTGAGGGTATCGGGGATGAGTTGAATCGGGCGATTCTCAAGGGGATGGAGTTGGAAGCGAACAAACGCCCCCAGTCGATGCGGGAATGGTTGAAGTTGTTGGAATCGGCGAATCGCACTCAGCCGGTGTCCCCTCCGCGAGGGAGAAATAAGCCGCGTTTCGGACAGGAGGTGCTAATACTTTATTTATTCGTAGGTTTTTTGTTTTGGACTGTTTTCGGCTTTTCCCTAGATCAATATCAATTTGAACCTTTATTTTGGGCTTTAGCTTTGACTTTGTTTGAGGCTTTTATTTCGTTTTCTTTATATTTTACACAGACTAATTCATTTTTATAATCATTAGGGCTATCGTCGGACGGCTTGTCTATTTTTGTTTTTGTGTCTGCACTTTTTGCTTTTTTTACGGTTTATTGGATCTTTAATGAATCCTATTATCACACTATGGCTTGGGATTGGTATTTATGTTTTTTATTCTACTTTTTTTTAGCCTGGTTTTTCTACTTTTGGCATGGAGCATATGTAATGTGTAGTCTAGCGTTTTTTTCAGAAAAAATCAGCCTATTTAACTCCTTTTTGATTGTGATTGTAACCTATAGGTTAGGACTGGGGTTGGGGTGGTTGGTGTCTCAGATAACCCATTAGATCCCCCCCTAGCCCCCCCTTAAAAAGGGGGGGGAAATCTCAAAGCCCCCCTTTTTTAGGGGGGTTTGGGGGGATCTCGATTGCTTATACTTTTAACTGGCAACTTAGGTTAAATACTATTTAAGTCAGTAAAGTAGGGTGCGTTCCGCCTGTACGACACATCGCCCATACACCGGCAATGTCAGTAGACTGTTGGCGAATCCTTGAGGGGTTAGACCTTCTCGCTCGGAAGTAAAGAGGGCGAAGCATTGGCGAAGCGAAATGTCGGGCGGGGTCGTAAATATTCTCGCGCCAATGCTAGCTGCTGGCGCAGCCGCTGCGCTAACGCCCCTACAGAATCTTTGTAGGGGCGAAGCATGAGCGCGACTATTTATGGGACTCAGGGAAAAGATTACATTCGCTCATGCTTCGCCCTGCCCCCTAGCGCTAGCCACAGACAATCTCTAAAAAACCCGCCCCAAAAGGGAGTATAGGGTGGGGAAGACCCCACATCAATTTGCCAACAGTCTCTTTCAATCGCCAGGAATCTAATCAGCAAAGTGCGTTCCGCCTATACAACACATCCCCAATAGACCGGCAATGCCACTGCGGAACGCACCACACTTATATACAGTCGATCCAAACGGATATTACACCGGCACACCCACCGGCTACCCGATTTAATAATTCTCCCAGGTCACTCGGATGCCGCGTTTCTGGCAATTTAACTCCACCAAAACACGGAAGGCGTGGGTAGCAATGCCATACAGGTGAAGGCGGGGAGAGTGACTGGGAAAGTAGTTTTGGTACATCAGCGCTTGACCGGCTGCAGCCTTCCAGCACCGCACTGTCTTTACCTCTACCACATCTGTTGCAGTCAGCAAATCGATATCTCCCACAGGGGTGGGCACCTCAGTTTCTCCCCCTTCCCTTTCTTTAAGGCGCTGCACGACTTCCTTTTCAGGACTTTTAAGCGCAGCATTCTTAATCACAGCCTCCATCATCTCTAATTTGCAATGGTTGGCAATTGCGGAAGGATTGCAGGTAAACCCATGTTGCTTGCAGAGGAGTTGATACAGTTTCTCCGGGACAACATTACTCACGAAAGCTTGTACCTTGGCTAGAGTGCTTTTTTGCAGCCTTCCCGGAACTTGAACGATATACCGCGCCAATCGACAGACATCTGCGATTTCCAATGCCGAAAGTGTATTTCCGGACACCAGCACCGGCTTTCCCGTGAAAGTCTTGCCACAAGGTAATTTCAGGCTGTACTCGCCATCCCCCTCGCTCGCCCAGTTAGAAAGCGTGTTGCTGTTGATTCCCACATACTTCTGTATCATGCGCAATCCCAGCCCCACGGTGGGCTGGCCTTGGCCCAAGCCGTTGGGATCGATGACAATCACCTCAAAGTCCCTGGACTCGTAGGTCAGCTTGATGCGCTGCCCCGGTTGCGCTACAATTTTACTCATTCAGACCTCCTTTGTTTTGGTCATCCAGACATCCTTGGTTTGAATCATTCAGACCTCCTTGGTCTGTGAAAAGACATTGATCCAAGCTTCACAGAGCTGGTTACTCTGGCGAAGCTCATTTTTTTCGCATTATACCCTCACATGGAGCGTCTTTCACCTGAAAGCCCCCAGAATTGCCCTCAGCGCATTGCTGTGGTTGGCACAACCGGCTCTGGCAAAACAACCCTAGCCCGTCAGCTAGCACATCGCCTTGCAATTCCCCATATCGAACTTGATGCTATCCACTGGGAACCCAATTGGACAGAAATCCCAACTCCCCTCTTCCGAGAGCGCCTAGCACCGGCACTCAGCAGTAACAGCTGGGTTGTTGATGGCAATTACAGCAAAGTGCGAGATATAATCTGGAGTCGCGCTGACACATTAGTGTGGCTCGACTATCCCTTGCCGGTGATCCTGCACCGGCTCGTGCGGCGGAGATTTCGGCGCGTGCTGGCGCGAGAGCAACTCTGGAATGGGAACCGCGAGACACTCGCCACAACCAAAGCGCCGGTATTCCGTTATCCTGTGGGCAATTCAGACACACCCCAGAAGGCGAAAAGAATTCCCCATCCTCCTCAAGCAACCTGAATACGCCCACCTCACCGCAATTCACCTGCGCTCCCCAAAAGCCGCGCAAGACTGGCTCTCACAGCTAAAACCCCAAACAACTCTCTCCCCTCCCCCCCCTTGGCGTCCGAGGGCTGGCTGAGCGGTTCACAAGCCGCCTAACTTAGTGCACAATAGAACAAAACCTTCATGGCTGAACCTCTAAAAACCTTCTCCCCCTCCCCACGGGAGTCCTTAGCGTCCTGTGGGGGTTTACAAATCGCCTAACCTAGTGTACAGTAGAACAGAACCAACTCAACCCCACCCATGATAGAACATCTGATCACCCCCGACCGATTCTTTAACTTCCAGCTCCTAAAATTCCTAGGAACACCCAACAACTACAGGGAACCCATAGAATCCCTGATCTCCAAAATCATCAACATCTTCCAAAATGATCCCGCCGAGGAAGAAAGATTCCTGGAAACCTTTGAATATGAATTAGCCGTCGAGCCCGAAGAATTAGATGAACTTCTCGGCTGCACCCCAACCGAACGAATTCGCTGGATTAACGAAGGCAAAATCCCAATCCTCAGGCACAATTTTTTTGTTGAGGATGGCATAATTTGGAAATATCCCCTTCACGAACGCCGTTTTGTGATCAGCTTATCACAAGACAAAGCCAAAATCCAGAAGTGGCGCGACGACTACGAAGCCCTCATTAAGCGGAAGCGGCAAATCGCCTCGCAAGCCGCTACCGAAACTCGCAAAAGAAACAAAAAAGCCAGACAAGATTTTATTTCATCTTGGGATGGGATAAAATCAGAGTGGCGGCAAAAAGGCTCTCCCGAAATTTCCGCTGTCCTGCAGCTGGCATACTGGACAGTATGGGCGGAGCGCTGGGCGCAAGAAAATGCACTCAAGACATACAAAGCGAGAACAAATTATTTTATTTACAGCCAGCGCAGAAAGGAGTGGCAAGATCGCCGGAATCAAGCGGTAGAGTTCCTCTGGAAAACTCCCTGGAGCAAGCTTTTCTTTTACCGTCCCAAGAAAGCCGATAAAATCTCTATCGATCTTTGCCACAAACACCTCCTGATGAGGTACAGGTCCGATTTTTACAACAAATGGGAGTATTTCTATTACAATCGGGAAACCGTCCTCAAATGTCCCCACTGCGATTACAGCGAAGAAAAGGATTACTATTCGCTCTACTACTTAGAAATTAAAACCGAGCAGTTCCCAGAATTTAGCTTTTCCTTCCAGACGCCCCACCCCACTGGCCAAACCTTTTTGCCCAATCCCGAAACACTGCCTAAATTATACCATATCCATCGAGATGAGATTTTCCGAGATGGCAGAGCTTTGCTGGAACAGGAGAAAATTGTTCTCAGAGAGAACGATGTTTTAGCTAACTTTGAGAAGGCGCTCGCCGATGCCAAAGGCTACTTGCCTGTGTGGGGTTTATAGGGGACTGAAAAACCCGGTTTCTTTAAGAAACCGGGTTTCTGCGGCGCACTTCATTCAAGTGATATCCGCTATCTCATTGATTGGCAAAAATTATGTTTTATAGCAGTATGCACTTAGGGCACGGACGTAGGACAGGCGTTCCCTCCGCTCCTTGTCCCTACTACCCAGTGAAATGCCTTGTCCTAAACTGGCTGTCTATTGCTATAACCCAAAAATCTCAAATCGAGATGAAATTCCTGCAATACACCTTACTGGCGCTAACCTACCTAGGATTGGGGCTGGGATACATCCCCAGCCTGCGCCTCAACCGCGCCGGCATTGCTTTGGTGGGAGCCGGCTTGATCATCGCTTCCGGCGTGCTCACCCTCAAAGAAGCTTGGCAAGCTATGGATCCGGGCATTATCATCTTCTTGCTCTCGATGATGATTGTCAATGCCAGTCTCGCCGGCTCTGGTTTCTTTCAGCTCGCCCTGGAATTGATCGCCGGCATCACCAAAAGCCCCTTCGGCTTGCTCGTCGCCCTCACCTTCGGGAGCGGCTTGCTGTCGGCGCTGTTTCTCAACGACACGATCGCCATCCTCCTGACACCGCTAACCGTCACCCTGACGCGCTCCCTCTCCCTCAACCCGATTCCCTACCTGCTCACCTTGGCGGGAGGAACCAACCTAGGCTCCGCCGCAACCGTGAGCGGGAATCCGCAAAACTTGCTCATCGGTTCTTTTTCCGGGATTGGCTACCTGGATTTTGCCAGGGCGCTGACGCCGGTTGCCTTATTCAGCTTGTGCGTGCAGGTGGGGTGGCTGTGCTGGCTGTATCCGGAGGTGCGCTCGCTCCAGCCATACCCCAGCCGCCAGCCGGCGCGTTACCGGCTCTTCAAACCCCTGCTGCTGAAAAGCCTGGCTGTCACCGGCGCTCTGCTAGTGGCGTTTTTAGCCGGCGCACCCCTGGCGGAATCCGCCTGGGTAGCCGCCAGTTTGCTGCTGCTGAGCCGGCGGGTGAAGGCGCAGCGGCTGTTGGCGGCGGTGGATTGGAACCTGCTGGTGATGTTTGCCGGCTTGTTTGTCATTACCGAAGCGACTGAGCGACTGGGATTGCTGCGGGGGTTCGCCGGCTTCACCGGCACGCCCGCAGGGCTGCTGGGGGTGACCGCCGTGCTGTCGAATTTGATCTCCAACGTGCCGGCGGTGCTGGTTTTGCAGCCGCTTATCCCCGGCGGCGACACGCAAGCGTGGCTGCTGCTGGCGGCGGCGTCTACCCTCGCCGGCAATCTGACGCTGCTGGGTTCGGTGGCGAATTTGATTGTGGCTGAGGCGGTGACGCGACAGGGGTATGTGCTGTCTTTCCGCGAGCATTTGCGGTTTGGCTTACCGCTGACTTTGGTGACTTTGGCGATAGCTTATTTCTGGATCTACTGATGGCGGAGTGCCGGTGGGGGAAAGGGTGTAGAGCCGGTCGAACCGTGCCAGAAACCAGGTTTCTTTAAGAAACCGGGTTTCTCAGTACCTCACGCTCGATGAAAACTGCTATAGTTGCTTGCTATATAACGATAGCGTGCCGCAGACCGGCCCACTGCTCCCTCTTGACAGCCAGCACCCGCTCAATCTCTTCCGGGAATTCCCGCTCGTACAGCCGGCGCTGCTCCTTAAACGCCTGGCTCACCGCCCCCAAAGATTTGCGGTCGGAGCACCGCTCAATCGTTTCAATAAAGCCATCCGCCCACCGGCGACACATCCGCTTCCTGCAAAAGTACCCATCTCTGCGCTCAATCGCCCCCTCAATCGCCACTCGCGCCCATGCGCTGTGCCGGTAGCGCTTCAGCCCCAACCGCATCCCCAAACGCACCGCTTTCCAGGTTTCCCAGTCCGCTATCTCGCGCATCGCCTTCACCAGGCGCTTAATCGTCGCCTCAAACTGCCAGTACCCGACAAATCTGCCACCCATCCCCTTAATCGAGACGAGCAACCGCCCCTTGTACTCCCGCCAGCCGATAATTTTATTCACCGCCACCTTGATCACCTTCGCAATCTCTACCTTGCCAATCAGCCGGTTGAGGAAGCCGGCGTCTACCAAAGTTTGCCAATTCCAACGAGTTTTCATACCACCCTGACTCCTTTTCTATAATTTGCGGCTGGATCCAATGAATTAGCAGTCCCGTTTCCTTTTTTTAGTGAGTTAGGGAAGTTGGGAGATTTTATATTGGTTTCCGATACATTTTTGCTATCAATTGCTGTCAATTGGTAACAAATACATAAGCTGGGAGGCTAGCTCGATAGCCTTGGCGTATCAACCAATGCCCGCAGAAAAATCCCGCGATCACCATTTAGATCCCTGTCCATAATCCGACCGTCAATTTTGGACTTAATGACTTTTGCACCGCCGATTTTGACAACTTCGCCAGTCCAAGAGACAGTCTTGGAGGTGTGCGCTTCATTGATGTCAGACAGGAGAATTTTCCCCGCCTCCCAAGCTTTCCACTCCAGGTGCTTCTTAAATGCGTAGTGAGATAGCGTCAGCATCTGGCGCACAGTTTTAGACTAGATTTTGCGCCGGGACTTGCTCACCATCTGGGACGATTCAAAACTGGGCAGGAGAATTACGTCAAAATTATCAACGAGGAACTTGGCCGTCTTGTGGTGGAGTTCTTTGACCAGATGCTGCACTTTACACCGGATGCGGTCTGCCGCTTTTCTAAAGCGCCGCTTTTGGCTCGACTTAGCGAAAGCTCATTTTTGACACGAGGCGGTCGTTAGCGCAGCGGCGCGTAAGCGCAGCTTGAAACAGAGCTTCTGTATTTGCAAGTTGGCGTCACTGCCAATCCAGCCACAAGACGATTCGGAGAAAAAAGTCATGAACGTTCGGACACCGGGATCTAAGGCAACCACCCGTCCTTGGTTTTCGGACTGGTGCGGTCGCACTTCTTGAGAGCAAATCAGGTAATACTCTCCATAGGCCATCGTTAGACGGCCATCGCTGAAGTTTAACGGGAGCGGCTCTGCGAAGCGCATCTCTCCCAGGAGCGTGTGATAGACGCCGCGCTGGCTGATTGCGGTTTTAGGGACAAAGATAGTTTGCTGTTTGTCCCTGCGGCTGCGAAACTTGCACTTGCGAAACTGGCCATCTTTGGCAAAGCCGCGCTTTGTCTCCCTGACCGCAATGCAGGCGTCCTTAATAGCGATTTTTTTGATTTGGTAGGGGACTCGCGCAAGCCCATTCGGGCATAGCTCCCATGATCATGGGAGCAACAGTCATCCAATTTGCCTTTGTGCCCGGCTCTTGAAGGTGCTTAACAGTTTGGTTGTATGTGTGCCTGGACACGCCAAACCACTGTCTTAAAAGCGCTCTCTGGCTAGAGCTTGGGAATATTCGGATCTTCCGAGATTTCCTTGCGGTATCGCAATCGTCCGTGCATGCGGCAGCTGTAGCTTGCTTGAGCTGGGCGGTAGACATGGAGGATGGCTAGAAGAACCGCTGTGAGCTCGGATTCCCGGCAGTAAGCAGGTTGGCTGAGAACCAAGAGCTGCCCACCATTTTGCTGCACCATGAAGTCAAACAGCTCGAATCCCAATCGGCAGAGCCTGTCACGGCAGGCAACCACAACTGTGAGTTTATCGCCGCGCATAAGTCTGACCAGTAAGGCACGCAGTCCTTTTCACCTGAAGTTAAGTCCTGAGCCGATATCTTGGATGACTTCGGCTCCGGGGTAGCGCTCGAGCATGAACTCGATTTGACGGGCGAGGTCGTCTCTTTGTTTTGCTCAGCTAACTCGACAGTAGCAAACAGTGGCAGTTGCAGCTGAATCCCCTCCCGTCTCCCCGATGTCGAAGAGGCGCTGCCCCGACCGCGTGCGGATGCTTTTGACTTTTCCTTCATCTGCAAACTTCCTGAGCGTTGTGGGGTGCAGCCCAAAATACTCGACTGCTTTCCGTAATGGGACGTAGGCGATTAGAAAACTGCAATGAACTACATGTAATCATAGCAAATCATCTGCTGCTGTCAAGCCCTAGTCGCCTGACTGACTATTGCAGTTATGCACGTCCCTCTCAAAAGCTGTGTTTGCTTTTGAGGGGCTTCTAAGATTGCTGCCGGTTTTGCCAACCAACTTTTTATCTATTTTTGCCTGTTCAGGCTGTATAGCACAGCAGCCCGCAGATTGTCAAGCACTTGCCGGCAAATTGGAAAAATCCAACAGCCGTAAGGGTTTGCGGGCTTGCCGGCGCGTGTGTGGGGGGTGCCGGCGGGCTGTCCCCCCCGTGGGGGATGCCGGTGCCTAGCTGAAACCGTAGGTATAAGCCGGCTCGCTTCCCGAGCGAGGGACAATCCCCCACATCAAGTCCGAGAAGACATCCGGCATTTCCAGGCGAAAGATCCAGTTCTCCTCAACGGTCTCCCCGTCCTCACGAAGAAATCGATACTCCGGATCGAGCAAGATCACCTCGGAACCTGGCTGGTTCAGGCGCTCGCGAAGAAACTCAGTGATGGCGGCGATATCGGCGTCGTCGGGTAAATCGTATGCTCCCGGATCGTTTTGAACCAAGCCAACCGGACTCTCAATGCTGTCCCCATTTTCAAGAAAGCTCGTAATCGCACTGCGCAGAGCGTCCGTAAAGCTCACAGAGCCCCCCAGAGCGGTTTGGTCAGCCACCTGCTTGGGGTCCGCCACAACCGTCAGCTCCGGAACCCCAAGCTCATTCTTAACCTTCTGAATCTCCGCTTCTAAAGACATATTTCCCCCCTCAGCATCTTGTCTCGCAGTAACCACTTAGGGCGCGGACGTAGGGCTGCGTTCGGCCTGTCCCTGTTCGTACTAAAAAGTGAGAGGCCCTGTCCTAAACTGGTGCTGCTATAATGGGTTGACCGGCAACTTTTGCGCCGCATTGCCATAACTGCGAGTGGACACCAGATTTACCGCCGCACCGTGCAGGCGTCTAGTATCCCCTTTGCGGTTCCAAATCTGGCGCTTGATGCCAAAACTGGAGGAAATGGGCCAGAACGCATGCATGGCCAGAACGCATGCATGGCAAAAGCTGTGAGTCTTCCCTATGCGCATGAGCCCCATGCGTATGAGCCCCATGCGCCATGCCATTAATGTCCTCACCTAAGTGGCTACTGCTATATCAGGAGATATCGCGCTTCTTCTTCTTCTTAGAGCGCCCCTTCTCTTGGGGAAACATCCGCTTAAAATCCTCCGCACTTTCGTTCATCTCTTTCAACATTCTCTCGCTTTCCTGATAATATTCGCGCCGCTCAGACTCCGAACCAAAACCGATTCTTTCTTGTTCCAGAGCCAGCTCATCCAATCTCTCCTCATAAACCTCAGTAAATTCATCGGCTCTCTCAGCCATAACTTCACCGTACATTCTCAGCTCCTTAGGCGTCATACAGTCAAATGCCTTCTTGTGAGCCTCCGTTGCCTCATCGAACCTTTGCAGCATCCACAGGGCAAAAAAACGCCCCATCCAGGCGCTATAGTAATTGGGGTTTTCTGCCAAGATTCTGTCACTCAAATCCAGTAAGTCCTGACCTCGCTCCTGCTTGAGTAACTCCAGGATTCGCTCCTCAAAACAGTCGCTGGAATAGTCTTCGGTCATAGCTTGTCATCTCCTATAATCTTTGCAACTGCTATCTTAAATCAAAATAGCTCAAATTGTCCGAAAATTTTACAAAATCTTCCCGCCGGCTCCCCGGGGGGCGGTGCCGGTGCAACGCCAATAGAAGCGGGCGCAGACAAATCAGCGGCTGTTCCGCCAGAGAACCTGGGGGGTTCTTTCCCGCGCCGGTACACTAGAACTAAAAAGAGAGCCTAGCCCCTATGAAACCCATCTGGCAAAACCTGATCGCCCTCAGCTTAGTGGTGCTGCAGCCAACTCCCCAGATTTTAGCAGAACCGGCAGCCACAGCGCCCGCTCCTGCCGGTGCCGCCACCCAACCCGCCCCAGAAACCGAAGCGCTTTCCGAAGCCCAGCAAAAACTCGCCGAAGCGGACAAACTCTATCTCGCGGGAGATGTCGCCGCAGCCGAGAAACTGTACCGGCAAGTCAAACCCCCCTTTCCCCAAGAGTCACCGCAAGCCGAAACCGACAAACTCCCAGAACCCCTCACAGATCCAGAGCAACTCTCACCCGCAGGAAAAGTCTACTGGCGGGAAGCCCAAGTCGGCTGGGAGATGGGGCTAGCAACCCGAATCCTCATCCCCCTGAAAATGCTAGTCGAGCGCCATCCCGAATTCATTCCCGGACAGCTGCTGTACGCCCGAGCTGTAGAGCAGTATAACGGAGAGGAAACTGCCTTGAGCGTCCTGGAGCGAGCCACAGCCATGTATCCCAACCAACCGGATTTGCTCAAAGCCAGAATTGAGCAACTGGGCAACAGCGAGCAGTGGCTGGAAGCCTCCGTAGCCGCTCGGCAATTTGCCCTACTCAACTCCGAACACCCGCAAGCCGCTGAATTTACCCAACTAGCAGACAAAAACCTAGAACACTTTCGCTCCCAGCTGCGGAAGAAAATAACAGGTAACGCCATTGCCGGTGGCATCACCGGCATTTTAGGCTTGGTTATCACCGGCAGTCCCCTGGGAGCCTTTTCCGCAGTGCAAACCGCCGCCTTGCTCATGCAAGGGGAAACCGCCTTAGGAGAGCGAGTCGCTTCTTCCGCAAAGCGCCAGCTCAAACTCGTCGAAGATCAAGCCGTCACCAGCTATGTCAAAGACCTCGGGGAGAAATTAGCCTTCCTCAGCGGACGAAAATTTGAGTACGAATTCTATGTTGTCCTCGACGAAGACTTAAACGCCTTTGCCCTACCCGGAGGCAAAGTATTCGTCAATGCGGGAGCAATCCTGCACACCGACTCAGAAGCCGAACTCGCCGGCTTGCTCAGCCACGAATTAGCCCATGCCGTACTTTCCCACGCCTTCCAGCAACTCACCGAAGGTTCCTTACTCGCCAACCTCACCCAATACATCCCCTTTGGCGGACCCCTCACCGATTTAGTCATGCTCGACTACAGCCGAGATCAAGAGCGTCAGGCGGACATTCTCGGCACTCGCATGCTCGTCGCCGGCGGTTACGCCGCCGACGGCTTGCACAACTTGATGGTAGCGCTCAGAGAGCAAAAAGGAGGGGGAAACTCCTTCGAGAGCTTCTTCTCAACTCACCCCGCCACAAACGAGCGGATTAGCTACCTGCAAAAACTAATTCAGCGCAGCGGCTACAACCGCTACGCCTACGAAGGAATCTCCAAACACGCCCAAGTGCGGGCGCGAGTCAAACAGCTGCTGGCGGAACACAAAAAAGACAAAGACAAAGACAAAGACGATGAATCCGAACAGCCGCAATAGAAGGGAGTTCCGCAGAGGTAATGATTTGATAGCGTTTCTCAGTTGGATGAACTGCGCTTCAGAAACCCGGTTTCTCAGTACCTCTCCGTACCTCACTAATATGAGAAAGGCTAGATAAACCCCTTCAGGCGCTTCAGCCGCAGAGGGAGGGTAAGAAAAAGGCTGTCTGGGGTTGGGTATCAAACAGAGTTTGCTGCAGATTCCCGCCGGTGGCGCTCAATCACCTGACAGCACTCAGCCACCGGCAGCCGCTGCGCCATCCCCGCCACCAGAGCCTCGTAAGCCGGCTGGTGGGATTCGATTAGCGTCCGCGCTTGCAGACAAGCCCAGCGCTCCTTCAGCGCAGCCCCCTCAGGACGCCGCAGCTGCGCCAGCACCGCTCTGAGTTTCTGCCGGTCTTCCGCCCCGCCCCCCGCCCGGCCATACACGAAGTTTTCAGCCGCAATTCCCGCCATCCACACAGTGCAGTAGCGGTCTAGCATTTGGGAGGACAGCACGCCACTCTGTAGCTGTCCGGCTAATTCCTCATCTTCAAAGCGGACGCCCCCCTGAGCCGATTGCCCCTGGCGGAAAGCTTCCCAGGCGTTGAGAGCGTAGCCGGTGACGCGAATGCCTAGCAAATGCGCCACCAAAAAGTGGCCCGCTTCGTGGCGGAGAACCCGCTCGCGGCGCTCCGGAGAAGCCCCCTCAAGCCAGTCCATCAGGATAGTCCCTGCGCCCGCCGAGCTGAGGTTATCCAGAGTTGCCAGACCCAAAATCACAAAAGTGGCGACAGCCGGCACAGCCGGTGGCAGATTAAACAGAGGTCCGAGCAGGCTAGAAGCCGTCAGCGCAAAAATTGTAATCGCAATCAGATTTATCGCAGTTTTACTCATTATCTCTTAACTTTCCTTTCTTAATTCCTGAACGCAGCAGTTCCAAATAATTTGTGATAGCCCTCTCCTCTCTCTTCCCTTGGCGCTCTTGGCTGGCTGAGCGGTTCACCAAAAAAGCTATACTTAAGAAAGCCAGCAGACCACCTTTTTCACTCCCAGGCAGGACCTGGGAGCGAGGTAAAAACTATTTCTTCCCGCGAGCCTTATAAAAAGTTTCTAAGCTGTTGATGTCGCCGATAAAGCGCCAGTGCCAGGACTCGTAACTGACGCCTTGGGCATTACCTTTCGGGAAAGAAATCTCAAAACTGTACCGCGCCGCATTAGCTTCCAGCCACTTAAAAGCAGCGGTATGTTCAAAATCCGGACTGACATTAGCCGCCGGCACATTCGCATCCCCGATATCCACCGCATAGCCGGTGTGGTGTTCGCTATAGCCCGGAGGGGCGCTGACTTCCGCCCGCTTAGTAGCAGTTTGCCCCCGTTCCGCCTTAACATCAAAAAACAAGTGCTGCTGGTCATTGACGCTGCGAAATGCGGAAAGCGGCACCAAGCTGACGCCATCTGCAGCCGCCGCAGCTTGCATAGCTTGAAAGGCTTCAGCGGCGGCTTTGCGCATCTTAATGCTGCCATCCGCCGAGACGGGTGCCAGTTCCGAGGCGGGCGCTTCCTCATACTCAAAGTGTCCCAAGAGTGTGTTTGCCTGACTGGGGGTGGCTGCAGCCGTCTGCGACTCAGCCGGCTCGGCGGTGGCGGGGGGGACATCTTCCACTGGGCGAGACGCCACAGAGCGCGTTTCAAGCATTGCAAACCCCAAACCGGCAAACAGCGTCAGCGCCACCAAACCCAATCCCGCAAGCAGCAACAGCTGTTTCGACCCCAGCAGCTGGGAGCTTGACTGAGGAGTGTCCCGTAAAGCGACAGGAATGTCGTCTACAGCGGGTGCGGGGATTGGCGAGAGTTTTTCAGACGAATCAACCTTATTCACGGGAGCGACTCCTGCACGTCATCCAACACACAATATTACAGATTGTATCTGCAGACAGATTGATCAACACAGTTCGGTGCCATACGGCGATCCTTGCTGGAGAACAACTTCACAGTCACTCCCGTCGAGTCCCGACAAACGGCACCGGCACTCCCGATCTAGACTCAGTTGAGCGCAGCCCGGGCATATTTTTTTGATCAGTAAATGCTCCCGCTCTGCGCTTTCCATCGCCCACCGGCAGCACGCGGGGGAAGCCGGTTGATCTCAAATGGTAAACCATTGCCGACCGTTCAGTCAACCGCGCATGGGAACTCAACTGCTATACCTGGGCTATCCCGTCACACTCGCCCTGGTGGGAGAGAAATATTTCGCCTGGGCGCTGTTCTACGACATGCTGGGAACTCTGCTGGGAGCCTATGGGTTGGGAGTGGCGCTGGCGGCTCGCTTGGGCACCGGCACCGCTAATCGCGCTGCAGCTGGCTCTGACAGTGCTGCAAAATCCGGCGCTTTGGAGCTTCGGATTAGGCTTGGCTTTCCGGAACTTCCCCCTGCCGGTGCTAGCAGAACAGGGTTTGCGAGCATTTGCCCCGACATCACTCGCCCTATCCCTGGTGCTGATTGGCATGCGGCTATCACAGCTGTCTTCGTGGCGCAACTTGCCACCGGCATGCCTGAGTCTGGGAATTAAAATGCTCCTGGTGCCTTTAATTTTGGCAGCCGGTTTGCCCCTAGTGGGCGTCACCGGCTCGCCGCAGCTGGTGCTCGCCCTGCAAATGGCCATGCCGCCGGCCTTTGCCACCCTGGTGCTGGCAGAAGTCTACAATCTCGACCGAGATTTGACAGTGACCGCTTTGGCGGTTGGCAGTGCCGGCTTGTTGCTCAAGGATGCCGGTGTGGCTGTCGCTGTTTGGCCTCTGAGGGTACTGGGCATGGGGCATGGCGCATGGGGCATTGGGCATTGGCTTTTCCCTAACCCCTAACCCCTCACCCCTAACCCCTAAACCCCAACCCCTAAACCAGAAAGTTCAGCCCGGCTAATTTGCTCGTAGCGCTCAAAGGGCTGGTGAATCCAGGGGCTGTCAGGGAGGTAATCCGCACAGTAATCCGGCGTCACGCAGGAGCAGGCTTTGTGCCAAATCACAGCCGTGCGGATTTCCTCAATATCACCGCCGTGGTGGCTTTTCAGCCAGCTGACAGTTCGCTCCAGCGAGATGCCGGAATCCACCAAGTCATCGACTAAGAGGACGTGACTGCCCAGCTTGCCGGCAGTCATCGTCAGGCGATCAGAGAGCTTGACAGCGCCCCGCACTTGACCACCGGCACCCCCGTAAGACGATACCGCTAAAATTGCCAGGGGCTGCCGGTAAATCCGCGAGAGGATATCGCCCACGCGCAGCCCCCCTCTGGCAATGCAGACAATTTGGTTGAACTGCCAGCCGGACTCGTAAATTTTGCCAGCTAATTGCTCAATTTTTTGGTGGTACTCTGACCAAGAAATATAAAGGTCGCCCATATTTCGGATAATTCAGGAGATATTTAGGCTTCTCTCTATGATATAGCGTCTCTCCTATTAATGAGGGGCTGAGAAACCCGGTTTCTAAAAGAAACCGGGTTTCAAAGGGCTGCTCTTCATCCAACTGAGAGCCGCTATAAAAGCACACCCCCCACTGATATACTCTTAAAATATGCTTACAGCAGGCTGCTCGTGCGCATCGGCATGTTACCGCTGTTCCCGTCCCGCTGTTCAGGAAAGCAGATTGCCGGCTCTTTAGTCTGGGCCATTTCACTGCCCCTGTCAGGCTGGAATCAAAACAGACCGGCATAAATCTGCCACTCGCCCCGCCCTGAAATCGTCCGCAGCACACTATATTAAGAGCAGGAGAAAACAAGGAGACTCAACGTCGCCCCACTCCAAGCCGAATCAATTATGTCCGCACACTGCTAAAAACCGTTAGCGTGGGATAAGATTTTTATGATTCACCCCAGTTGCCCGCTCACACCTACCATTCAAAGTAATGACTGACACACCCTCTTCTGCACCACCCCCCGCCGCACCGGCAACCGAAAAGCTGAGTTTATTGACAAAACTGGCTTATGGTGCTGGGGATTTGGGATCCGCTATCACTGCCAACATTCTGATTTTTTACCTGTCGCCCTTCCTCACCGATGTAGCCGGGTTAGCGCCGGGGTTAGCCGGCTTGACGCAGCTGGTTGGCAAATTTTGGGATGCAGTAAACGACCCAATTGTCGGCGTACTCAGCGATCGCACCCAGAGTGGCTGGGGTCGCCGCTATCCCTGGATGATATTTGGCGCAATTCCCTTTGGGATTTTCTTCTTTTTGCAGTGGGTAGTGCCCCTCCCCAGTACGAATCAGTGGGGGCTGTTCTGGTATTATACCGCGATCTCGATTCTTTTTAACGCTTTCTACACCGTCGTCAATTTACCCTACACCGCCCTCACCCCAGAACTGACAAAAGACTACGACGAACGCACTAGCCTCAACAGCTTTCGGTTTACCTTCTCGATAGGGGGAAGCATCCTGTCTGCGGTTGTATTCGGAATCATCACCCGTTTGGTTCCTGATGGGCGCACCCAGTATTTAGTGGTGGGAATTGTTTGTGCGCTACTCTCCGTTGTGCCTTTATATTTGTGCGTGTTGGGCACTCGCGCCCGCCTGGCGGCGGTGGCGCAGCAACACCCAGAGGAAGAGGTTCCTGTTTCCATGCCTCTGCTGGAACAGCTGCGGGTGGCTTTCAGCAACCGGGCTTTTTTGTTTGTGGTGGGAATTTACCTGTGTTCTTGGCTGGCGGTTCAGCTCACCGCTGCTATTATACCATACTTTGTGCGCAGCTGGATGCGTCCGAGCGAGGACCCGCAGGTGATCAGCCAGGTGATTGTGCAAGTCATCCTCGCCGTACAGGGAACCGCCATCACCATGCTTTTTGTCTGGAGCTACCTCAGCAAGCGGTTTGGCAAAAAAGCGGTTTATTTTATGGGCATGTCTATCTGGATTATCGCTCAAGCTGGCTTGTTTTTCTTGCAGCCCGGTCAACTGGGACTGATGTATGTCCTGGCGGTGATGGCGGGGTTTGGCGTTTCTACGGCTTATCTGATACCTTGGTCGATGCTTCCCGATGTGATTGAGCTGGATGAACTCAATACTGGGCAGCGCCGCGAAGGCATTTTTTACAGTTTTATTGTATTCTTGCAAAAGGTCTGTTTGGGAATTGCCGTGTTTTTGGTGCTGCAAAGGTTGGAGCTGGCTGGGTATGTTCAGCCGGCACAAGAAATTGCCATGCCGGTGCAGCCGGATTCGGTGCTGTTGGCAATTCGCGTTTCTATTGGGCCTTTGCCGACTCTGGCTTTACTTGCCGGTATGGTGCTGGCTTATTTCTATCCGCTTACGCGCGAGGTGCACGCTGAAATTTTGCTGAAGCTTAAGGAGCGCCGGTTGCAGGAAGGTTTGATGAACCGCCAAGACGCCAAGGAAGAATAACAGAGGACTCCTCCCGGTTGCGGGAGGGTTTGATGAACCGCGCCCGACGCGCCCGGACGCCAAGGAAGAAGAACAGGGGACTCCTCGCGGTTGCGGGAGGGTTTGATGAACTTAAGGAAGAATAACAGAGGACTCCTCGCGGTTGCGGGAGGGTTTGATGAACCGCGCCCGACGCGCCCGGACGCCAAGGAAGAAGAAGAAGAGGAGAGAGGGATGATGAGTGAGGTTGAAAGTCCGAATTTTTGGGAACAGCGATATCAGGAAGGAACAACGCGCTGGGATATTGGCCAGCCGGCACCTGCTTTTGTTAAGTTTTTGAACTCGCCTGCAGCTCCCGTTGATGGGCGGGTGGCGGTTTTGGGCTGCGGGCGCGGTTACGAGGCGCTGCTTTTTGCCTCTCGCGGGTTTGAGGTGGTGGGATTTGACTTCGCCCCTTCCGCCATCGCCGCCGCTACCTGTCTCGCCCGAGATGCCGGCATCTCCGCCCAATTCCTCGAGCGGGACATTTTCGATTTGGTTGATGAATTTGCCGGATATTTTGATTTTGTGGTTGAGCATACCTGCTTCTGCACTCTTTTTCCAGAAAAGCGCCCAAATTATGTCCGGCTAGTTAATTTAATATTGCGTCCGGGCGGGGAACTGATTGGTCTATTTTTCACCCACTCCCGTGCCGGTGGGCCACCTTTTGGGGTAACAGCTGGAGAAATCGAAAGGTATTTTGCCGGAAATTTTGACATTCTCTCCCTAGCGCCGGCGGCGGATTCCGTACCGGCACGTCAGGGCGAGGAGCATTTTGCCCTCTTCCGCCGCAAGTAGGGGTGAGGTGCGCACCGGCGCACCCGCCTCCCACTCCCAGCCCCCTCACCGATTATCCGCTTGAATCAATCTTTTCTCTCCCTCTCTTGGCGTCCTAAGAAAGCGGGAAGCCGCGCTTCGCGTCTAAGGCGTCTACCCTGCGGGAAGCCGCGCTTCGCGTCTATGGCGGTTCAATGAAACCTGACTATAATGAGAAAAAATGTAAACTTTTGTAAATAACCGATGAATCAACTCACCCTAGAGACAATTTCCGCCAAGTTAGAAAGCGCGAATTCCCGAGATCGCATGCTAGCGCTCGCCTCACTGCGGGAAGTACCCGCAACAGATGCGGTCCCTTTAATCAAGAAAGTTTTGGGAGACAAGAATCTGCAAGTGAGGTCGATGGCGGTATTCGCGCTGGGCATCAAGCAGACAGAGGAGTGCTATCCGATACTGGTGCGGTTGCTAGAAACCGATCCCGATTACGGGATTCGGGCTGACGCCGCCGGCGCTTTGGGCTATTTAGAAGACCAGCGCGCCTTTGAGCCTTTGGTGCGGGCGTTTTACGAGGATACCGACTGGCTGGTGCGCTTCAGCGCGGCGGTGGCGCTGGGGAATCTGAAAGACCTCCGAGCTCACGAGGTGCTGATTCAGGCGCTTGACAGTGAGGAAGTGGTAGTGCAGCAAGCGGCGATCGGGGCGCTGGGAGAAATCAAATCAGTGGGAGCTGTCGATCAGATTTTGCGCTTCGCCCAGTCAGATGACTGGCTAGTGCGCCAGCGGTTAGCGGAGGCGCTGGGGAATTTGCCGTGCGCCAAGAGTGTGTCGGCGCTCAAGTATATGGCGAAAGACAGCCACCCCCAGGTTGCTGAGGCGGCGAATATTTCCCTGCAGCGGTTGGCGGAGGCGGGTGTTTAGGGACATTGGCGTCGCCCTCACCCCCAACCCCCTTTCCCAAAGTGGGATAGGGGGCTGTGCCCTGGGCACAACCTGCCTGTAGGATTTATCTGGGTGGCAAATAGCTAAACTCAAAAGGCATTAGGGCAGAATCTGAGGTAGCTATTTCCTCCCTACGACGATCCCAATTAAATTTGGCGCTGTAAATTTTTGTTAAGTTCAGGGAGATTGGCAACGCAGCTAGACTATATTGTTTTTTAGCGTAGAGAGTGGCAAGATTGATTTATGTCTTTTTACTTGTGGAAAGACCGTCAAAAGAATCACAGGACACGGCTGAACCCTGGGCTGCGATTTTTTCCGATCGCGGTTCTGGTGCTGGGGGTGTATTTTCGATTCATCAACCTGGACAGAAAAATATACTGGCATGACGAGGCAATGACTCTAAAAAAGATTTCTGCTTACCCCAGGAATGCAGAAATATTTAAGGAGCAAGTAATTTCCCAGGAAGATTTTCATAAGTCTCTGCGCCTCAGTCCTGAAATAAGTGTGATTGAGACTGTAAAAATGCTATCAGTAAACGACCCTAAGCAAGGCCCCCTATATTTCGCGGTCGCGCGTTTGTGGGCGCAATGGTTTGGCAGTTCAATAGCGGCGATCAGAAGTTTGTCTGCCTTGATCAGCCTTCTAGTATTTCCTTGCCTCTATTGGCTGTGCCTTGAATTATTTCAATCCTCCCTAGTTGGGTGGGTAGCAGTAGCGCTGATAGCTGTATCGCCATTTCATGTGCTGTACGCGCAAGAAGCGAGGATGTACAGTTTGCATACAGTAAATATCTTGCTATCGAGCGCTGCATTCCTGCGAGCGATGCGCCTCAAAACCAAGCTAAGTTGGGGAGTTTATTCAGCAACCATTACATTAGGATTGTACACTCATCTGCTGTTTTCATTAGTTGCCATAGGACATGGCATCACTGCAGCCGGCACTGAAAGGAGCCGGTGGAGTAAAACATTTATTGCTTATCTAATCGCCACAATAGCAGGGCTGCTAACTTTCACCCCCTGGCTTTTTTGTATTGTTACTCAACCGCGCAAAGTTTACGGAGCGATGGGCTGGGTTGCGCGAACAGTTCCCCTGTATAAGTTGGCGATTAATTGGTTAATTAACACCAGCCATCTGTTTTTTGATATCTGGCCATACGAGTCAATTGCTGTAGGATTGCCTTTCTTAATACTGGCAACATATTCAATTTATTTTATTTCCTATAGAAATATCCCCAAAAACGCTGGTATTTTTGTATTGACACTGACTAGTATTACAGTCCTGACTCTAGCAGTACCTGACTTGATTTTGGGGGGGGTCCGATCTGCTAATTCTCGATATTTAATTGCGTATTATCTGGGATTGCACTTGAGCGTAGCTTATCTGATCGGCGCTAAACTTTCAGATATATCTACCCAAAAAAAGCGGCATAAGCTGTGGCAATTCATTGCGATTGCGTTGATTTCATGTGGAGTTATATCCTGCGCTGTCAGCTCTCAAGCCGAACTGTGGTGGAACAAGTATTCCGCCTGTAAAATCCCGGCAATAGCCAGGATTGTTAATCAAGCCACCGCTCCGCTTGTAATTATTGACTATCATTGGAATTCTTGGAATAATGCAGGACCTCTTAGCAATTTTATCAACTCTCACGTCAAGCTTATATTATTGAATGAATCAAAGATAGGAAAAATTCCAGAAGGTTACAGCGATGTTTTTTTATTCAACCCTTCCGAGCAATTGCGAGATAGTATTGCCCGCTCCCATACCTTTAAGATAGTGCCGGCTTACCAGAGAGAAGGGATGGAACTTTTTAGATTAGAAAAATATGGATTTCAAGAAATAGTAGGTGGGGCAAAACACATCTCCCGGCGTCATGCTTTACACTGGATTTCACAAGTTCCTCTAGCAGTTAGCTAATCTTGACGATGGTTTGGTGACGCCCACTCATATAATCTCCGGTCAATCCCTGACAATAAACCTTACCACCCACCGGCACCCCACCGGCACCGGCACCCCACAGGGCCAGCCGGCAGGCGTCCCCTTTCGCGTAAGATACTCTAAAGAAACACCGACGCCGAACCGCCCATACATGGACATCACCGAATTCTTCCAGCAGAGTGCTGGTAAATGGTTTTCCCAGCGCACCAGCCACTACATGGCACCCCCCCAACTAGAAACCGGCACCACGGATCTCTGGATTGACATCCTCCCCCTCAGCGATCCGGAGGTCATCAAACTCTGCCGGCAGTACCGGATTGAACCCTCAATAGCACTACCAGGCGCTCGTGTCAAGTGGAACGGCACAGTGGGAGTCAAACAGCGCAAACAAGTCGGTTCCACCGTTCTAGTCCCCATTCCCAGCCCCGACAGCCCCAACACCGGCAAACTGCTGCAGCAAACCCTCACCCTCAACGCCCCGGTTGCCGGTCGCTATATCATGGGAAGCGACGGTTGCCTGACACTGATTACAGAAACGCCAGACCTGTATTCCGAAGAGCGCCTGTGGTTCGAGAGCCCCAACTTGCGGCTGCGCACCAGCACCGTCAAGCGCCCGAACGGCGTCAGCGTCGCTTCCTTCTGCTCCGAGATTCGCATGGGTGGCGCACAGCCTCCCGCCCAAACCGCAGCTAGCGCCCAGCAGGCATAGCTCTCGCACAGACCGGATAAATCCGGTCTCAATCTCTCACTTCCCCTCGAAAAGCCGGCGTTGCACAGTAGAAGGATGATTTCACTTTTTGCACTCATCCAAAACCCTCTCTTACTCTTGGGGGGGTGGGGAACATCGCCGCAATTGTGCAACCCCTAAAAGCCGGCAGCACAGCAATTGCACAGCCGTTTCCAAAGAGCCGGTGCGGCGACTGGCGACCTTCAGGCTTTGTGCATTTAATTTGCACTATGCTCTCAAGTATAACGTATCCAGACATGGCATTTATAGCAATATGCACTTAGGTTAGGACAGTAGGACAGGCGTCTCGCCTGTCCTACGAATTTTATCCCTAGACCACTGATGTCCTAACCAATATGACTGCTGCTATAAAAAGCCTATATAATGGATGCAATTTTTATCCAATAAGCAAATTAAAAGCGTAAAAGCTTGCCAGTGCCAGTCCCGTGGCCAATGCCCCAGGCCCTGTATTTAACTCAAGTTGCTACGAGCGCAGTGAGTCAGGTCAGATCCCCCCCTAGCCGGGGCGGTCTCCGTGGGTGACCCGCCCCTTAAAAAGGGGGGGGAACATCTCAAAGCCCCCCTTTTTAAGGGGGGGGAAAGGGGGGATCTGGATGCTTGGGATTGTAGGTAGCAACTTAAATTATTTAGGAGTTAGGGGTTAGGTGTTAAGCTTTTAGGCTTTTAATCTTCCTATCTGCCCAAAGGAAACCCGCCGATTGGGCGTGCAGCCCAACTACAAACATGCCCCATGCCCAATATCACTCCTCCACCGGCACACCTGTCTGATTACATCCAATCTCAACATCCAATTCTGTGACAGAGGTAGTGCCGGCTGTGTCAGCGGCAGAATCCTCAGGCTGCTGGGCGACCGCCTTCAGCTTAGCGTGGAACTCAGAAAATTCCACAGCCGGCGTAAACCGGACAATGGGATTTCTGATTGCTTGCCACCGCGACCAATCCGCCTGGTACTCAACCTTAGGCACCTTCTTGGGTTTCCACTCAGATGGCGCTTCCTTTGTTTTTGGCGGCGGCACCGGCTCGTCGAGCAAAGCTTGCTCGCTGACCTGAGTTGCCAGCCGAACTAGGTTTGCCAAAGTCTTCCCCATTCTCTTAGGTATCGGCGCACTGGAGTGGGAAAACCCTGACTGCGGCAACTGCTGCAGGAGGGGTAGCGGTTGTGCCGGTGCGGCGCTGCCGGTGCTTCCCACCGGCAAAGAATCCGCACTAGACGCACCTGTTACAGATGGGACACTTGTTGTCTTTACCTCCTCAATCCAGTCACTTTCTTCACCAGAGATCAGGGCTGACAGTTCCAGACTGCTCTGACTCTGTTGTGCCTCCGGCTCCTCCTGTTGTCCTCCTGTAACTGACGGCTCCTGATTGAGGGCGAAAGCAGCGTCGCCCCTACTCGGAGAGACAACCGCTGCTGGGACTGATGAGTTAGCGGGGCGGAGGGCGGACTGAGCGGTGAGACGGTCGGGAAAATTCCGGCAAACTAACCGCTCAAAATCGCCGTTAAAATGGTATAATGCATTACCGCGCCGCTTCCAGCAGGCTAAAATTTGGGCCACAGAAACCGCCTTGTAACGCCCTTGATAGAGAGCCTCAATCACAGCCAAACGCACCCAACAAGCGTCATAGTCCTTGAGCCAGCGGTCGATTAATTGCTCAGCAGTGTAGCCACCCAGCTCGAAACAGTAGTGAGTCAGTAGCGCAGCGGCGCTGGCAACCGCAGTGTCCAAGGCCCTTTCGGTCATCGCTGTAGCGGTTTGAGATTTAAGAGAAGAGATTCCAGATTTTAGATTTCAGGCAGCAAAATCCTCCATTCAAAATAAACTCCCTGCCTCAATCATAATCGCGACGGACGCCTCCCTCTACCGAGCGCACCTCACCGTCACCATAAAAAGGTCTAGCCCCGCCCGTCCAGTTAAAATCGCTAATCCGCAGCGTCAGGGAACCAATTTCCTTAACGGGGTTATAGCGCAGGACGATGCCGTAGGTGCGGCGGCTGTACTCGACAAGATAGTCAGTATCAATCCCCTCGCCCGTATCCAGATTGATTGAAGTTTGAAACCCAACCCGAAACGGGCCGTAAAGTTGCTGGCTAATGCCAGCGCCGAGCACCTTGGTATCAACGATGCGGTCGAACAAAAAAGGAGACGCACCGTCCTGCAGCACCTGAGTGTAAACCAGATTGAAAGCGGTGTAGTCCAGCCAAGGGCGCGAGAAATGGCCAAATTGGCCCATTAGCCCAACCGAGCCAATCAGGGCGGATTGGCTGTCGCCGCTGGTGTAGGCGCTAGTGACGCCAACCAGTCCCAGCACAGCCTGCAAGTAGGGCACCACCGGCACCGGCGTGTATTTTAACCCAACGCTTGCGCTCTGGGGCAGCGCCGTCCCTTGCCACAGCCGAATCCCCCGGCTGAGAGTAGCGCTGGCTTGAAAGCGGCTCAAATCGACGCGATTGTCTTCCCGCAGCGGCTCGAGCAAATCCAGTTGGTCGGTGTCAGCATTAATATACTGAGCTCCCAGCTGGTAGTTGAGATTGATACCGCTATTGCCCAAAGGAATCCTCGGCGAGGTGAGGACAGCCCCTAGGGTACTCTGAACCGTTTGATACCCCAGCGAGCCATTGAACAAGCGATCGCGGTAAGAATATTCCCCAGTCAAACCGTAAGTCCCCACCTGCTGGCGCAGCCGCAGGCTAGCCCGCCAATCAGTATCGATACTCCCCAAGTCAAGAGTCCTGAGCACCGCAGATCCCTGAAGCGCAGTGCGCGGTCCGAGAGTGGCATTCAGCCTGCCTTCGATCCCGAACAGCGACTCCGGACTGCCGCTTCCTTCTTCAAAAGCTCTCTGAATATAAAACTGCGGTGTCAGCTTCAGGCGAAACTGGGGCTGGGAAATCGGGTAGAAACTGCGCTCAGCGTACAGCCCGCCCCGTTCCGGGCGGTCATATCCGAAACTGACCACAGCCGGATCGCGCTCGCTGCGGTCGATCACCATCCGGTCTTTCAAAATCGGCAGCGACAGACCTCGATCGAACACCGCACGCGGACGAGTGGCGACAATTTCATCAACCTCCGGCGACAGCCTCCTCCAGCGAGCCTTGTCCGCCCGCACCTCCAGTTCTGGCGGAGAAAAGGGGTCATTGGTAAACCGGATGTTGGTAGCCACCCCACCGTCCGGAGTGAACTCCAGCCGGTCGGCTTGATAGCGCAGACGCCTGACCTCACCTGCTTGCTGGAAACCGCTACTGCTGCCATTGCCCCCATTGCCCCCATTGCGCCCCACTCCCACACCGACGGTGACGCCGCCCGGATTGGTAATGTTTTCCTGCGGCTGGTTGGCAAGGATGCGATCGCTCAAGGGGCGCTCTTGCGCCGTTAGAGCAGTCACGCCCAGCGGTAAATTTGGAGAGAAATCCTGTCCCGATGTGGCAGTGTAAAGCTCACCGCTGGCTTGCCGCACAGTGCCGGTTTCTTGGAAAAAGTTGTACTCAAATCGCTGCCCCCGCAGCGTTTGCTCCCCGCGCCGCAAGGCCACATTCCCTTCGGCGACTGCAGTGCGAGTCGGCAAATTAATCTGCAATCTGTCCGCATTGAGCACCGACTGCCGGAACCGCATCACCACATTCCCCTCTGCAGTGATAATTTGCTGCTGCTCGTCGTACTCCTGCCGGTCGGCACTTAACTCCACCACATCCTCTGGTAGCATTTGCGGCAGCTGCACCGGCACCCCAGTCCGGGGTGCGGGCTGCTGTCGGGGGGCGTCTGTTTCCCTTTGTCTTTCCCCAGATCCCTCACCCCCCGGTTTCCCCCCAGCGCCGGGGGGAGATGCAGGTGCGTCTTTTTTTTCTGGGGGGGAAGCGGAGAAACTTTTGCTGAAAACTAGGCTTTCTGGAGCCACCTGGAGCGGATTCTGCGTCTCGCTAGAGAGGGAAGCCCCTACATCTAACCCGCTTGGCTCCCTGTTGCTGGCAGGCGGGTCGTCTGTCCTCCGCCCGCTGCTATTTTCCGCCTCAGCGGCGACTGTAAATAGCGACTGCAGCGATTGGGGCGCGGGATCTGCGGCGGTTGCTGTAGCTGGCGCGGGAAACAGGTCGAGAGTTGTTCCAGCGCTGGGGTTGCTTTGCCCACTTGCAGGGGGCGAGAGCAGCTGCCATCCCACATTTGGCGGTGGCTGCAGCAGAGAGGCTCGCGAATTTCTCTGCAGTGCCGGCAGGGAACTCGATTGCAAGCGTTCCGGCTCCAGCAACTTTGGCCGGTTGGGCGTAGGAGGAGTCGCCGGGGCGGGAGTTTCTGTCGCTGCTAGCAGAAGGTTAGCCTGCAAGACTGCCGAGTCGGGCACTTGCGAGGGCGCTAAGAAATATACTAGCGGTGGCGGTTCGGGCGGCGGAACCGGATAAAGCATAGATAAACTTTTAGGGGTCGATTTCCTATGGTCGCACCAACCCGCACTTACAGGCACCCGCCGCCGTCCACCTCACCACAGCATTCCTCCCGCCTCAGGCGCTTTTCAGGCGCTGGTTATTCCGACAAATCCCGCCGACCGGGGTTGCGGGACGGGTCGTTGGACAAAAAGCCAAACACGAATAAACCAACGAAAAAGCTAACTACGATGTACACAACGACTTTCAGGGTCAACATACTGGCATCTCCGACAGATTTAGAACAGCTAAGAGTATAGCGATTGAGCTCAGATAGCCTTTTTATAATATCTAAATATTCGATCGCAAAAGTCGAGCGCTTTGAGAAAAAATTTTTTTAGGGGATAGGGGTGAGGGGTGAGGGGACAGCCATGACAGCGGTTTTTATATCCCTGTGGCGCATGCCTGGGAACGCGGCGTTGCACAGCCCGTGGGATCAACCCCACCCCCCAGCCTATGCCCCTTA
>Ga0114941_100017_pt1 | contig 34170 bp, 27 predicted proteins | sample DevilsHole_FD_89580 | JGI IMG/M metagenome (GOLD analysis project Ga0114941, IMG submission 89580) | Groundwater microbial communities from Devils Hole, Nevada to study Microbial Dark Matter (Phase II) - Devils Hole | ecosystem: Environmental > Aquatic > Deep subsurface > Groundwater | place...
AGGTGGCACTTATTATGTGCGGGTGAAACCAACTGAGGACAATCTGAAATATTATGTGGCCATGAACCTCGACTCGGCGCGGGAAAGCTTGAGTGCGGCGCGGCATTTGGGTCAGCTTACTGGGCGTCAGCAGTTCAGGGATTTTGTGGGAGCGAGCAAGGGTGATGGAGTTGACCTGTACAACTTTAATGTGCAACAGCGCAGCTTCTTGCGAGTCAACCTGTCTGACTTTGATTGGAATGGGGATGCCAATGTAGAGTTAGTGGACAGGAATGGGAAGGTCATTCCTTTGCAGAATCGCAATGGGAAGTATGGGGACATCACTGTAGATCCAGGCAGCTATTACCTGCGGGTGACTCCTGGGAATGGCAGCGATACCAATTACACCCTGACGGTGCAAATGGCCGAGGAATTGGGGACTTTCGCTGGACGGCACGAGTACAGTAACCGTTATGTGGGGGGTGCGTACACTGAGGGTTTGTACCGCTTAACATTGGACAGTGAGGGGGATTTGCATTTGGCCCTTAAGAATTTGACTGGGGATGCGAATGTGGAACTGCTGCGGGATAATGGCAGTGGTATTTTGGGCAGTACGCTGGTTATTCCCGATGCCGGTTCTGACCAGCGTGGGACAGCGAATGAGTTAAAGCGGTACGACAATTTGCCGGCTGGGAATTATATGGTGCGGGTGAAGTTAGCGCCAGGGGCGAGTGGGGCTAAGTATGATTTGGTTCTCAACTCGGATCGAGTGGGGAATGACTGGGCCGGTGCCCGTGACTTGGGCATTCTCAAGGATATTGCGGAATCAAGCGACTATCAGTTTGCTGAGTTTGTCGGATCGGATAATGCGGATAAGGCTGATGTTTACAAGTTCCAAGTAGCGGACACGGGCTTAGTCCACTTGGCGCTGAAAAAGCCGGCTTCTGATGCGGAAGCCAATCTGCTATTTGCCCACATGAGACTTCAGGATGAGTCTGGGAAAGATGTGACTTTCCTGAATCCGCAGAAAAATAGTGAGTGGAATTACGCGGCGGCGAATTTAGAGACTGGCAAGACTTATTACTTGACGGTGGCTCCTGATGCCGGTAAAATGACAAATTACAATTTGGTGATTAATCCGGTTTCAAAGGAAACGATTAATGGATTCACTGTTAGCGAGGATTTTTATAAAGTTTTTGCTAAGTATCGGGAATCTCTTGGAAGTCCAACTTCAAGTGTGACTAATCATTCCAGTGGTACTACTTATCAAAATTTCCAAAATGGATTGATTGTCAGCAGTAATCATGGGACTTATCCTGTTTGGTGGGGTGTCAGCGATGCTTACTTGGACAAGTATGGCGGTTTGAGTGGTTTATTGGGTGCGCCAAAAGGGATGGAATATGATTGGAATGGAGGGAGACGGCAAGATTTTGCAGGTGGGTACATCACTTGGAAAAATGGTGTGACTAATGCTTATAACCTAGATGGTTATTTTTTGGAATCACCAGGGCTTGAAATTTATGACAATAACGCCATTAATGGAGGCGATTACGGAGGCGTTAATTCTAATTACACTTCTGACGGAACGTTTGCCAATGGATATTCTGTTAAAGCTATCTATTTATTTAGTAAGGGGCTAGAAGCTAATATGGGTGTGGGAATTCCGGTTCGCCAGCCCTCATTTGGAACTGTGATTGCCTATGCAGCAGAAGAAGCTCTATCTCTGGATGAGAATGAGAAAAAAGCAATTGAAAAAGCAGGGGGAGGCAGTGTCATGGGTGTGCCGCGTCCAGGCTGGTTTTGGAAACCAGAAGAGTGGCAAACAGCAGGTCAATCTCCCCAAGCAACTACAGGGATGTGGCGACCATATACGGGTTTTGAAAATACAGCTGCTGTTTACCACACAGAAAAATACGGTACTGTCGCAGTTCATGGAGGAATTGGCCAATTATATGACAAGCTTGGGAAAAATAATTTGGGCGGTGGTGGTGGCTCTGAAAGTTGGTTGGGCTTCCCTACACGCCATGAATATCAATGGTGGGGTGGCTATCGGCAAGATTTTGAAGGCGGATACATTTTCTGGTATGACGGCAAAGCACAAGCCTACAAGTTCGAGCAGAAGCCTGATAAACATGGCCCTATTGCTGTGGGAGATGGTCTGTATAATAACAGTACGGCAGAACCAGATCCTCGATTTATTGAGGCATTTAATAAATATGGTGGTGGTTCCCAGTTAGGGAGTCCTCTCAAGAATGATGACTGGAAGGCCAGTGTACACAATTGGCGGGAATACCTTGTCCAAGACTTTGATAGTGATAGTCATGGTCGTAACAGTTTAATTTTTGACCCATCATCTGAACAGGCATACTGGCTTGCTGGTCCAGCTTTGCAAGAGTTCATAAAGCCTGAAAATGAGAAGCTACACCCCAGTCTAGCAGAGGCTTATACCCATTATGGTGGTAGCGCAAAACTTGGTTATCCAATCAACCCACTGCATGAGTGGCAAGGATGCAAAGTTCAGGATTTTGATGGGGGCAGTAATGGCCCAGGAAGCTTAATCATTTGTCAAAGCCAGGTTTATTGGATTCCTCAGAGAATCTTTAATAAATATGAAAGCAATCAATGGTTAGGGCAGCCCCAAGGCTGGCATCTGAACTGGAAAAATGAACCCATGGATACTGACTACGCAAGGCGATACAATTTTACAAATGGGTATATCTATTCTGATCAGATATCGGAACTAGGTGCCTACCGCTTGGATCAACTTCCCGAAATAGGGCTATATAACGAATATGGCAAACTTCGAGACTGGAACGATGATGTAAGTGACTTCACCAATCATTTGTACAAGAAGAAGGAAGGACATGATGCCATAGAACCAGGTTACGAGTATTTGGACGATCCGAGTTATGTGCAAGGAACACGCGGCAAGTTGCACGCTGGTGTGGATACTCATGGAGGAGAAGGTAACAAAGTGTACGCTCTTGTAGGAGGAACTGTAGAAAGAATAGTTAGAGATGGGAAAAATAAGGGAGCTGCAGTAACTCTCTCGATTTGGAACGAAGAACTGAAGAGAATGTTCCTGTACGCACATTTTGAATCTGGCAGCATTCCTCCTGAAATAAAAATAGGTACAAAGCTAGAGCCTGGAACCTTCATAGGGCGAGAAGGTAATACTGGGAATTCATCTGGGGCTCACACTCACACTGAAGTTCATGTAGGAAACGATAAGTCGTCAGCGGGCATAAAAGAATACAGTGGCAAGAAGAAAAGCAACCAAGCAGATATTGATTTTCTTAAAACACACACTGAATATCCATTGAAAACTTTTGTGCTGGCCAAGGTAAATGGACATACACGCGATTGGCAGGAAAAATAGTAAAGTAACCTGGGGGAATAAAAACCGAACGTTTTGGCAGATATTTCTCTTTTATTTGGGAATGGAGAGAGCTAGTGCCCATTCCCACACTAGCCATATATACGGTAAAGTGAGCGCCCTGACCCCAGACAAATTATCATTTCCATTTTAACGGAAAAGGTTTCAGGAGGCGCTCGCTTTTTTGTGGGGGTCGGGTGCGGTCGCCTGTTTGTAAGACTTCAAAGTGAGATCACTCCTCTGGCCCCAATTCCTATCCCACTTCACGCACCACCGGCACCCTTACCACTGGCTGTGCTACTATTTTAGTGCCCGCTCACCCGCACAGGAACATCGGCAACCGGGACTTAGGCTTCCCTGTACCCAAAATTTACCGCTCTTGACCTCGGTGTCTCCTTGGGATGCTACGGACTCAGTTGAAGAAGCGACCTGATTGAACCCATCGTCAAACTGTCACCCGACCGGCTAACAGTCAGGATTGCAGTAGACCAACAAGCGGGATCGCTTGTCTGCGTGGGGGAATCGCCCCAAGCCCATACTCCCAATCTCTAACCTTACAATAGTGGTATAGTATCGGGAGTAAAAATTATGTCTGCAGAACAGATGGGCAAAATCACCACCACATTGACCGTTACCAACCGGGCTGATCAATCTGCCGCAACACGGGGCTATATCCCCCCAGAACAAGTCCGCTCTATTACCCTAAAGAACGTATTGGTGGATACGGGAGCCACCACTCTCTGCTTCCCGGCACATGCGATCGCCCAATTAGGTTTAGAATTACTCCGGGAAGTCGATGTCACCACCGCCAATGGACTGAGTAAAGCCCGCATTTTCCAAGATGCGCGAATTTCTCTACTGGGACGGGAAGGGACTTTTGAATGTTTAGAATTACCAGGTGGACAGGATGCCCTTTTGGGAGTCATTCCCCTGGAAACCTTGGGAATTGAACTGGATTTACAAAAACAACAATTAAGACTTTTACCCGACACATCAGTGGATACCTATTTGACGATTCTTTAGAGCAGCTATGCAAATTTCAGCTAGGGCTGAATCCGATTTATACAAAATAGACAGTTGCCGGCGAGTAATCGCCCAGCGCTCAAAAATTTGCCGCTCTTAACCTCGGTGTGCCTTTGGAATGCCACCGACTCAGTTGGAGAAGCGACCTGATTGAACCGATCGTCAAACTGTCACCCGACCGGCTGACAGTCTGGATTGGAGTAGACCAACAGTTATAGCAATAAACAGTCAGTTTAGGACACTCGGATACGAAGTATAGGCGTAGGGCAGGCGCTTAATGTGGTGTGGGGTGGGTTACGCTATCGCTAACCCACCCTACATATAGCGGCTTTGATTATTGTAGCTCTGCCATTCACCACCTATATCGTTCAAATCCTAACTGTTTCCGATGTCACCGCTGTCCTTACTGAAGAGGAAGTGCTGCTGTTTAACCCCGGCGGATCTATCCGATTTAGTGACGATTTGCCTGACCAGGGAATAGGAATGACGGTTGACGGGGAAAATCTGGTGATTACAATGCTGGAAGGCGAGAGTTTGACCCTTAATCCGATGACCGGCTATTTCAATGAGCCGGCACCGGCATTGCGGTAGTCTTGTAACAATACCGGCTACTGCCGGTGAAATTCAAAGCCGGCACCGGCATCCAACATCCAACCGCCGGCTGCCGGTGGGACTCCCCTAAATAAATTCAACGTGTTTGTACATAGATTCAGAAGTTTGTAACTCCCAGGTGCGGACAAGGGAACGCACAATTTCTCCAATCGTTTTCCGTCCTTGGTGACAGTAAACAATCCCAGCGTGCTCCACCCCTTGGCGATGAAGCCTCAGAAAATCTGCATCATGAGTAAAGATGACGCGGCTGTGAAAAAGAGCGAAAGCCAGTTGTTCTTCATCCGAAGCGCCCAACAGTCCCACGTCTGGTGTCACTGTCACATTAATATTCCGGCGGCTTAACCCGTCCGCTATCGACCCATCCACATTCTCATCCAAATGAAATCTAATCTTTTCTGCCATCTCACATCTCTTATTTGGGCATTTTTGAAGGGATTTCCGCTTGCATCTCTCTCACTAAATCCTCATCTTCCTGCATGTGAGTTCTGATTTCTTGAAAGTGGTCGTGATAGTAAGCCAAAGCTGCGTACACGTCAGACAGTGTAATGGTTGGATACCGCGAGACAATTTCATCCGGGGAAAGCCCCATCTGTTCGTGCCAAACAACTATATCCTGAACTCTGATGCGATGGCCAGCAATGCGCGGTCTGCCGCCACAAACACCCGGAGTGATTTCAATATGTTCCGATATGACTGCTTCCATAAGCTTTTTCTCCTGTCAAGTTGCCTTGAGCTGCTTTTCAGACGCTACATGTCACGTCTTCTCTACTTTAACACAAAACTATTAGGCATCCCTCGTAGGGGCTGGGGTTCAGGGGCGATGGCTTGCGGCGTGCCGGCATCGGCATTGCGGTTTTACTGCAACACCGGCACCCCACAAACTCCCCTTGGATGCCGGCATGTGTGAGTCAGGAGTGCGATCGCCTCGCCTCGCCGGCGCTCCCTTTTTCCCAGATACCGAGCGAGCACCGGGACTTGCCGGCAATCAACTCAAAAAACTCCCCGATTGCTTCCTAGCCAAGCCGCATCAAAATGCTAACTTGACTTGTCCGGCCAAATAAGGTACAATTATAAAAAATCAATCTAATTCCTCAAACCCTCCTCTATGATGTGAGAAGCAAGAATAGTAATTATTCCCTAAACCCCCCCTTGCCATTATGACTGCCAGAGAGCAACTCCTCCAAGAACTCGAAACCCTTCCCGAAGAACTCATCGGTGAAGCCTTGGACTACATCTGCTTCATCAAAAGTCGCCATCGCCCACAGCGCCAAGCGCCTCCAGAACCGGGCGCGACGCTCGGCTCAGACTGGTGGGATAATCTCGACCGCTTCACCCCTGACTTTCTCAGCGAGCGATCGCAACCCAAACCGCAAAACCGAGAGGATATCTTCCCATGATATTTCTGCTCGACACAAACATCTGTATCTACATCATCAAACAGAAACCCCTCTCCGTATGGCGGCGTTTTCAAGCCGTTTTTCGCTGGTAAGAAAAGAGGGCGTGCTTCGCAGCGGCTGCGTGACTCAGCTAGCATTGGCGAAGCGAAATTTCGGGCGCAGTCGTAAAGATCCGCGCCGCCAATGCTTCGCCCCTACATCGGATATTGTGTAGGGGCGAAGCATGAGCGCGACTGTTTATGCAATCGGTGAAAAGATTACATCCGCTCATGCTTCGCCCTTCCCCTAGCGCTAGCCAGGACCGAACAACCTACCCACAAAAGAAGAGGTAGGGGAAAACCCCCTATTAATTCGCCAATAGCTTCTTTCCAATCGCCCGGAAACTAGCAACCCAGCCAAAAATATAACCCTTCATGAATTCGCGACCGGCATCATTCCACTCACCGGCAACTTCAATCACCCGGCTATATTTGCTGCACCCCCCGCCCTAATTCATATCAATCAACCTCACACTCTCTCAACCCCCATCCCCCCGATACCCGTCCGGGCGAACCGTTTTGCTATCCATATAAGCCCCCGAAAAATCCACCATCCTCGCCCGGTAACAATTGCAGCCACCCATCTGCGCCTTAACCAACTTAGCCCGCTCTAAATTAGCGCGGCTCAAATCCGCACCCCTCAAATCAGCCCCAAACAAATCCGCATCATATAAATTCGCTCCCTGGAGATTCGCCCCCGACAAATCAGCCCCCCGCAAATGGGCGCGGCGCAAATTCGCTCTAGACAGATTCGCCCCCCGCAAGTTAGCACCAGACAAGTCAGCGTGATAAAGCTTCGCGTCACTCAGTTCAGCACCGCTCAGTTGAGCGCCGGTCAAATTAGCCCGGGTGAGATTAGCATAAGGCAAATAGACTCCGGTCAAATTGCTGCCCTTGAGGTCAATTTCTCGTAAATCCGCTTCAAACAGATCCGCCTCCCTCAAGTCAATCTCACCAAATTCCCTTTTTCCACCGGCATACCCATCCAGTAACTCCTTCGCGCTTACCTTTTGCATAGTGACTGTTCGCCAAAAGCAGCTACCCCCACCAGCCAGGCAGACTGGATGGGAAACTGCATATTGCTTCTTCCCTTTTTTCTTCACCTCGCTTTACATTGTTAAGTAACGTAAAGAAAAACCCTGTTTGCTTAATCTTTTTTTAGGTTTTGGGGCCACCGGCCCACCACAGCCTCCCAAGGCCCCTTGCCGGCACGAGGCACTAGGGGTAGTCTCCGTGGGTAGCGGGCGGCGTAGGGGCGGCAAAGCGTGGCCGCCCTCCGGACTGGCACCTTGGCCCAGCCCCTACAGAGATGGCCATCCCGCAACCGGGCAATGACAAGATAGCGGTCTGGAATGACAAGATCGAGGCAAAGCAGAAATATCCTAAAATTGTCTATCTATGCCAGAACTTCCAGTCTCCATCGCTCAGCACTATCACGAGCGCACCAAATATGACCCCCAGACCCTGGCGTCCAAAAGTCAGGGCTTGGACTGGGAAAAACAGCCCGTACCCTTCAAAGAGTACAAGATAGGCACATCCTTCGACCTCAAGCCCTATCTCAAAACCGACGTCACTGACCCAGAGGCCAAGTGGTGGCGGCGGCTGTCCCGACTGCTGTTTTGCAGCTACGGACTGACAGCCCGTGTGCCAACCATGACCGGCAGCCCCATGTATCTGAGAGCCGCACCCTCAGCCGGTGGCTTGTACCCTGCAGAAGTCTATATCATTTCTCGCGGCACACCCCAACTGCCCGCCGGCCTCTACAACTACCAGCCCCTCACCCACTCCCTGATCCATTTTTGGGACAGCCACGTTTGGTCAGCCCTGCAAGCCGCCTGTTTCTGGCACCCCGCCCTGGAGAGCACCTTCCTCGCCCTCGCCACCACCGCCATCTTCTACCGCTCAGCTTGGCGCTACCAAGACCGAGCCTACCGGCGCGTTTTCCTGGACACTGGCCACCTCCTGGGCAACATCGAACTCGCCAGCGCCTTCACCGACTATCGCCCCCACCTGATTGGCGGATTTAACGATCAAGCCCTCAAAGCCCTGCTCTACCTCGACAGTGACAAAGAAGGTTTGATCGCCGTCCTTCCCCTAGCCGACCAGCTGGACTTCCAACAAAACCTGCCCCTGTTCCGAACCGCCTTACCCTCCCCCACCCAAACCGAATATCCCAAAATCCCAGATGGGGAACTCCTCACATACTTCCACAGCGCCACCGAACTCAGCACTGACACCACCGGCACCGCCGGCTGGAAACTAGACCCAGACCCCAAACCAGAGCAGGACAAATACAACTTCCCATTCTGCACAAAAGTCAGCACCGTCACCCCATCCATTTTCTGGGGAAAAGACCTGCAAGGACTGGAAAGCACCATCCTCCGGCGTCGCTCCACCCGCGCTTACAGCGGCGCAGCCCTCACCCTCGAAGAACTCAAAGCCCTCCTCGACTTCACCTACCAGCCCCATCACTATATCGACCAAGGATTGGATGCCTCCCCAGACTATTTCGACCTCAACTTGATAGAGACATTCATCGCCGTCTGTGCAGTCACCGGCTTAGAAGAAGGCTGCTACTACTACGCCCCCAAAGCCCAAGAACTGCGGCAAATCCGCTTCAAAAACTTCCGGCGGGAGCTGCACTATCTTTGCTTAGGGCAAGAATTGGGGCGGGATGCCTCAGCAGTGCTCTTCCACACCGCAGACCTGAAAAAAGCCGTAGCCCAGTATGGCGATCGCGTCTACCGCTACCTGCACATGGATGCCGGTCATCTCGGACAGCGGCTGAATTTAGCCGCCATCCACCTCAGTTTGGGCGTCAGCGGCATCGGCGGCTTCTTTGACGACCAAGTTAATGAAGTCTTAGGCATCCCAGCGGATGAAGCAGTCCTGTACATCACCACCCTCGGACGCCCCCGGTAACTTAGAATTTTCAATTTTGAATTTTCCCAGAAACCGGAGCGAGTTTATTCACGATATCTGCTGGTAACAAAGGATATCTGTGATCCCGCCTCAACTGAATTTTAAATTCCCAAAACCTTGTTACTGGCAGATCAATAAATGCCAGTAAATATACCCGTTCTCAGTTGGAGCGTACTGCCGCCCATAAACCCGTTGATCGTAGGGGTGGTGCAACAAGACCGCCCCTTCCGGGTTTCTCAAAAGTTCACTAATAAGATAGACGCAATAGCATTCTTTAACCATTTGCGAAACCCTCTCTCTTCCCTTGGCGCACGGGCGCGTCTTGGCGGTAAAAAAAAGGCTTTCATGCCGCCTTTAAAAATCCCAAATCCACGCAGACAAAATCCCAAATTGGTATGATAGGTGATTTATAGCTTGACGCAGCCCAAATTATTTCAGAGGGATTGTGTGATGCTTGTCACCAGCACCCATAACAGCCTGCAGCCAAGCCGGAGTTCCCCGAACAGATAGACAACCTTCGCGACGGCACTCCGGTACCCCGACGCGCCAGTACGGGTGGGGGTGCCGTACCGTCAACCTTCCCCACCCACAGGTTCCGCGCCTCGGGCTCCCTCCGGAAAGCGTTGCGCCCTGACAGGAAGTGCGTATGTTATGTCATAATCAACCCAAAGAGCGTTGGGTTTGTGCTATGCTTGGTCAACTTTTGCAGGAACGTTATGAAATTGTGCAAGTATTGGGCGGCGGTTCATTTGGTCAGACCTATTTGGCAAAAGATATCAAGCGTGCCGGCAATTACCAATGCGTGGTTAAGCAACTGCGCCCGGTAAATAACGCCCCTCAATTCCTCACAACAGCCCGACGGCTGTTTAAAAAAGAGGCAGAAACCCTAGAAAAATTGGGCCTGCACGACCGCATGCCCCCCCTCCTAGCTGCCCTAGAGGAAAATCAAGAATTCTACTTAGTTCAAGAATTCATTTTGGGGCGTCCCTTAACCCATGAAATTTTGCCCGGTCAACCCTGGAGTGAGGACAAAGTTATCAGCCTCCTGACAGAAGTGCTAGAGATTTTGGTGTTCGCACACCGGCATGGGGCGAACCACCAGAACATCAAGCCGGCGAATTTAATCCGACGTCAGGCAGACGGCAAAATAGTGCTGATTGACTTTGGGACAGTTAAAGCACTCGGCGCTCAAATGGCACAGGGGCAATTCCTGCGCACAGTTGTCGTTGGCACTCCCGGCTATATGCCGCTAGAACAACTGCATGGCCAGCCGCGATTGAACAGTGACATCTACGCTTTAGGAATTATTGCTATCCAAGCGATCGCCGGCATGAGTGCGGACGAGCTAGCAAGACTTCAAGGTGCTGAAAGCCCCAACACCAGCCAGATCCTCTGGCGGGAGCGAGTGCGGGTGAGCGACGAACTCGCAGAGGTTATTGACAAAATGGTGCTGCCTGGATTCCTGCGGCGCTACCAGTCGGCTTCGGAAGCCCTCGCTGACCTGAAAAAAATCCGCGTTACCTTTAAGATGCCGGCGCTAAAGCCAGAGACAACTTCTTCTGTTTCTTCTATGGGGTTAGCGCTCCAGTCAGCGATAAAGTCAGCAATAATTTCTTCTATCCACACGATTCGGGAGCGCCTGACTTGGAGAGAAGGACGGTTAATATTGGCCGGGACAGCTGCTCTAATTGTGGTTGGTGGGCTGGTGGCGAACCTGCAGCCAAAGCTGAAGGCTAAAGAGTTTTACACCCAAGGGCTGGAAAAGTTTGACAGGGGAGATAAGAAAGGAGCGTTTGCAGATTTCACCCAAGCGATCGAGCTCAATCCCAAAGACGCTCAAATCTACTACCAGCGCGGTAGAGTCCGTTTCTACCTGGAAGAGTATCCGGGAGCGGTTGAGGACTGGAACAAAGCGATTGAGCTCAACCCCAACTACGCCGAAGCCTACGTTCTGCGGTGCAGCGCTCAGCGCATTCTCCGCAAGTATTCAGAAGCCCTCGGGGATTGCATCCAGGCTTTGCGGCTCAATTCCAAGGATTCTGAAGCCTATCTCAACCGGGGGAATACCCTTTACAGCCTGGGAGACTTTAAGGCAGCAATTGAGGATTACAACCGGGCGATTGGCATCGACCCCAACGATGCCAGATTCTACAGCAGCCTTGGCGCAGCCCGCAATGAACTCAAAGACTACAAGGGGGCAATTCAGGATTACAACCAAGCGCTGCGGCGAAATCCCAAATATGCCGAAGCTTACAACGGTCGGGGTAATGTCCGCGCCAACCTGGGAGATAAGCAGGGCGCAATTGAAGATTACACCGAAGCGATTCGGCTCCAGCCCAAGTTTGCCAATGCCTACTTCAGCCGGGGTTTTATCCGCACCTCCTTGGGACAGGATTCCAAAGCGATTGAGGATTTTCAAAAAGCGGCAAAACTCTATTCTGAACGAGGACTGACAGATCAATACGACCGGGCGCAGTTGCAGATTAGGAAGCTTCAGCAGTATTAGCCAAAACCGATTTCGGGCAGCCGGCTTCGGGGGCATGGGGCACGCTCGCATGGGGCATGGGGCATTGGCCTTAGAGCTTGTTTATAAAGTAATTGTTAAGCCTGAGTGGGGCCAGAAACCGGGTTTCTTCTTTAGGAGGGCGCTCGTTCTTCCGGCTTACCCACCACAAGAAACCCGGTTTTTTGCGGGCCCACTACTTCCAGTTATTTCCCAATACAAAACCGGCTGAAAATCCGGTCGAGAACTGATTCAGTCACCTCCTCGCCGGTGACTTCTCCTAACGCTTGAATCGCCAAGCGCAGGTCAATTGTCCAGAAATCGAGCGGCAGCTGATTCGCAATCGTAGCGCTCACTTGCTGTAGGGACGCTTTGGCGCGAGTCAGAGCTGCAGCTTGCCGCTGGTTAATGGCAAAATCTAAATTAGCGGCTTGCAGGTTGCCGGCGTTCACTGCTTCCAAGATAGCTTTTTCTAGCTCCTCAATTCCTCGGTTGTGGGCGGCGGCTGTTGCCACAGCGCAGCCGATGCTGTCAGGGTACTGTACAGCTGCCAGATTTTCCCCCTCTGCAAGGTCGATTTTGTTCACCACCAGAATCAGCTTTTGGTGGCGCACCTGTTCGTAAATCTCCCCATCTTCCGGCGTCCAACCGGCACCGGCGTCAACCGTCAGCAGCACCAAGTCCGCCGCTAGCGCCACCCGCCGGGAGCGCTCCACCCCTATCTTCTCCACAACGTCAGCCGTCTCCCGAATGCCGGCAGTGTCCAGCACCTGCACCGGCACCCCCCCCACCGCCAGCTGGGACTCCACCACATCCCGCGTCGTCCCCGGAAGCTCGGTGACAATCGCCCGGTCGCACCGGCTCCAGGCGTTCAGCAAACTGGATTTCCCCACATTCGGACGCCCCACAATCGCCACCTTCAAGCCGGTGCGCAGCAATTCCCCCCGATCTGCTGAAGCCAAAATTCCTGACACCTCTGCCAAAACCCGCTCGATTTGTGCTATAATATAAGGCTGATCCAGCGGCGGCAAATCTTCCTCAAAATCAATCCGAGCCTCAATCTCGGCCAAGATATCCAAACAGTCAGCCCGCAACCGGCGGATGGGAGCAGCCAGCTTCCCCTGCAGACCGGCTAGCGCCGCTTGAGCTGCTGCCGGTGAGCGAGCGCCCACCAAATCGGAAATGCTTTCCGCCTGAGTCAGGTCCAGCCGGCCATTGAGAAACGCCCGCAGCGTAAACTCGCCCGGTTGCGCCAGTCGCGCCCCCCCTTCCAGACACAGCTGCAACACCTGCTGCACCGGCATGATCCCCCCGTGACAGTGGAACTCCACCACATCCTCCCGCGTGTAAGAGCGGGGAGCCTTCATCACCAGCAACAAAACTTCATCGACCGCCTGTTGGGTTTGGGGGTGGCGGATGCAGCCATAAAGGATGCGGTGACTTTCCCAAACTTGCCGCTTGCCGGCGGGGTGAAAAAGGGTTTTGGCTATCGAGAGCGCCTGCGGTCCCGACAGCCGCACAATACCGATGCTGCCCTGTTGCGGCGCGATTGCCGTTGCGATCGCTGCGATGGTTGTCCCCAGTCTAAATGTTTCCGACATTGTTCTCTCGGTTTCTGTAAAATCTAATTTTCAGTCAAACTTGACTTATAGCGGTTTTCATCCGAGGTGAGGTACTGAGAAACCCGGTTTCGCCGAAGTTACCGGGTTTCTGGCATGTACTTCATCCAACTGAAAACCGCTATAAATAGATTCTCTGTCGAGGGGCTGAGTTGGAATAAATCGGCTGCATCTCGTCAGGAAATATTGCTGACTTGCTAGCAGACTGCGGTCGTTGCTAAATGCGAGCGACCTGGCGCACGGCACAAAGAGTTCCAGCTTTCCGGGCACAGGTGCGACTTGCAAGTAGTTAGGACTGACGCAGGGGCGCTTGCTGCTAGGCAGCAGCTGGGCAGCAGCAAGCGCCCCTACTGCGGCGGGTTGTGCGGAACGCGCCCGGCGGTAAAGTGCCTTCCGCCGAGTCGCGTCTCTACCTGTAGAGTGGCCCGGCGCGTTGAAAAGCTGTCCGTCTGCCCCGATCTTGAGCACCACCGGCACCCCCTCCCTTGCTGAGGGCGCAGTTGAGCGCGGGCGGGTTGGGCAACAATATAAAGAGGGAGGGTGATTGGCGCTCCGGCTTGAGCCCGTTTGTATCTCCCGCAACACAACTGACCTGTAGCAGGCTGGGGTGCCGCCGTGATTGGTAAGCTTTTAGATGGACGTTACCGCATTCTTGAAGTTCTTGGCTCTGGTGCCTTTGGACAAACATATCTGGCAGAAGACATTCGCCGCCCCGGTCTGCCCAAATGCGTGGTCAAGCAATTGAGCCCGATCAGTAACGCTTCTCTATCTCTGCAAGCAGCGGGCCGGCTGTTTAAACGAGAGGCCGAAATCCTGGAAAAGCTGGGGAGACACGATAAAATTCCCCAACTTTTGGCTTATTTTGCCGAAGGGCAGCGATTTTATCTTGTTAAAGAATATACTCCTGGCCATCCGCTGACGGAAGAGATTCTCCCCGGAGCGCCTCTGGGAGAGGATAAAGTGATCGCCATCTTGTCTGAGGTGCTGGAGATTCTGGTGTTCGTGCACGGCAATCGGGCGATTCACCGGGACATTAAACCGGCCAACTTAATCCGGCGCGACTCAGACGGGAAATTAGTGCTGATCGACTTTGGGTCAGTGAAAGAAATCAGCTCGGCCCTCTCTCAGGGGCCTGCGCCGTGGACGATAGCAGCTGGGACTCCCGCCTACATGCCGGTGGAACAATTCCAAGGGAACCCGCAATTTAATAGCGATATCTATGCCTTAGGTACGATTGCCGTGCAAGCGCTGACCGGCTTGCCGGCGGCTGACTTGCCGAAACTGCAAGACCCCAACACGGGGAAAATTATCTGGCGGCACCGCGCCCGAGTCAGCCCGCAGCTAGCAGATATCATCGACAAAATGGTACACCACCACTACGGCCAGCGCTACCAGTCAGCGGCGGCTGCCCTGGCTCACCTGAACAAGTTGCGCGTCCCCTCGCAGGTGCCAGCTGCGTCATCCACCACGATCGCCGAGCAAGAGACGATTCCCAGACCCCAGCTGCCGGTGCAGTTGATCGTTGCGGGAGCGGCGGCGCTGATCGTGGTGCTGGGACTGTTGCTGCTGTTGCAGCGCCCCGACCGGACGAAGGCGGAAGCGTTTTACAACCGGGGGCTGGAGCGGGCCTTCATCGGCGACCGGCGCGGCGCGATTGGCGATTACACCCAGGCAATTCGCTTCAATCCCAGTGACCCCCGGGCCTACTACCAGCGGGGCAATGCCTACTATGACCAAGGAGAATTGGATACCGCGATCGCCGATTACACCCGCGCAATTGAGCGCAATTCCAGCTATGTGGAAGCTTATTACAACCGGGGTTTGGCCAAGTATGACCGGCAGGACCCGCGCGGGGCGATCGAAGATTTCAACCAGGTGATTCGGTTCAATCCCAAAGAAGCCGGGGCATATTACCAGCGGGGTCTGGCTTACCACGACCTGAAAGACTACCGGACAGCTATTGAGGACTACAACAAAGCCATCGAGCTGGCTCCGAAAGACGTCAAAGCCTACCAGGCGCGGGGTCTGGCTCGCTCTGCCACCGACGACAAGCAGGGAGCGCTTGACGATTACACCAAAGCGATTCAGCTAGATCCCAAAAATCCTGGCGTTTACTACAGCCGGGGCAGAGCTCGTTTTTTTCTGGCAGACTATCAGGGGGCGATGGAAGATTACAGCGAGGCGATTCGGCTCAATCCCCAGCACGCCCAAGCTTACAGCAACCGCTGCGGCGCTTATCTCAATCTCAACGAGTATCGCAAAGCTGTTGAGGACTGCACGCAGGCGATTGAGCTCAATCCCAAAGAGGTAACCGCCTATGACAACCGCTGTGTCGCCTACCTGAATCTCTCAGAGCACCAGAAAGCGATTGACGATTGCACGCAGTCGATCCAGATGCTGCCAAATAAAGCCAAAACCTACAGCAACCGGGGGCTGGCTCGCGCCGCCGGCAATGATAAGGCGGGAGCGATTGAAGATTACACTCAGGCGATTCGCTTAAGTCCCAGCGATCCCTTGGCCTACAGCAATCGCGCTGCTGCCCACTCCGATCGGGGAGACTACGGTAGCGCTATTGCCGATTACGCTCAGGCGATTCGCCTCAATCCCAGCTTTGCCAGCGCCTATTACGGTCGGGGTGTGGCCCGGGCTCAGCTGGGGGATAAAGCGGGGGCGATGGAGGATATTCAGAAGGCGGCTACCCTTTATCTGGAGCAAGGCCGGCTGAGCGCCTACAAAGACGCCCTGCAGCAGCTCAGCCTGGTGCGGCAGTAATCGCCATCGTTGTGGGGACATGGGCCCCCCGCGTCTGCTGTGGGACGCCCTTGGGAGCTTCGGGAAAGGGGCAGCGAGGGGAAATTTCCTTGATTCTGCAAACTGTCCCGGATGCGCACCGGCACCCTCAACATCCAAAATAGAGATAACACCGCTTAGGTGCGGGCGTGCAGTTGAGCGGAAAATGCGGTTGAAAAGCGGGGGATTTATATTATACCAGTTTTCACGCCATCCGAACATGTCAAATCTAAAGTCTAAAATCTAAAATCGATTGGGGTGCTGTGATGATTGGCCAACTTTTAGACCGGCGTTACCGGATTATTAAAGTTCTGGGTTCGAGCCAGTTTGGACAAACCTATCTGGCGGCGGACACGCACCGGCCCGGATACCCGCAGTGCGTGGTTAAGCAACTGCGCTCTCCCAGCAACCACCCCAGAACGCTGCAAGTCCTGGAGCATTTGTTTAAGAAAAAGGCAGAAACCCTGGAAAAACTGGCGAAAAGCGACCGGATTCCCCAACTTTTAGCTTTTTTTGAGGAAAATAAAGACTTCTACCTGGTTGAAGAATTTATTCCCGGGCAGACTTTGGCGGCGGAAATGGCGACCGGCCTTCCTCTGCGGGAAGACCAAGCGATCCGCCTGCTCGAAGAGATTTTGGAGATTTTGGTTTTTGTCCACTCTCACGGGGTAATCCACCAAAACGTTATCCCCAAGAAGTTAATCCGACACCAGTCAGAAGGAAAATTGGTACTTATCGATTTTGGGGGGTTTAAAGAAATCAGCGCTCAATTACCAACTCCCCCGAAAACGCCGCAATCTGGGGGTAAACCGATTTCTAAAAATTACAAACCGCTTCAACAATTGCAAGGCAATTTGCTGCCGTCGATCGACATCTATGCCACCGGCATGATTGTCATCCAAGCGCTCACCGGCTTGGCTGCAGAAGATTTGACATCCCTGCAAGATCCGGGATCTTCCGCTGCCGGCGAACTGTTCTGGCGGCACCGAGCTGAGGTTAGTCACGAGCTGGCAGAAGTTATTGACAAAATGGTGCGCTACGACGTTAATGAGCGCTATCAGAGCGCTATAGAAGTGCTGGCAGATTTGATAAAAATCAGGCGCAGGGCTGGGGGGAGCCATTTGGGGCTGCCGCTGACTGTTGTTGAGCACAGTTACTTCCGATTGCAGCAGCACTTGAGGGGCATGGGCAGCCGGCGCTTGCTGTTCCCGATCTTCGCTGTGCCGGCAGCACTGTTGGTGGTGGGGGGATTCAGTTTGAGTTTCTATTTTCAAAGTCAGCAGATAGCTTCGGATCTGAAAAGCCGTGGGGTGGAAAAAGCGACGCGAGGGGATCGCAGCGGCGCGATTGAGGATTACAATCAGGCGATTCGCTTCAATCCCAATGACGCGGTGGCTTATTACAAGCGGGGGAATGTCAACTACGATTCGGGGAAGGTGAAGGAGGCAAAAGAGGACTACTCTCAGGCGATCCGGCTCAATCCCAACCACGCTAATGCCTATTATAACCGAGGTTTGGCTAATTACGACTTGCAAGATTATCAAGCGGCTGTGGATGATTATACGGAGGCGATTCGGATTAATCCCAATGACGGGGAGGCGTATTACAAGCGGGGGGTGGCCTACTTTGAGTTGCGAGAATATCAGGCGGCGATTGAGGACTGCACGCGGGCGATTCAGCAAAATCCTAATGATGCTAAAGCTTATATCAGTCGCGGACTGGCTCGCGCCGCCAGTGGTGACAAGCGGGGAGGACTAGCGGATTTCACGCAGGCGATCCGGATTGATTATAACAATGGGGAGGCTTTTTACAGCCGGGGGAAGGTTCGCTTTTCTATGGCAGACTATCAGGGGGCGGTGGAGGATTATTCTGAGGCGATTCGGATTAATCCGCAGTATGCCGGTGCTTACAGCAAGCGCTGTGAGGCGCAGCTGAATCTGTCTGAGTTTGAGAGGGCGGTTGAGGATTGCTCGTCAGCGCTGAAAATCGATGCGAATGAGGTGGCTGCTACGGAAAACCGGTGTGTGGCTTATTTTAATCTGGGCAACTATCAGAATGCGATTGAGGACTGCACTCAGGCGATTGCGCTGAATCCTAATAATTCTCAAGCGTACAGCGATCGGGGGATGGCTCGCTATGCCGGTGGGGATAAATCTGGGGCAATTGAGGATTATACGAGAGCGATTCGCATCAATCCCAGCGATGCGGTTGCGTACAGTAAGCGTGCGGAGGCTCACTTGGATTTGGGAGACAGCAGCAGCGCGATTGAGGATTACACGCAGGCAATTCGTCTGAACCGCGAGCATCAGGGGGCGTATTACGGGCGGGGGCTGCTCCGCGCTCAAATTGGGGACAAGCTGGGGGCGATTCAGGATTTGCAAAAAGCTGCTAAGCTGTGTTTGGATCAGGGGAATACGGGGTGCTATAATGATGCGCAGTTGCAGTTGAGAAAGTTGCAGCCGTAGGGGGAATGTGGGAGGGCTGCTGAGGGGGGTGTGCCGGTGGGGCAATTGTGGGAGGATTGCCCGATAAACCGGCACCGGCATTCATGGTGTGGGAGCCGGTTTAAGCTGTTAGGCTTTTAACCTGCTTTTCCGTTGAAAGGAGGCAGTCACGATGAACTGCGCACACCGCCACCAATGAAAATTGTCGCAGCTGGCGGGGCGATCACGGGGGCGCAAGCCCCTACAAGACTATTTTCAAGGCAGTCGCTTCGGAACTGCGCACACCGCCACCAATGAAAATGTGTGGGCCATAACCCGACTGTAGGGCCGACGCCCAACTACAAACATTTTCAAGTCAGAGCCTCCAAAGCAGCGTTCCCAGGCAGATCCTGGGAACGAGGGGGAACAAATATAAGGCGTAGGACAGGCGTATGGCCTGTCCTCGGTTAGGGCTAAAGCCCAACTACAAACCTTTTCAAGTCAGAGCCGACAGATTGCGTTCCCAGCTTGAGCTGGGAACGAGAGATGGGGGGCAAATATTTCGGGTGTTCCCCGCCCCTACTGCGTGGGTGTATCTAGACGTAAGAGAAGTAAGAGCTGGTAAGATTTAGATTGGAAACATCTTGCACAATTGCAATCAGTTCATCGGATTCGTAACCGGGTTTGTTGAGATAAATCCCTGTGTCGGCTGCGGAACCGCCAACAGAGAACGGTGCGGATGTGAGGATATAGTCATAGGAGCTTCCTTGGAGTTGGATAATATCCTCAAATTTGTTGAAGTCAGCAATTAGAGCGTAGTCACTCGTGCCACTAGACCAATAGTAATTGTCATCGTAGAAGACTTGGCTTTCTGTTCCGATAACGAACCTGTCTGCTCCCAATCCGCCATTTAGGATGTCACTTTCATAGACTCCAGGAGTGGCTGCGTTTTGGTCAACACCAATTAGGGTGTCCGCTCCTTCACCTCCGTTGAGGTTGTCGTAACCGGCACCGCCATTGAGGCTGTCGTTATTATCGCCGCCTAATAGCAAGTCTGTACCGGCACCGCCTGAGAGTATATCATTGCTTGCGCCGCCATAGATGTAGTCGTTGCCGTCGCGACCGTCCAGGGTGTCTGTACCGTCGCCGCCGTGCATGGAGTCGCTACCGGCACCGGCATACAGGACGTCATTGCCGTTACCGCCATCGAGGACGTTATTCCCGTCGCTGCCATCGAGGTAGTCGTTGCCATCGCCGCCATCGAGGAAGTCATTGCCGGCACCGCCTTCGAGGAAGTCGTTACCGGCACCGCCTTCTAGGAAGTCTGTACCGCCTCCGCCATGCAGGAAGTCGTTTCCGTCATTTCCTTCTATGAAGTCGTTGCCGTCGCCGCCTTCGATGATGTCCATACCGGCACCGCCATAGAGGTTGTCGTTGCCTGCTTCGCCATTGAGGAAGTCTGTACCGGCACCGCCAGACAGGTTGTCCGCACCATCCCCGCCATAGAGGTTGTCGTCTCCGTCTTGGCCATACAGGTTGTCTGTGCCAGTGCCGCCATACAGGTTGTCGTCTCCCGCGCCACCATCGAGGTAGTTCGTACCGTCGCCGCCATACAGGATGTCGTTCCCAGCACCGGCATTGAGGTAGTCGTCACCCAATCCGCCATCGAGGATGTCGTCACCCTCTTCGCCATACAGGTAGTCGTCACCGGCACTGCCGTTCAGGGTGTCGGCACCGTCGCCGCCATATAGGGTGTCGGCACCGTCGCCGCCATCGAGGTAGTCAGCACCGGCACCGGCATACAGGGAGTCGGCACCGGCACCGCCATCGAGGGTGTCGGCACCGTCGCCGCCATCCAGGGTGTCGTTGCCTTCCAGACCTAGCAGGGAGTCGTTTCCGGCATCACCCACGATTGAGTCATCGAATTGAGTCCCAAAAAGGGTGTCGTTTTGAGGGGTTCCAATGATAACCATTTTGGTTTTCTCCCGGTCGTTTCAGAGATGTCCGCAGAGGTGGCTGTCAGGAGGGCTTAAGTATGTTTACTTAAGTAAAAGCCGTATCGGGAATCTCGCAGGAGGCCCTGTCAACCGCCTCTCACAATTCCGTAATTATGCTGTTGACAAATGCGCATTTATGTTTATTCTAGTTTTGAGTCAGTAGTTTTGCGGATTTAGTTCGCTAGCTTTTTGCGTGCTTTCCGAATATATCTTATTCGGATATCCGTACTTGACAAAGGGGTGAAATATGTTTTTGTAGTGTGCCGGTGAGTGAGGGTATAATTGGTGTCAAATTTTTGCGGAAGAGGCGGTATGGCTGGACGTTGGGACGGGGATTGGGGTGTGTGGGGAGGGCTGAGGCGGATGAGAGGGGCAAGAGTGGCTGTTTTGGGGATGGCGGCGGTGCTGTTTTGGCCGGCGGTGCCGGTGGGTTCGCGCAGCGTGCCGGTGTTTGAGAGGCGGGGGCAGCTGGCTCAGCAGGAAGGGATGCCGGTGGACAGTACCCGCCGGGAAGCTGAACGGTTATTTGAAGAAGGATTGCAGTTGTACAGGCAACGGACCGCAGAATCCTTGCGACAGGCGATTCAAAAGTGGGAAGAGGCGCGGCGGCTTTATAGGGCTGTGGGCGATAAAGTGCGGGAAGCTACTACCCTCAACAACATGGGCAAGGTTTACTCCGATTTAGGAGAGAAGCAAAAGGCATTAGACTACTACAGCAAATCGCTGCCTCTGTGGCAGGAAATGCGCGATAAAGCGGGGGAAGCAGGCACTCTGAACAACATCGGCAGGGTTTACGACGATTTGGGAGAGAAGCAAAAGGCGCTAGACTACTTCAACCAATCGCTGCTCCTGAGTCGGGAAGTGAAGGATAAAACGGGGGAAGCTACTGCCCAAAACAACACGGGCATGGTTTACTCCGATTTGGGAGAGAAGCAAAAGGCACTATATTACTTGAACCAATCGCTGCTCCTGAGACGGGAAGTGCGCGATAAAGCAGGGGAAGCTACCACCCTCAACAAAATTGGCAGGGTTTACGACGATTTGGGAGAGAAGGAAAAGGCACTAGACTATTTCAATCAAGCGCTGACCCTAAGTCGGGAAGTGAACGATAAAGCGGGGGAAGCTGCCACCTTGACCGGCATAGGCGCGGTTTACAGCGATTTAGGAGACAAGCAAAAGGCGCTAGACTATTTAAAACAATCGCTGTTATTGAGTCGAGAAATGGCCGATAAAGCAGGGGAAGCTTTCACCCTAAACAATATTGGCAGGGTTTACAACAATTGGGGAGAGAAGCAAAAAGCACTAGATTACTACAACCAATCCCTGCCCCTGAATCAGGAAGTGGGCGATAAAGTGCAGGAAGCTCGCACCCTCACTAATCTTGCTGGCGTTGAACACTCTCGCGGCAATCTCAACGAAGCTTTGAATCTAATCAAACCGGCAGTCGAAATAATTGAAAACTTACGCACCAAGATCGGCAGCTCTCAGCTACGCGCCTCTTACTTTGCGACACAGCAGGATACTTTCGGACTCTACATTGATATCCTGATGGCGTTGCACAAACAAAACCCCAATCCCGGTTACGACATCGCCGCCTTTGAAGTCTTGGAACGCGCTCGCGCTCGCTCTCTCCTCGAACTCCTGAATGAAGCGCGTGCCGATATCCGTCAAGGTGTCAACCCGGAAATCAGGGAAGAGCAACGCAAGCTGCAACAGCTACTCATCGGCAAGACGCAATACCAAGACAGGCTACCCAAAGGCGAGTACACGGAAGCACAGGCAGAAACCATCCGCCAAGAAATTGCCGAACTCGAAACCCAATTGCAACAAGTTGAAGCCCAGATCCGCGCTACCAGTCCCCGCTACGCTGCCTTAACCAAACCCGAACCTCTCACCCTCAAAGAAGTTCAGCAACAAATCGTGGATGCGGACAGTATCCTGCTATCTTACTGGCTGGGTGAAGAACGCAGCTATCTGTGGGCTGTCACCCCCACTTCCATCACCGCTTACGAGCTGCCCAAACGCGCCGATATCGAAACCGCCGCCCAAGAATTTATCGATTACTTGGCACCCGCTAAGAACGGTTCAGCCGACGCCCCAGTAAAAGCCGCTACCCTGAGCAAAATAATCTTAGCACCAGTAGCCGAGCAGTTGCAGCAGAAACGCTTGCTGATAGTTGCTGACGGCGGACTGCAATATGTCCCTTTCAGCGCTTTGCCGGTGCCGGTGCCGCCTGCAGCGGGCGACAGTCCCCAACTCCTGATAGCAGAACACGAAATTGTCAGCTTGCCTTCTGCCTCCACTCTCTCTATTATCAGGCGGGATACTGCCAATCGTCAACCCGCCCCCAAAGCTGTTGCGGTGCTGGCAGATCCGGTGTTTGGCGCTGAAGATCCGCGCGTGAAGGGAACCCCCACACCTCAGACACCGGCTCCCAATACCCCCAATCTCACGAGAGGTACTGACAGTGAGGGGAAAACTTGGCCTAGACTTGCCGGCACGCGCCAGGAAGCGAACAGAATTTTATCTCTGGTGCCGGATTCTGAGAAAATGCAGGCATTTGATTTTGACGCGAATCTTGACAAAGCAACCGACTCTGTGCTAAGTAACTATCGGGTCGTGCATTTTGCCACTCACGGCTTTCTCAACTCCCAGAACCCGCAACTGTCGGGGATTGTTTTGTCTCTCGTCAAGCAGTTTGGCGGAGAGCAGAACGGGTATCTGCTGACACCGGCAGTGTTCAATTTGAATTTGCCGGCGGAATTGGTGGTGCTGAGTGGCTGTGAAACCGGCAAGGGAAAGGAGGTTAAAGGGGAAGGAATTGTGGGGCTGACCCGAGGGTTCATGTATGCCGGTGCGAAACGGGTGATGGTGAGTTTGTGGAGTGTGAGCGATGAGCAGGGGACACCGGAGCTAATGGGCAGATTTTATGAGAAGATGCTGAAAGAGGAGCTGCCGCCGGCGCGGGCGTTGCGAGAGGCGCAACTGTCGATGATGCGGGAGGGGAAAGAACCTTATTACTGGGCACCTTTTATCCTTCAGGGTGAGTGGAAATAGGCTGAATTTCCTCGCTGTTTCCAGAGGCTGGGAGGGAGAAAAATCCAGATCCCCCCAAACCCCCCTTAAAAAGGGGGGCTTTGAGAATCTCCCCCCCTACGAAACCGAGTTTTTAGCTGCGGTAAGGTGACGTTTATTTATGTCCCCTTACTCAGGCACCGGCTGTTACCTGGAACGCCCGCCGTTGGAACAGGTGGAACTCACTACACGGCAGTATCGGGAGGAGCGCCGGTTGCAACTTTCCAAAGCACGCTCCTCGGCATCGCTTGCCCATTCGGGATCGCCTCCCCCTGCAACTACGCCATCTCCGCCGGCGGCAACAGCGATACAGCTGCGTTCATCTGTTAGGATAACTTGACAGTCGGACTTACCGCAGATGTTCAGTGCTGACTTGGCAGCTTCGGCTGCTGTTTTAACTTCAGCAATAGTGCCTTGGGAGCCTGTGGAGCGCAAGTAGGCGATTGCAGCCCAATCCGCGCGTGCCGGTGCAATAAACAGGGTGTTGACTGCAATACCGGCAGCAGAGGCAAGCAAAGAAATCGTTTGAATATTCATAAGTTCGTTCCTTAAGTCTGTCTGTGACCTTCTATTTATTTGTCGGGAGAGTTTACCTGAAATATGCAGTCTCAAGAAGGCAATTTTTCTGGGCGAGTTATCCGAACGAAACCAGCCCTCTATGGCAGAGAGCTGGTTTCGCGCCAATGGGAGCGAGAAAGGAGAAAAGTTGAGGCTGATTCTAAGCCGCTGCTGAGGGTTCAGAGCCAGCAGTCGGCGGTTGAGGTGGCAACTGAACATCGCCACTGACAGGCGTTAATTTAACTTCTGTCTTTTCAGCCGCCTTCTTGCCAGCGAGTACCTCTTCTATTGACTGCGTGAAGTGAGGCTGAGTAACGCACTTGTCGGCATCTGGCTTCTCTTCACTCGCAGCAGCAACCACGGCTTGCAGAACCGCTTTTTTAATATCCCGTCCCGAAACTTCAGAAAACTGAGAGGCAAGTTGATCAAAATCAACGGCTTCCTCTACAGGTAGCTGGGTCGGAATTTGAGCTTGCCAGATTTTAGAGCGTGCTGCCTCGTCTGGTAAATCAAACTGAACCTGCCAGCGGATGCGGCTGATAAAAGCTGGGTCGTAGTTGCGGATTAAATTGGTGGCAAAAACAACGATTCCATCGTAAGAAGAGAGTTTCATCAGCATGACGCTGCGGGTTAAATTGACAGAGGTATCAGCTGATTGAGTGACATTTTCCAACCGCTTTCCCAAAAAGGAGTCTGCCTCGTCAAAAAAGATAACTGCGTTGTGGGCTTTGGCGAATTCAAAAACCGCCTCAATATTTTTGGGTGTTTCCCCCACATACTTCGATTCGATCTGTGCGTAGGGAACAACTAATATTTTGAGTCCCAACTCGTGAGCGAGAACTTCAGCCGTCATCGTTTTGCCCGTACCGGGGGGTCCCCAGAAATTGATGCAAAGCGCTTTATCGTGCTTGTGCTTTTCCGCCATCCCCCACTTGTGGTAAATTAGTTCATAATGCTTGAGTTCAGCCAAAATCAGACTGACTTGCCGCTGGGTTGTCTCTGGAAGAATCACCTCACTGAGAGAGTATTGCGGTTCCCGCAAGTAAGGCGCTAAGTCAATAACAGATTCTGTGGGTTTATCGTCTTTGCCATTGCGAGAATGGGGCTCACCAGCCGCTTCCATAAACTGATGTAACTTGTCAAGTCTGGGCATTGTAGTTTTCTCCTTTTTTATCGGTTATTCGAGCAACGCCAGTCTAAATCCTGGAATGCCGTAGGGGCGAAGCATTCGGGCGAATAATCTATCGGTCAGAACCAGGAATTGATAATCCGAATGCTTCGCCCTCTTCAACTGGGCGGATTGTATCCTAATCTACCTGGATGATTAGGGCATCGAAAAATAACTCCCGCTTCATTTGGGCGTAAGGATCTAACCGGTTATCCAGGGATTGGATTAAACCGGAGAATGGATTAGTAGGAAACGGGAAGGAACTGGGAAATTCGGGCGGGGCAACAAATTGCCTGAATAGTGGAGTGAAAAGCGACTCAGCCGTTTTCTTCCAGCGTCGGTATTCAGCCTTTGGCAATTCGTTGTCGAGAACGTAGATTAATTTCAGGTTAGAGTCGGAGATATTGGATTGAATTTCTAAATCCTGTTCATTAAGTTGTGGAACTTGATATCCCTGTTCCTCTTCCCCTTCATCTATTGTGTATAGCCAGATTTTGATGGCTTGCCAATCAAGGTTGGGGATGTGGCGACTCGTTTGGAAGATTGGGCGTGCTATTGAATCATCGAAAAAGCGTTCCATTTTCTCACCTATATAGCACTCACCGCCGCGCTTTTTTTGACCTGGAACGCCGATGATTTCAACGGTTCTCAAATTTCCATCAGGGTGAGAAGACCGAAAACCAAGGCTTGTGTAAATACCGACTGATTTATGATTTCGCATGATTGCCTCTTGGGAGATACATTTTGGTTTGGATTCTTACCTTTTTAAGCTGTGAATTTTCGCGTTTTGCCGTGTGGTCAGCGGAGCATTTGCAGGAGCCTCATCTAATTTAAATCGCTCTGAGGGCTGGCTGATATCGTTGGGATTCCAAGCCTCCATAATGATGTCACCATCCAAAAGGTAAAAGATGACGTACAAGATGTAGGCGTATCCAAATGCTGCCAATAAAATCCCGGCTATGAAAATATCCCATAGAGCCTCTAAGGTGGAGATTAATCCTCGCACGAAACTCTCCCAAGCTCGCCCCAACCAGTTGGTAACACTGTTGTACAAGTTATTCAACCAATCCCACATGGTAGTAGTTCCCTCCAGAAAGCCTTAGGGTTTTGAACCCCTTCTGAGTTTTCCTTACATCTATATATCGGGAGTGGTTTAGAGAAATATGCAGGTTTCCCAGAAATTTATTTTGTTGGGCCAAGCTGCGGATTTCTCCAATGGACTTGCCGGTGTGTAAGACTTTAGCTAGTATCCGGGCGATTAGAAACTCACGCAAAGGCAGACTTTCGCCCGTGCTGAGTAGGGCTAGAATGCAAGAGGGCATTCTCTTGGCCCAGGATTCTGTTTGGCTGTAGCCTTCTATAGATACATCGGGCTGGCTGAGCTGTTTTATGCGGGGGGTGGGAAAAAAATTTCTCGAATTGTGGCAAATCCCAAATAGATCCTGGACACTCGGCTTGGCCAATCAGGGTGAAAGCCGCCCAGTTTCAGGGTTGGGGGTGGGATTGTGGCGCGGAACGCAGGCGGTAAAAAAGGGAGCATCCCTATGCATGCAAAGACTGTCACCCTCACCCCCCTAACCCCCCTCTCCCATGAAGGGAGAGGGGGCCCTCACCCCCCAAGGCTCCCCTCTCCCCTTGTGGGAGAGGGGTTGGGGGTGAGGGGGATTACAAAAATGGGATGCTCCCGTAAAAAATCGCAGTTTACCACCCAAAACCCACAAGACAAGCAGAAGTCCGCGCAGGCGGACTTCGTTTGTATAGCGCCAGACTTCAGTCTGGCGGTTAAGACTTCGGACGGGAAAAAACCGCGGTTAAGACGTCGGGCGGTAAAAAACCGCATCTACACAAACAAAACCCGCCTGCGCGGGTTAAAGAAGTCCTCGCAAGCGGATCTGCACTGCGGAATTGCGTCACGGAACAAAAGGCTCTGTGGCCATATCAGCCAACCCAACATCCCCCAACAAATCCGCCCAGTCCTCAGCAAAAGTTTTATCCTCCGGGGAACGGCGGCGGAGTTCAGCCAAAAGTGTCACAGCCTCGTACCACAGACCATTCTCAGCATAAATGATAACGCGGTCGCGTTCCGAGGTGGCTGCCTCTAATTGGCTCTGAACCTCAGGCTTAAGCGCCTCTCGCGTCACCTTCCCTTTAACTAAATCATCCTTCATGCGGTCGGCTGGATCGCAAATTACAGCGAAAACCCACTGGTATGTTTTGCCACTCTCCAGCGGCGACACAGTTTCCGGGAGGGGGACACTCACAATTCCCTTTCCCGGAACCGGCAAAGTCGTCTGATAAACGTCTTTCTTGCGATCGTCCCGCAGCACAAACTCCACCGAAAATCCAGGTTGGGAAGGATAGGGAATATAAAACCACAAAATCGGGCGCTCTGAGGCAGTTAACCCTATGGGTTCCTCCGTAACCAAGGCTGTAATCGGCTTTTCCGGTTTGTCACAATTACCGCCCCGACTTCCCGCACTTGTTCTGCGGGTCGGTTGTCCCACCGGCGGACTGACGAAGCGCACTCGCTTTCTTTTATTTTGAGCGATTGAGGTGGTGTTGAATAGTTCTCCAGGGACAGGCTGTGCCGGTACTCCTGTGGGGGTGCCGGTGAAGTTAATCAGCGCCAAGGTGAGCGAGATCCGCGTTATTTTGGTGGCCCGGTTCATAACCGCTTTTTTATCGATGCACTATAAACTACCACAATCCCTCCTGTGATTGCCAAGGCCAGCGCTGAGGGAACAAGCGGCACCCAACTGCCCTGTATCAAAAGAATATAGCAGATTCCAGACAAAATGACAATAGCGCCGGCAATTGCCACCCCTCGATGTAACTGCTTGCGCCACCCCCAAACCAGCGCACCGCCCGCAAATGACCACCCCCAGATCCAGAGGGTTTCGCCCCATGCCGGCCAAACTCCCAACAGGGGGCGCTTGTCCAGAACCGCACTGAGAATTTGACTCACCATCTGCGCCTGAATCAGCACTCCGGGCATTGTCTGGTACGGCGTTAGGTGATTGTCAGGTTTAGTTGGGTCAGTAACGCCAATCAGGACAATTCTATCCCTTACCCAATTGGGGTCAAATTGGCCGGTTAAAACATCGCTGATGCTAACTCGCCGCGCCACGTCTTTGAAGGTGCGGTAATTCAGCAAGATTTGATAGCCCTTCAAATCCGTCTTTCGGTAGCCACCGGCACCCGCTGGCTTGTCTGGATTGATTTGCAAAGGTTTGAAGACAGTCTCCCCTAGCTTTAGATATTGAGTGCTGTCACGGGCGATGCCCTTTGTTTCATATAAGTAATTCAGTGCCAAAAGCAAACTAAAAGAATGGTCGGTGCGGCAGGGAGAATTCAAGTTTGGATTGAGCACTAACAAGTGCCGGCGGATAACCCCGTCCGAGTCGGTTACAATATCGCTAAAGCTGTGCCGGTCTTCATCAGTCACTGCAGGAGGCGGTGGGATGCCGGGGTCATTAACTTGAGAAACTTGACAGATGACAATAAGCCGGTCATTTTGCAGCTGTTTCACTAACTCAGGATTGCCAGTCCCCACCGGCACGTCGCGATAGATATCCAGACCAATAACCGGCGGCTGATGCGCCCCTATCTTTTCTATCACCCGCGCCAGAATGCCATCGGGTAGCGGAAAGCCATATTTTTTGATATCCTCAGAAGTCGCTTCAACCACCAGCAGGCGCGGGTCAGCTCCTTCGTCGGGGCGCACTTGCATGAGTTGGTCAAATGCCTTAAGTTCCAGTTTTTCCAGCCACCCTAACTGTCGCACCCCCAGCACTAAGCTAGTGGCTGCCAAACTTGCGAGAAACGCCGCGCCAAGTTTGACCCAATTAGACCGGCTTCCGCGCTCACCCCTCTTGCCGTTTCTCCCATATCGCAACTCCTCCCAAGTCGGAGGAACTTCAGCCGGATGCTGGCAAATCACCGGCATCCAGCTAGCACAAGGAAACTCCCCCTCCAACCCCTGCAACCTTTCCCGCGCCGAGTGCACCGCCAAATGTAAAGACTTGCCACCGGCAAACTCTTGCAGAAAATACTTCAAAAACTCCTGCGCCACTTTATCCGGCACCGGCTCCCGCATCACAATCAGCTGCGGTAAATGCAAATCCGCCAAATCCCGCGCCAGCCCCAACCCATCGCAAGAGTTGAAAATCGCCAGCCGCAAACCCCGCGCAATCGCTTTTCTAAACCCATTCTTTAACTCGTCAATCGTTAGACTGTCCTCCTGATTAATATAAAGACGCCCCTTTTTGTCTTCAGTGCGGCTGTGCCCCGCAAAAAACAATATATCCCACGACTGCTCCCAAAGTTTGTCATTTATCTCTGTTCGCGCCGGTTCTGGCAGAAAAACAGGTTCAGTGTCGGGTACTTGCTCCAGCAGCGCCCGATCAGCTTCGATATTAATGCCGGTGCTGTCCCCTAAAATCGCCAGGATGCGAACTTTCGCTCCCGCCGGTGCCGCTTTTTCTTGGCGCTCATATCTGGGAGCGCTCAAGGAAATTTCCGCCTTGGGATAGCTCTCAAAAAAGTCCCACAAATCCCAGGGGAGTCGCTGCAATCCCTCCTCAGCTTGAATGATTACTCTCACTTCATCAGAGGGTTGCAATTTTTTCAGCAAAGTCTCTCGAATCGAGCGAAAAGTTTCGGAATTCAGCCAATCGCACAAATCCTTCTTCAGCCTCTTGGCAGCATCGCGACATTCCTGGACAGGAGAAATCTGCGTTACTTGCGCCACTGGTTTATCCAGTCTTACCCGCAAACTCAATCGCCGATACTTGGACTGCCAATCGTCATAAGTGGCGGGGATTGCCGGGGCAGGGGGCAACCTGCCGGTGATTTCGGTGTCGGGTCCGCTCCCCTCTTCCCCAATCTGGAGAATCACCGGAAATCCTTGCTCAAAATCTCCCCCCAGAAACTTGAAAACAACTAATTTCCTAGCCATTGCCCTCCTCTAGCGTCCTATTCCTTTATACTGGAACGCTCGCCCTTTGTCAACCCTCAAGTCTGGGGAACCCAGTTTCTCCTCTAAACCGAGTTTACCCAGCGCTTTTAGATCACAAAAGTTTCGGAAACACTCACCTCCTCTAACCCTACTTTAACACTGAACCACTCTCCCCGCGTTCCGCCCAACTTGAGCTGAATGCACTCATCAGCATCCCTGGCTTGCGCTTCCAGAAAAATATCGCCTTGTTCATCGAGTACCGCCAGCCGCAACCCAGGCGGCAGAGAAGTCTTGCCCCCCAGAGGATACACCCGCACCAAAATGGCAAGTTTTCCTCCAGCTTTGGGCAAAGCCGCTACCATCAGCGCTACGGCATGACCGGCTATCTGCATCCCCAAATCTTTTACCCTTCGGACACCCGATGCTGGATTACCTGGATCTATTTTCCACAAGCTTTCAGCCGCCGCCCAGCGGGTTTCCTCATCAGTGGTTTTGCCCAGCAGGTAAATTAAAGCCTCAACAGCTTGGGGGTAGCCCTTTCCAATTTCCCCCAATCTCTGCGCCGCAATTTTAAGCAGCCCTTCATCAGAGGTGGTATAAATATGGCGAATTTGATTGGCGATGGCTTCAGGACTGCCTGATTCACTGCCTGGACTGCGAAATCTCAGGGCTAAATTGACTTCAGGCGCTCCAAAAAGTTCTTCAATGGTCTGCCAGCCGGCCTCAACGACATTCTCAAACCACTGGCTTAAGTTGACTACTGTGCTAGCAGGTGCCGGTGCAACATCTTTCGCAACATCTCCCGCAACAGCTAGCATCCGCCGCTTATAAAGCTGCTGTCTCCAACTCGCACTATCCAGCAGCGCCCCCCACTGCTCAAATCCCACATCCAGGCGAGGCGAATAAGGAGAACAACGGCTCAATTGCGCCAGCAGATTTTCTGCCGACATTGCAGACAAAACCGGCAAAGGCTTCACCGGCACCCTTTCATCCGCACCGACTTCCACCGCCACCCACATCACATTCAGATTTTCAATCGCATCCTCCCGCCGCAAACAATAACACCGCTCCAACTCATCATATATCCCCTTACTTTTCAGCATCTCGTGGGTAGCGTACCCCCACACCCGCAACCAGCCCCCATCCGGGTTAACTTGCACCGCCAAATAATAGTCACCGGCCCAACTCGGAATATCCACCCACTCCTGCGGAACGCAGAACTCTGCAATATCCAGCGCTTCACTCGGAATCAGTACAAAGCGCTTTTTGTCAAGCGCAACTGCCGTACCATTGACCACTTCCCAAATCCCCGGCAAATCCGCCTCACTTGGCCACACTTTAGCAGCCAATCCACTCTCTTCTTCCAGCCAAGGAATAACTAAAGTCAGACACAAACGATTCAGAAAAGCATTCCAGCGAGCCGCATCATAAGAGTATTTCCCATCATTTGGCCATGCCGCTGACCGCTCCCTGCGGTCGAACTCCAGCCACAGCTGCTCTGGAAATTCTACCATAAGTTCAGGCACTGTAAACATTGAACTCCCTCCGGTTTTACTCCAAATTACTCCAAAAATTTGCTCCAGTCTCTCACAAAATCCCCCAGCCGTTTATCCGCCTGCGGGAGTTGCGACAGAGAAATCTGCAAGCGGGATTCCACATAGACTTTCAATTCCTCCCGCAAGCTGCTGCGCACCTCTGCAAGACGTGCCTTTGCGCCGGCTACCGAAATTTTCATCTTTGCGAAAGAGGAAGCTAAGAAAGCTTCATAAGGCGCTTGGCAATGCTCTTCCAGCCACAGCTTCATCAGTTGGCCTTTCTTGTCAATCTCTTTTGACTTCTTGCCAAGCTTTGAATTCCCCTCAGCTTTTCCCAGCTCTTTTAATAACTCAGTCAAGATCACCTGGCCATGCCTTTTCATTTGCTTGGAAAACTTCTCCTGCTCCCAGCAAAACAAGCCAGCCACTTCCTTCTGGGTAAAGTCCAGCCCCAGCCACAGCTCAAACATTTTGCGAATCTCCTCTGGCAGAGATTGGAAGCTCTCAGATAAAATCGAGTTGACTCGCTCCCATTCAAATTTCGGGCTGTCCTCTTCGCGGCTATCATTATATATCAACGGACCAGGCCCCGGCATTGAGGGGTCAAGCTCCTCAAGGCTGCCGGCTGAGGCGGGGGAAGTTTTGGATTGCCGGCGCACCGCATCAACAGCAGTCTTCAGCAAATTTTGCAAGTCTTTGACACTAACCTCAGCTTCCAATTTTAACTGACCGCGCAACTGGTTGTAGCGACCGGCAATCGCCTCCCACTGGGCGGCGCTGGGTGGCTGCAGCTTCCGGCTCCCTTCTGCAGCAGCCGGCGTGTAAATTTCTGTGAAGCAGCGCCAAGCGAGCCGGTAAGGATCGATCTGCGACTCTTTAAAACCGCAGTTTTTTAAAGCATTTTCCAGAGAATTTTTCGTCAGCGCTCGCAGCAGCGCCCAGTCAGAATATTTCTCCGCCTCTCTCCCCCGGCGCAACTCGTCTAGCAGATAACTCTTGAGTCTCATCTGCGCATAAGTCTGGACGCTACTGAGGCGAGAGTCGTAGTTAGCGAAGAGTTTCGCCGGATTGCCGGCAAAATCTCTGGCAATTTGGAAGCAATCTGTGGGATTGAACCCCTTATCAGAAAACTGCTGGCAAATTTTGACAGCTGTCCAGTAGCAGGCTTTTTCCAGGTAAGCGGACAAGTGCCATTTTGCCGGGGGATAGAGGGGAAGTGGCACAGCCTCTTTCAGCCAGTGCAGCGCCCAAAAATTTTCGTTCGCCTCTGGATCTAGCTCAACCATCCCCTGCATATTGCGCTTCAATGCCGGCTGATAAACCCACCGGCTCACAACAAGAGAGCCGTTGCGCTCTCCCACTATAGCAAAAGTGGAAAACTTGTCAATGAGAGTCTGACGCTCGCACATGGTGCACCTCACACTTGTTTCACGCTCGCATCCCATTTTCCCAGATTGGGGTAAATAGCAACTCATCACCGGCATTATCTCACACCTCTTTGCTTGCGAGCGGCGAGCGCTTTTTCCAAATGGGTGAGGGCTCCAGCCGGCCACATTTCTTGCAGCGCCAGCAACAGCCTTTCTCCCAATTCCGCCTCACCGGGGTCAGTGCCGGTTTCCAGCACCGCCAGAAGTCTCGGCATCGCCACCGAATCTACCAGATAAATCAGACCGTCCAAGCACCGCTCAAACTGCCTTTGAGTCAGGGTATTATCTTCTAAGGGTAACTCAATCGCGGCGCGGATTTCCCCATCCATCGGATTGTACTCCCAGCGCACCATCTTAACCTGCCAAGAAAGGGCCAGCAGGGTTTGGAACAGCACACCTTTATATATATGCTCTCTGACATTGAGCAGCTGTGGCGCAGCGAGCGAGAAATACTCTCCATCTTCCCTTAAGGCGATCGCGAGCAAAAACCGCTCCACGTTTTCCGCTCTCACGCCGGTGATGATGCGGTCATTTTCAGAATCTACCTCGTATGTCCATTTGCGCTCGTCGAGATAGCGAGCGATCTGCTCTAGGGTCGTGGCCATAAGAACCTCTGGATGTTCCTCCTTACCTTCTGTATGTTCATCGGGAGCGGGTAGAGGAATTATGCAGCACCCCCCAAAAAATTTTGAAATTGGCTTTTGAAATTGGCACCGGCGTCTCCCCCAGACTCCCCCAGACGTAGGACAGGCGTCCCGCCTGTCCTACGTC
>Ga0114941_100019_pt1 | contig 32948 bp, 12 predicted proteins | sample DevilsHole_FD_89580 | JGI IMG/M metagenome (GOLD analysis project Ga0114941, IMG submission 89580) | Groundwater microbial communities from Devils Hole, Nevada to study Microbial Dark Matter (Phase II) - Devils Hole | ecosystem: Environmental > Aquatic > Deep subsurface > Groundwater | place...
GGCCAAATTGGTATCCTCTTCCAGGACTTCCTCTGTAGGAGAAATTGGAGCCAGAGGAGTAATGGGGTTGGCACCACCGGCTGTGCTGTGCAGAACCCCAATTCCCAAGATGGAGCTAAGAATGAAAATCCGGCTTAGCTCTGGTTTCACTACTTCTTGCCTCCCAACCCTGACTGAGAGTCATCTAATTCTTCCATCTGTTTGAGGATTTCTATAACTTCCTGAGTTTCCTGAGCGTCCGGATTAATTTCCAGTGCCTTTTCAAAGGCGGATCGGGCTTCTTGATAGCGGTTTTCAGCAACGAGCATCAATCCGCGTGCCGCCCAAGCAGCTGCGTCTTTGCTGTTGTTTTCAATCGCTCGGTCGAAGCTAGAGAGCGCGTCTTGGCGTCGCATCATGCCAAAGAATGCAAAGGCTCGCCGGTGCCAAGCACTAGCATCGTCTGGCTTAATTTCAAGCGCTCTGTCTAAGGCTTCTGGTGCTTGCTGACTGTCTTGTAAAATTTTCCCCAGCACCTCGCCTCGTTGCAGGAAAGCAGTGTACAAGTTGGGCTGAATCTGTATCGCCCTGTCATAAGCAGCCGCCGCTTCGTCCAGGCGTCCCATTTTCGCGAGCGCCTCGCCCTGGTGAATCCAGGCATACGGATAATTCCCATTGATTGACAGCGACTTTTCAAAGGATTTGAAAGCCTGTTCAGTAGCGCCATTTTTCAGGAGCACTAGCCCGCGCAAATCCCAGGCCACAAAGTCCTGTTCTTTAACCTCTTCTTTGACCTGAATCACTTTTTCAAAGGCTGCTATGGCTTCGGGGTATCGCTCCAATTTGGACAGCATCAAGCCTTTGTAACGCCAGGCTGTCGCATAAAAGTCCAGCTTGGCAGTCAGCTCCTTCTTCTTTTTATCGTCCTCGCTTTCGGGAGCATTTTTGTACTCTTGAAGCGCCCTCTCGTAGTCAACCAGATCAATGCTTCTATCGTAAGATTCAATCGCCGCCTCTAACTTGCCTAAGTCAGCCTGCACGTTCCCTCGCGCGTACCACGCTTGATAGAACTCCGGCGCTTTTTCAACGGCTTTATCGTAAGCAGCGACGGCGTTTTCCATCAATTTTACCGCTCGCGGGTTGCCTGCGTCACCATAAAGGCTAGATAGCCGCCAAAGTTCATTGCCATAATTCACCCACTCTTTCGCGTCGTCAGATTTTTCCCTTGCCGGCGGCTGGGGTATCAAAGATTCCACGGAAGCAATTATTTCTGAATCTGTTAATTTGACAGGAGGGGTATTTTCTTTTGTGAGTTGCAGTGCTATCCCTTGCTGCGGGGCCAGAGTCAGGAAGGTTTTGATCGGGATGCCCATACTGTACCCCAACCTGACGCGGGAATTATTTGTCCCCGACTCAGTTTCAGAGACCATTTCTCCTTCGGACTGTCCGTGAATCCCAATCAATCTTCCATTTACATCTAAAATAGGCCCGCCACTCATTCCCGGGTAAGTAATGGAGGTGTACAGCAGTTCATACCCCTGATCCACAGATTTTTTGGCCAGCGCCGGCGCGAGGGTCTCATCTATGCGCAGCCCCGGATGAAACACCCGCCGCTCTCCACCTGGCCACCCCGAAACAAAAACGACGTCTGATTTCCCAAATTGCGAGAGCAGGTCATAATCCCCTAAAGTTGCGACTCGGTAATCTCGCTCGCTGGTGAACTGCAAAAGTGCTAAGTCAACCCCAGGCAGTTGTTTTACCGTACTGTAGTCCAGTTTATATTCGCTGCCATCACTGGGCTTTATCCAATATTCAGTAGCGCGGTTCTTAATCACATGATAAGCAGTCAGGACGTAGTAAGTGTTGCCCTCTCTGGCAATAATCACTCCCGAACCAGATAGAGAAGGAGACCCTTGGTACTCGATTAAAACCGTAATTTGCTGGGACAGATTTTCCAGCTCTTTTGCCGTTAAGGCAAAGGCCATTTGAGGGCTGACGATGGCGACAGTTGCTGCCGCCCCAATCAGCGCTGCTGGAAGTCCATAGGGAAATCTCATAATTGCACCTCAGATTGCTAGCGTTCACCACATGGGGTTGGCATTTTGATTGGACGGGTTAGGAGCGATGTTTGGCTGTGTGGGGCTGCCGGTGGAGAGCGCCGGCGATGGCGTTTCTGGCACCAGATTTATCTGGCTGGTGTCAGTGACCGGCTGAATCCAGAAGCCCTCAGTGCTTAAAACCGCCGGTGCTGCTGTTTCTGGCACAGGATTTGCCCGATTGGGAACAGCAGGGGCTGAGATCCCGTTGCGGTTTGGGATGGCTGCTGTTGGCATTTTTGGCCAATAATTTGGCTTAATTAAAAAACCCTCGCTGGTTAAGTTGCCATTTGACAACCTGGCTGCCGGTTCAGAAAAACTGTCTGGCGCTGCAACTGGCGGCAAAGTTACCGGGGAATTGACAGGAGGAAGCCCTAAATTAGCGGCTAATCGCACAAATGTTCCCACAGGAATTGCCCAGCTCGACCGGCTCATTACCTCCCGCGTCGCTTGGCAAGGCTTGGAACCATCGGCAAACACATACGGATCGCCCCACAGGGGATAAGCGTGCATGCCATTTACGCCCACAACCTGACCTTTACTGTTGAGCACCGGCCCCCCACTCATGCCCTTTTGGATGTCGTTCGTGTACCCGATTTGATATCCTCTCGGGATGGCTTTATCGGGTAACAGGGAAATCTGGCCGGCTGTCACCACAAAACCGCTCCCTCCAGACCCACTGGCACCAAAGGGGAACCCTGCTGCAACCACTGGATCGCCCACCGCCACACTCGATAAACTTCCCAGAGATGCCAGGGTGTAGTTCTCAGCACTGCTGAACTGCAACAGCGCCAAATCGTTCCCCTTAAAGGAAACTGTTTTCAACACCTCGGCTTCATAACTCCGACTGTCCGGCGTCTGGATGCGATAGGGTGCCCCTGAAGTCAGTACATGTTCGTTCGTCAAAACGGTGTACACCTGTCCTTGGCGCTGAATCAGAATCCCCGAACCATTGCTATGTCCTGACAGCACTTTCACCGTAATGGATTGCGCCAGCTTCGCCAGGTGATCTGTGCTCGCAGTCGTTTTCTGGGGTGTCCTTTCAGCCGCCTGGGATTGAGATAAAACCGGCACTGACACGCATTCATTTACCGCTTGTCCGGGCACAGCGACAAACACGCTGCCCAGACAAGCAACTCCCATCAGCAAGCCACACTTGATCATTGCTGTCACTTTAATTCTCTTTGGTTGTAAGGGGAATTTATCAAACTCTTCGCTCCCCCGCCAAGGGGGCGGGCCTTTGGCCCGCCCTCAACGGTCCGGGAGAAAGCTCAGTGCCTACCACGTTCTGCCGCTCCCGGGATTGCTCGGCGGTGCTGCAGGTGATGTCACGCTGGGCGCAGCTGCCGGTTCAGCTGCCGGTGCAGGTGGCTGATCGACGGAGGCGCTAGGGGCGCTACTGTCTCCTGCATTTATCTGATTTGCCTCAACTGTTCGAGCTGAGCTGAGGACAGCCTTCATGTCAATAGAGCTTGACTCGGATTCATACAGGGGAGCCGCCGCCGCACCCATATTTTGGATGTCAAAGATCGCTTGCAAGGTGCGACTGGCATCCGTTCCCGGCTTCAGGGTGAATAAAATACTGCTGCAAGGTCCGTTGCTGGCGCTGGTAACGCACACCACCGGCTGGCCATTTTTTACCCCTGTCGTGATATAATTCAGGGTGCCGTTGTTATAGGCGCTCTGGAACCGGCTGGTTACTTCCAGGCAGCGTCGCATCGGCGTGTAGCCGGAATCGGTGAAATGATCGGAAACCCAGTTGATGATTGGAACCACTCCCCGTGGCGTGCGGGCGTAGGTCACTGGTACGCCAGCATTAGGGCCATTCACCCAAACACCGCATTGGAAAGTGGTATTTTGAGCTTGGCTGGGTCGCTGCAAAGAGGCGGTGGCACCGATGGCCAGCGCTGCTGCTGTTAAAATGGTTGTTAGGGATTGCAATTTCATGGCAGAATACTGTCCCAGTAAATAAGAAGAGGGTCAATTTCTGGCTGACAGCCGTAAAATTTCCCCGGCGTATCGAGTTAAACTCGATACGCCGGGGAAAAATTTTTTTTTTGAAAAATTTAATATTTTGTAATATTGAGGGTCAACCTGCTGAACCTGGCCAATACTGACCCTCCCAGAGAGATCGTCATTGCGCAAACGATTTATACATTTCACTTGTAGCGGGAGCGGGGAGAGGGAGAGCGGGACGCCGTGGGGGCAGTTGCCGGTGGGTGGCCAATTGTGCCCGCCCCCAGTCCCGGGGGCTGCGGTTTACACACAAATCCCCAGTCATGCCAATTTTCCATGAAGCGCTAGGGGTAAGGTGCGTTCCCAGGCGCGGGAACGCACCCTACGAGTTAAACTCTACAGGACTTACGCTTGGACATCAGTGACCTAGGGAAAAAGGCGTAGGTACGGCGTAGCGCTTACGCGCCGCTGCGCTAACGCCGGGCCTCTGGATCTAATGTCCGCGCCCTAAGTGCATACTGCTATATCACCCAGCCGCCGCAATCAATTTAGACAGTGCCGCCTGAATCGCCAGCAATTCAGCGGGTGGGCTAGACAAAAACACTGCATTACTAGCGTCAATTGTAGCATTATAAGCTCGAATTGCCGATAATAACTTTGCCGGCGTAACCTTACCGCCCTTCAACAAACAGACTAAAGTTTTCGCTAAATTTTGCACAGCAGGCTCTGGCGGCGCTCCGGGACCAGAAGTGAGAGCATTTGTCACGGCGCTAACGCTAGCGCCTGTACAAGTATTCGCCGCCATGATATTGTACACAGCAGTCTGTGCCGGTGCGGAAATAGAGCCGCCTGAAACCGCACTTAGGGTGCCGGCGCTCAGCTGGCTGCTGACAGTCGTAGCGGCTTGGTTGACACTTGTTTGGGCGGTAGCGCCACCTGTAAATACGGTTTCGGTTCCCCCCGTTCCAGTGGTTGTGGTGAAAGCCCCACCGGCAAGATCGCTCGTTGTGGGAATTGGGCCGGTAATATCTGACTGGTTGCCATTTTGTGCCGGTGCGGGGGATGCCGTCTGCAAAAATATCAGGAAAGCGCCTAAAGCTAACCCGGCATTCAAATGAGCGGAAAAATATTTGATGGTCACTGTTTTTTCTCCTTCATAAAAGTGACAAATTGCTCTCGTTCCCAGGCTCCGCCTGGGAACGAAAGTAGGAGGCTCTGCCTCCTTCCTAAACATCGCTTCGGAGCGGGGCACTAGGAATGAAAACTTGCCCCACTGCGGGGGATCCGGTAGGGCTAAAGCCCAACTACAAACCTTTTTTTGACTCGTTCCCAGGCTCCGCCTGGGAACGAAAGTAGGACGCTCTGCCTCCTTCCTAAACATAAAGTGCGTTTCCGGAGACGCACCTTACTGGCGCAGGTGGGAGAAGTTATCGCCCAAAGGTAAAGTTATACCCGACACCGAGAATAAAACGGGCACCATCACCGGCATTGTCGGTAATATCGGCAATAGCTGGAGTGATAACCAGCGGCACGTTCCGGAAGGGTACAATAGAAGCGCCTATGGTCAAATCTTGACCCGTCCAGTCGGCAATCAGAGACACCGGCTCAGCCACGCGCAACCCGACACTCCCAAACACACCAATAGAATCTTCGCCATTAATGATGTCATCTTCCGAGCGGAAACGACCGCCTCCTAATCCCACAGATGCGGTCAGCTGGCTGAAAGGTTCCCTTGGGTTCTCTCGCAGCGGGAAAATTTTACTCACCACACCGTAAACGCTGCTACCGGCATCCGTATCTCCCCAGATAATCGCATTTTCTACCCCCACAGCAACCGCAAAGTTTTCCGGGAGCTGGCGGTGCGCTTTGAAGCTGATACCTCCGCGCTGGAAAGAATCGTCGCCAAACAGACTGTAAACCCCAGCAGTCACTTCCACACCCACGGCTTTTTGGGCGTCTCCCAACCCAATTCCCAGGGAAATGCTGCCATCTGCGTCGTTAGTATAGCGCGTTCTTTCTTGAAAGCCAAATCCGACGAAACCCCGCCCCCAGCTAGCGCCGAAAGCTGTGGGGGAACCGGAACTGGAACCCGGTGTGGCGACAGCGCTAACGGTTGGCGCTTGCAGGGTTGCCGGCTCTCGGAGTCGAAACCGCTGGCGCAAGACTTCAGCAGTTTCTGTGGGTTGCGGTCTTGGCGGTATCGGCGGTTGTGGGGGTTTTGGCTGTTGCGCCACCGGCGACTGGTAGCCGATAATATACTGGCTGGCAATGTCTGAGGCTGAAAGCGCCGGCGCTGTTCCCGCGCTGACTAAAGCTTGGTAGATAAATGCTGCTACGTCCGCCCGGGTTGCTATTTGGTTAGGATTGAGAAACGCCAGACTCGGATAATTCACAACCAGGCGATTTTCGGTGGCGGCGGCGATGCTATTGATGGCGTAACTTGGGATTTGACCGGCATCCTGAAAAGAGCCGGTTAAAATCGCTATCGGGTCAGCTTTTGCAGTCAAATTCAGTCCGGTTGCCAGAGAGACTAAGACTTGAGCGCGGGGGATATTTTGATCCGGCTGGAAAACCCGGTTGGGATAGCCTTCTAAGAACCCGATGCTGTAGGCTTCTTGAATGGCGGTGTTACCCCAGTAAAATCTGGGCACATCGACGAATTCAACGGCGCTGCGAATCGGATTTCTCGGAAAGGCTTTGCGGATCATCGCGGCAAACTGCGCCCGCGTTACTGGTTGGTCAGGGCGGAATGTGCCGTCGGGAAACCCGCGAATAATATCCCGCGCTGCTAGAGCTTGGATGAAGCTTTGCGCCCAGTGCCCTGTGACGTCAGGAAATATAATTCCTTGTGCTAATTCTGGTGCCTGTTGTGGTAAAATAGGGTAGGGGTAGTGAGCGTTTTTTTGTAGCAGCTGCCCTGGCGACTGTGTTGCTGTGGAAGGCGGAGCCGGTGATAAGGTAACCTTCCCCAATTCTGCGGGCTGTTGCTTAAGTTCTGCCGGCTGCAATTGTGCCGTGCCGGTGTCAGGGGGCTGCGCCTGTGCCGGTGGGGATGTCTGGAATGCCGGCGAATCAGTTTCTGCTGGGATTTCCGAGGCGGTTGGAGCCGGTGCTATTTCGGCTGCAAGAACTGCCGGTGCGGGGGCGGAAGTCGGTTGCAATTCAGCTGCAGCCGGCAGCCAGCTGGGAAACGGGCTCGCCTCAGCCGGCGCGGTACTGGGTGCCGGCTGCAGGGAAATTTCCGTCGCTCTGGGTGCCACACCGGCTGCTGGGAGTGCCGGTTCTTCTAGAGTGGGTGTCTCACCCATTTGGGGTCTGGTCGTCACAGCAGTTACAGGGTTGGCGTAGCTTGCTGTATTGTATAAGACAGCGCTGCTTAACAGGGAACTAATCAGGAGGCCGGCTCTGGGTTTTGCTTGTTTCATGATTCCACTCACATCTCACTCCACACAAGGAGATTGGGCAAATTCTCAAAATTTATTTGATAGTAAACTAATTTGTCACGTTTATATAGCGTTTCTCAGTTGGATGAACTATGGCCCAGAAACCCGGTTTCTTTCAGAAACCGGGTTTCTCAGTACCGAAGTGCCTTCCCTGAGAGGGAACGCACCCTACCCCTTCCCCGATCACCAAAGCGGCTCTCCCCCTGCGGGTGGCTGTTGCTGGGGAGGGGGAACCGGCTGGGGCTGTTGCGGTTGCACACCTGTCGGCGCTGAGGATTCTGGAAGAGCGGTTGCTGGAATGGGTGCCGGTGGTTGGCTTTGGGAGGCTCTCCCACCCAGGTACTCTCTCAGCTTGTCTCGCAGCTGTCGAGCGTTGGAGTTGGGAGCGATTTTCAGGGCTTCTTCATAAGCTTGCAGCGCTTCTGGGAACCGGCTCCAGTATGTGAGTACCAAACCTTTGCCATACCAAGCTTGATAAAAGTTCGGCTTGATTTCCAGCGCTTTTTCATAGGAACCGTAGGCGAGCGCTAACTGTCCCAACCTCCACATTGTATTGGCTTGGTTAGCCCAGACTATGGCATTTTTTTCCTCTGGTTCTGTAAACTCCAAATTGTCATAATATTCTTGGCCAATTTTTTCCATCGCTATCGGAGGAGGGGGAGAAGTTTCTACTCTAAAGTTTCCCTGAATTCCTGCCTGCGGTGCTAGACTCAAAAAAGTGCGGACAGGAATAGCGGCACTAAATCCAATCGGCAGCCGCATCTTCTTCCCTCCAGACTGTTCGTCGTCCACTCGCTCTCCCTCATTCTGTCCGTGAACACCAATCACTCTCCCCTCGGTATCTAACACCGGCCCGCCGCTCATCCCCCCATAAGTGATGCTGGTATAAAGCAGGTCGTACCCCAGAGAAGCTTCAAAAATTTTTAGCAAAGGTACGATTTCCTTGGGGATAACTTTCCCTATGTTGAAATGGCGCTGGCGCTGGCGCTCGCCGGTTAATTTTGGATCTGGCCATCCCGATGCAAAAATAAACTGATCTCCTGTCAACTCGTAATTGCCTAGTGTTGCCACTCTATAATTTTTGTCACTGGTGAATTGAAAAACCGCCAAGTCCACACCAGGGATTTTTCTGACCGTACTGAAATTTAGCGGATACTCTTCCCCATCTGAGGTCACAACCCTCAGTTGATTGCGAGGTTGCTGGCACTGGTCATTTTGGTCTTTACACACCACATGATAGGCTGTGAGTACAGTATAAGTGTTGCCCTCTCTGGCAATAATCGATCCCGATCCGTTAGCCTCCCTGCCGTCAGCCAATGTTTCAGGAATTAGAACGGTAATTTCTTTGGCAATTTCTTCAACCTCAGCCGGATTCAATGCTGCAGCTACTTGAGGCTGCACTATTACGATTGCCGCTCCGATGAGCGCTGCCGGCAGTCCATAATAAAATCTCATTGTCTACTCCTATAATAAACTGAACGCTCCAGTCAGCAACGCCCCGGCGCTGTGCGGGTAACAGAGCTTTCCTTCGCCCATCAAATAACGCTGCCCTTTCACCCGCCTTGGGATGAAATCTCAAGAGCTGGGTTTTCAACGATATACTATTATAACAGAGATTCTCAAAATTAGAGGCGTTGTGCCTTTAATTTTGACCGAGTTTCCTCATCCGCACCGGCTCTCTGAAAATGGTGGTGAGTGCCCTCTCGCCCGGTTAAAACAGCCAGTCGCTACTGCTTGGCGGTGAGTCGGGCGGTGAGGGAGGCACATCGGGCCCTCGTGTGGCACCGGCCTGTTGCGGGCTGGGGGAAGATATTTCCTCGGCGGGTGCTGTTTGCAGGAAATCGTTGATGTCGATGGCACCGCTATCGGGCTCATCTGCTGAACTTTCCAGCAGCGGGCCTGCCGCTACGCATGCGGACGCCGCGCAGGTGTTGCAGGACTTGGGCGGCATCTTGCTGATACCTGAGGGTAAATAAGGCGATCTGGCAGTCGCCCCCCAGGGCGCTGGTGGTGCAGATCGCGGGTTGGCCATTTACAATGCCGGCGTTGATCTAGTTGAGAATCCCCAGCTGGTATGCCTTTTGGAAATTGGCACTCGTCTCGTCTGCCAACAGCGCTGGTAGGGAGTTTTTTCCGCCTCCCGGAAAAACCACAGGATCACTGGAACCCGCACCAGACGCCCGTAGCGCTGCACAATTGCATAGGTGGTAGGGGTGCCGGCACCGTTGGGCTGGCACACAAATTTGGGGTTGGCTTGCCCCCAACTGGGCGGGGGGAGGGTGGCGGTCGCCCCTAGGGCCAGCCCGACTGCCGCCAGAATAGCTGTCTGTTACCGCAGTTTCATAGTATTATTGAGTTTGCTAGCCGTGAAAATGTGTGCGAAAAAACAAATCTTCTCCTCTTTAATCTTAACTTCCCCCCAAAAGTGCCGGGGAAAAGTTGGAAACAGGTATTAGTTAACTTTTGTTACTCTTCTGAGCGCAATCCTGCAGGAAAAGGCGGGTAGAAAGACCCCGGACTCTTAACTCCAACGCTGGGTGTTCGTGCGAGCCGGCTCGCACGAACCTCAGCCCGACCGGCATGAACGCACGAGCAGCCTGTAACTTCAGCTGGCTTTTTTTGCTAGAGATTCTTTGCGCCGGAAATGCGCTGCAGTAGAGCGCCGAATGGCGCAGCTGCCGGTGCCCAAAGGAAGCAGCCACCCGGGCAATTCTGGCAGTGCCAAGCGGGCAGCAGAAGCTGGTTTTAATATAAATTTTGGTTAAATATAGCGGTTCTCAGTTAGACTAACTATGGCCCAGAAACCCGTATCTTTAAGAATACGGGTTTCTCAGTACCTCACCTCGGATGAGAAACGCTATAGTTATAATTTGTCGGTTGCTGCGCCAAGCTCGCCCTTGCCCCTGGGGAGCGGTTTAGCGGTTTCGGGCCGCCGGCGAAAGTGTCCCGCCGGTGCGGCGATAAAAATTAATTAGAAGCAATCAAACGAACATCATGCTACTTCCCAGGGGGAGGGGCCGCCCCTGTGGCTGACCTCGGCAGGGGCTGCACTTTAGGGGATACAGCGTTGCCGTCTCACACTGAGAAGCGCTATGATTTACGTTTTATTAGTTAATAAAATGAATATCTCTGCAGAAGCAACCGCCGCCGTCAAAAAATAGATGAATTAAACGGATTTTCTATATAATAGGAGAGAGCCTCCAGACCGAGGGACTGAAACCAAACTGTACGGGCGCTCAATGGAGGCACAGCCCGGGAAAAATGGCACGGATAGCAAGAGGCGGGGAAATCTTATGAAAAAGTAGTTGAATTCAAGCCGGAGGGTCTGCCAATCTGGAATAATCTCGGCAATGGCATGGCGGAAAGCGGTACGGGGGCTGACAAGCAGGCTGCAAGCAGGCGCTCTCGTGGCTGGGGAGGGCCACAGGCAGGCGCGGGGTGCCGGTGAGACGGAGCGATGTCCCGCTGGGACAGGCGTCCGCCCGCTCGTCCCGATGTTTGGTATAACAAAGCATGCTCTGCGCCCGCTCATGTCGAGCTGGCCATTGAAACAGGCAGCGCCCGGTCGGCACAGGTGCAGCCATCGCTCGACAGCGAGCCAAAACGGACTCAGATTTGGATGTGATTCGAGAAAATCAGCTTTTCAATTCTCTAGAGGCAGAGGTCAAAGTTCTATGAAGATAAAGAATCAAGTTGCCTTCGCACTGTCAACCGTGCTGCTGTCTGTGGGGGCTGCCACAGTGCCAGCGCAGTCTAATGCGACAACCGCCCGTCCCCCTGTAGCAGCTTCGCCCAAAGCCGAGCCCTCTCCCAGCCCTGCCATCTCGCAGGATGAGCGGCGGGAATTGCAACAGCGGCGAGAAATCGACCGGATTCGAGATCAAGTGCAAAAGGAAGTGAACCGCTCTTTTGGCTTCACGACTGGCCTTTTGAACGCGCTGCTGTTTATCCTGATCCTGTTTCCCATAGCAGGAATTATCAGCCTTTGGCTGCTGCGGCGTTCTTTGGCCACTCAGATCAAGAGTGAAGTGAAACAAGAACTCGTTCCCGAGATAAAAACAGAGATCCAGAAGGCGATCGGGCCTGGACTGGCAAGCGCCGCAGAGGTTCCTCATCCGCCACAGCCAAGCATGTCAGGGGAAAATATCGCTCAGTTAAAAGAGCTGATCTCGATGGCTATGGCCACTCAAAATGTAATCTTAGAGGCACGGCACACTCTCGAAGAGTCCCTGAACGCTCAAACTAAAACAGGCGACCTGTTGAAAAATGTTTTTGAGCAGCAGTCTCCGCAAGGAAACGAGTTGTTACTGGCGGGACGTTATGAGGATGCGATTGAGTTTTATAACAGAGCGATTAAATCGAATCCTGAAGACTTTAAGTCTTGGTGTGCCAAAGGGGTGGTTCTCACAAAAATGCAGCGCTTCGATGAAGCAATCCAGGTTTTTAATCAAGCTCTGCGCATTAATTCAGACTTCGCTGACGCTTGGTATGAAAAGGCTCGCTGCTACGCAGTGCAAGGCAATATTGAGTCGGCAGTAGAAAACCTGAAAAGGGCCATAAAAATAAATCCGGAGAAAAGAGAGATGGCCAAAAACACATCGGATTTTGAGGTTATTCTCAACAATGAGTTATTCCAAGAGCTGATGTCTGAAACTGCCAAATGACCGGGGCGGGTTAAATGCGGACAAGTGAGGTAAAAGGCGGGCATGCCTTTCCTGCAGTTCGGCCTGGATACAGCCTTTATACTTGAGCTGTGAAAGGGTAGAAACCCGGTTTTTCAAAGAAACCGGGTTTCTCGCCACCGCCGGGGTTTCCAAATCATTTAGGGGATTATCCTGCCGGCACTGCCAGAGAGATCACAAATACTTGCGCAACAGCAAAGCCAACTTTTCCTTAGTCGCCTCCGGCACTTTATCCAAAGGCGTGAGAATCGCATACTTGAGCGCCGAATGGGCGTCGGAAGCCGGTGGGTTCTGATTGAGAAGCCGCACCGTTTCCTGAATCACCTTTTGAGCGTTCACCCCATTGCGCTGCAAGTTTGCCAGCACCATATCCACAGTCACGCTGTCATGATCTGGGTGCCAGCAGTCGTAATCTGTCACCAAAGCTAAGGTGGCGTAGGCAATTTCCGCCTCCCGGGCTAGCTTGGCCTCCGTCAAATTCGTCATGCCAATCACCGATGCGCCCCAGCTGCGATAAAGATTCGACTCTGCCTTAGTGGAAAATGCCGGTCCTTCCATGCAGACATAGGTGCCGCCTCGGTGCAGGGTGATGTCTGACAGTTGCAAACTCTCCACCGCCACCGCCAGCAAGTCCGCCAGCCGGTGGCACACGGGGTCGCCAAAAGCAATGTGAGCCACAATTCCATCCCCAAAAAAGGTGGAAACCCGATTTTTGGTGCGGTCAATAAACTGATCCGGCACCACCATGTCCAGAGGCTTTACCTCTTCCTTGAGAGAGCCGACCGCAGATGCCGAGATTAAATACTCCACCCCCAGACTCTTCATGGCGTAGATATTCGCCCGAAACGGCAACTCGGTGGGCAAAAAAGTGTGGTTGCGCCCGTGGCGGGCCAGGAAAGCCACCCGCGTCCCCTCCAAAGTTCCCAAAATCAAGTTATCCGAAGGCGGGCCAAAAGGCGTATCAACTCGCACTTCTCCCACATCCTTGAGGGCGTCCATCTTGTAGAGTCCGCTGCCACCGATGATGCCAATCTTTACTTGAGCCATTCTGTCTACCTTCTAGCTTGGTATTGCGCCAAGCTATTGTAGCGGGAAATCGGGCAGCATCTGGTGTTTCGCGCCATCTGCTTTCCGGCGGGAATCCCTGAAGGGGTAAGTGACACCTTATTATCTAGAAGTGAGATGTCAGTGACAAGCGTCACTGCCAGCGTCAAAAAATGTCACACCCCGTTATGCCGGCAATCACTTCTGATATTGATAGAAGTTTAAATAATAGAAACAAGGCGTTATTTTGTACAGTTTGAGTTTTTCCAGACCGATGCAAGCTCAGGCCACTTTCCCCAAACTCTCAGTGGAAACAATCGTTGAGCGGATCTTGGCATTTAGCCAAATCACGCGCATTGACCAGCGGCTGCTGATGGCGGCACTCCTCTCTAAGGACTCTTTTAACGAAAATGAACACAGCAAAATTAACCTGGTGTTCGATCGACTGCAACGGGGACTGATTAGGTTTGTAGATTAAGTACCGTTAAATTTCAGAAACCGGGTTTTTTTTGGCAATCCTCCGAAAAATCGTTGTTTACGGCAAGAGAAACCCGGTTTGTTAAACCCGACTTTTAACTTTTTGTATCAAAAAACACTGGCCTGACTGTGAGGGCGGGTTTGCTAAGCTATGGCGCATTGAATTTGCACGCTTACATCTATATCCCCTCGTTACGGGGCGAGCGCCCCGTAACGCCGTCCAGGAGGCAGAGCCTCCTTCGGGCGCTTAATAGCTTATAGCGGTTTTCAGTTGGATAAAGTACACGCCAGAAACCCGTATCTTTAAGAATACGGGTTTCTCAGTACCTCACTCATACGAAAACCGCTATAGCAGAAAGAACTGCAATGATTTTTGCATTTAAATTGCATTATTCAAACGCATAAACAGGCGCAGCGTTACGCAAAAAAAGCTTACTTGCTGCGCCGAAATTAGGCATTTTAAATGCTTACTTTCTTAGCGCTTGGGTGCAGGCCAGGGAAGCGTCCGGTCTTGGGCGAGCTGCCTGGCGACAGCTTCTGCCCCAAAACGGTTGAGATGGCTGGGGTCGGCAAAATAGTCATGCTGGCTGAGCCACCTGCCCGACAAGTCGCGGAACATAAATCCCTCTTCCTGGGCAAGGCGCTGCATGCGCTCCTGGAATTCTCGCTCACATTTGAGCCGCAGCGGATCTAAATACTCCTTAGTCAGGGGCAGGTTAACCACAACCAGGGGAATATTTTGGGCCTTGGCCACATCCACGACAGAGAGCAGGGCAGTAAATTGCTCCCCTTCCAGGTTGAAAGAGGCATAGTCGCCGTCGTACTCGCCCGGAACTCTGGGAAAGCGGTCGTAGTAAGTCGCGGGATTGAAGCGGGTGGAGATGGGGTTAAACCCAGTCAGCGCCACGTCCCTCTCAGACAGGCCGATTTTGGCAGCTGCGGGCTTCGCATCGGGCTGTCCCCCAACCGCTATTCGGTCAGCGAAGCTCCCCCCAGAAAACGGGCCCGGAGAAAATGAAGAGAAATCTATCGGCAAAGATGTGGCGCTATCCCGGGCTGGCTGATACTTGGCCAGCAGAGAGATGCGAGCGGTGCCGGTGGCGGAGTTGCCCGGTGCTGCCGGCACTTGCGGGCGGAAATTGATCGGGTCGATGATCGGGCGACCGGGATCGGGACTGGCTGGGAGTGCCGGCGCGGGGCTGGCTGGGACTGCCGGCGCTATGCTGGCTGGGGCTGCCGGCTCGACGAGAGTGGCTGGGGCTGCCGGCGCTATGCTGGCTGGGGCTGCCGGCGCTCTGCTGCTACCGGGCAGCTGCAGAGCGGGACGAATTCCCCCGGACAAGCGCTGGTAGCCCGGGGAAGCGACGATCGCGTTATAAGTTCGGTCTGCTCGTCCGCTGTTAAAGGCGCGCACCCCATCCGCCCAGATAATCATTCGCGGCAGCTGTTCTGGTGTCAAGATTTGCCGCAGCAGCAGATCGATGACTTGAGCTGTCGCGCCATTAATGCCAAAGTTAAAGATTTTCAGCTCCGCATATCCGTTAGAAGCCAAACCGTCCCGCAAAACGACTGGATCTACGCCCTGCAAAGACCTGGAACTGCCCACAATCAGGATATCTGGTGGCCCGTACACTTCCAGATACCGCAGATACATATCCAGTTGTTTGTCTAGCAGGGTACTCCCAAGGGTGGGGTAAGAAAATATTGGTGCGCCGGCTCCTTCGGAGGCTTGCTTGACACCAGCTGCCGGTGTTTTGGGCTGTAGCTCCTGCAGCTCAGCACCAGCCAACTTGATGACTGCAATCCAGGCAGGGAGAAGTGCTAAACAGAATACCCATCTGTTCATTGGCTGTACTGCTCAATCCTCACACAACAACCAAAAACCACTGTACGTCATTCCCGACTCATCCGGCTGCACCAGCAAAAAGTGCAATCCCTGACTCAGCTGCTTGCGCTGTTCGTAATTCGCTGCAGCCGCCGCCACTTCCCTATCCTCAAAGGTGGCCACAACCCAGCGGTCGGCCAGTCCGGCTTCCAATACCAGCCCGTCGGGAGCACCGGCAAGATAATGAAGCGCCCCTGGGCGGGCGTCCTGCAGCCATCTAGCCAGTCGCATCGACTGACGCCCGCCATCTATGATCACTCCGGGCACCGGCACCGCTGAGGCCAGCCCCAAATTCAGCGGCAAAAGAGAGTCTGGCATTTCCAGCACGGGGATGGGGCGACCGACAAACGCCCCCTCAATGTCGCCGGCTTTCAGTGTGGCAAAGCGCCAGCGTTCCCCCCACAGCAATTCTGGCAGCGGCACCGGCGGCGCTCTGTCAATGGCCAGGGGATCGTAACTTTCCCCAGTATATTCGCTCATGCGGCGATAGTCCTCCGCCCGCTGCCGCAACCACTGCTTGAGGGTGCCGGTGCGCCGCTGCGGTTGCACCGGCACGCCCAGTCTTTTCCCCGCCGCCTCGATTAAACTCAGCGACTGGGGGCGAAATACCTGGATCTGATCTGGCAGGTTCTGACTGCCAGCCCCCTCCGCCTGTGGGGGGGAAGCCTCACCGGCTGCTTGCTGCAGCTGCGTTTCCACCCAGCTGGCATTCGCTTCCGACTGCGGGCACAGGGCGCTGTACCTGAACGTGCCGGTGGGGTTGCAGATCAGCAACTCCCACAACTGCCCTCCCGCTTCGTCCTTGAGAGGACGCCGGTAAAAATCTGCTTGCCAAATGCGCATCTTCTCGTACCTGCATCTTCTCTTAGCCTACGACAGGACGGCAACACCTGCCACCGGCTCTCCCCGCCCGGGCGGGGAGAGCCGGTGGCAGGTGTTGCCGTCCTGTCGTAGGCTAAGAGAAGATGCAGGTACGAGAAGATGCGCATTTGGCAAGCAGATTTTTACCGGCGTCCTCTCAAGGACGAAGCGGGAGGGCAGTTGTGGGAGTTGCTGATCTGCAACCCCACCGGCACGTTCAGGTACAGCGCCCTGTGCCCGCAGTCGGAAGCGAATGCCAGCTGGGTGGAAACGCAGCTGCAGCAAGCAGCCGGTGAGGCTTCCCCCCCACAGGCGGAGGGGGCTGGCAGTCAGAACCTGCCAGATCAGATCCAGGTATTTCGCCCCCAGTCGCTGAGTTTAATCGAGGCGGCGGGGAAAAGACTGGGCGTGCCGGTGCAACCGCAGCGGCGCACCGGCACCCTCAAGCAGTGGTTGCGGCAGCGGGCGGAGGACTATCGCCGCATGAGCGAATATACTGGGGAAAGTTACGATCCCCTGGCCATTGACAGAGCGCCGCCGGTGCCGCTGCCAGAATTGCTGTGGGGGGAACGCTGGCGCTTTGCCACACTGAAAGCCGGCGACATTGAGGGGGCGTTTGTCGGTCGCCCCATCCCCGTGCTGGAAATGCCAGACTCTCTTTTGCCGCTGAATTTGGGGCTGGCCTCAGCGGTGCCGGTGCCCGGAGTGATCATAGATGGCGGGCGTCAGTCGATGCGACTGGCTAGATGGCTGCAGGACGCCCGCCCAGGGGCGCTTCATTATCTTGCCGGTGCTCCCGACGGGCTGGTATTGGAAGCCGGACTGGCCGACCGCTGGGTTGTGGCCACCTTTGAGGATAGGGAAGTGGCGGCGGCTGCAGCGAATTACGAACAGCGCAAGCAGCTGAGTCAGGGATTGCACTTTTTGCTGGTGCAGCCGGATGAGTCGGGAATGACGTACAGTGGTTTTTGGTTGTTGTGTGAGGATTGAGCAGTACAGCCAATGAACAGATGGGTATTCTGTTTAGCACTTCTCCCTGCCTGGATTGCAGTCATCAAGTTGGCTGGTGCTGAGCTGCAGGAGCTACAGCCCAAAACACCGGCAGCTGGTGTCAAGCAAGCCTCCGAAGGAGCCGGCGCACCAATATTTTCTTACCCCACCCTTGGGAGTACCCTGCTAGACAAACAACTGGATATGTATCTGCGGTATCTGGAAGTGTACGGGCCACCAGATATCCTGATTGTGGGCAGTTCCAGGTCTTTGCAGGGCGTAGATCCAGTCGTTTTGCGGGACGGTTTGGCTTCTAACGGATATGCGGAGCTGAAAATCTTTAACTTTGGCATTAATGGCGCGACAGCTCAAGTCATCGATCTGCTGCTGCGGCAAATCTTGACACCAGAACAGCTGCCGCGAATGATTATCTGGGCGGATGGGGTGCGCGCCTTTAACAGCGGACGAGCAGACCGAACTTATAACGCGATCGTCGCTTCCCCGGGCTACCAGCGCTTGTCCGGGGGAATTCGTCCCGCTCTGCAGCTGCCCGGTAGCAGCAGAGCGCCGGCAGCCCCAGCCAGCATAGCGCCGGCAGCCCCAGCCACTCTCGTCGAGCCGGCAGCCCCAGCCAGCATAGCGCCGGCAGTCCCAGCCAGCCCCGCGCCGGCACTCCCAGCCAGTCCCGATCCCGGTCGCCCGATCATCGACCCGATCAATTTCCGCCCGCAAGTGCCGGCAGCACCGGGCAACTCCGCCACCGGCACCGCTCGCATCTCTCTGCTGGCCAAGTATCAGCCAGCCCGGGATAGCGCCACATCTTTGCCGATAGATTTCTCTTCATTTTCTCCGGGCCCGTTTTCTGGGGGGAGCTTCGCTGACCGAATAGCGGTTGGGGGACAGCCCGATGCGAAGCCCGCAGCTGCCAAAATCGGCCTGTCTGAGAGGGACGTGGCGCTGACTGGGTTTAACCCCATCTCCACCCGCTTCAATCCCGCGACTTACTACGACCGCTTTCCCAGAGTTCCGGGCGAGTACGACGGCGACTATGCCTCTTTCAACCTGGAAGGGGAGCAATTTACTGCCCTGCTCTCTGTCGTGGATGTGGCCAAGGCCCAAAATATTCCCCTGGTTGTGGTTAACCTGCCCCTGACTAAGGAGTATTTAGATCCGCTGCGGCTCAAATGTGAGCGAGAATTCCAGGAGCGCATGCAGCGCCTTGCCCAGGAAGAGGGATTTATGTTCCGCGACTTGTCGGGCAGGTGGCTCAGCCAGCATGACTATTTTGCCGACCCCAGCCATCTCAACCGTTTTGGGGCAGAAGCTGTCGCCAGGCAGCTCGCCCAAGACCGGACGCTTCCCTGGCCTGCACCCAAGCGCTAAGAAAGTAAGCATTTAAAATGCCTAATTTCGGCGCAGCAAGTAAGCTTTTTTTGCGTAACGCTGCGCCTGTTTATGCGTTTGAATAATGCAATTTAAATGCAAAAATCATTGCAGTTCTTTCTGCTATAGCGGTTTTCGTATGAGTGAGGTACTGAGAAACCCGTATTCTTAAAGATACGGGTTTCTGGCGTGTACTTTATCCAACTGAAAACCGCTATAAGCTATTAAGCGCCCGAAGGAGGCTCTGCCTCCTGGACGGCGTTACGGGGCGCTCGCCCCGTAACGAGGGGATATAGATGTAAGCGTGCAAATTCAATGCGCCATAGCTTAGCAAACCCGCCCTCACAGTCAGGCCAGTGTTTTTTGATACAAAAAGTTAAAAGTCGGGTTTAACAAACCGGGTTTCTCTTGCCGTAAACAACGATTTTTCGGAGGATTGCCAAAAAAAACCCGGTTTCTGAAATTTAACGGTACTTAATCTACAAACCTAATCAGTCCCCGTTGCAGTCGATCGAACACCAGGTTAATTTTGCTGTGTTCATTTTCGTTAAAAGAGTCCTTAGAGAGGAGTGCCGCCATCAGCAGCCGCTGGTCAATGCGCGTGATTTGGCTAAATGCCAAGATCCGCTCAACGATTGTTTCCACTGAGAGTTTGGGGAAAGTGGCCTGAGCTTGCATCGGTCTGGAAAAACTCAAACTGTACAAAATAACGCCTTGTTTCTATTATTTAAACTTCTATCAATATCAGAAGTGATTGCCGGCATAACGGGGTGTGACATTTTTTGACGCTGGCAGTGACGCTTGTCACTGACATCTCACTTCTAGATAATAAGGTGTCACTTACCCCTTCAGGGATTCCCGCCGGAAAGCAGATGGCGCGAAACACCAGATGCTGCCCGATTTCCCGCTACAATAGCTTGGCGCAATACCAAGCTAGAAGGTAGACAGAATGGCTCAAGTAAAGATTGGCATCATCGGTGGCAGCGGACTCTACAAGATGGACGCCCTCAAGGATGTGGGAGAAGTGCGAGTTGATACGCCTTTTGGCCCGCCTTCGGATAACTTGATTTTGGGAACTTTGGAGGGGACGCGGGTGGCTTTCCTGGCCCGCCACGGGCGCAACCACACTTTTTTGCCCACCGAGTTGCCGTTTCGGGCGAATATCTACGCCATGAAGAGTCTGGGGGTGGAGTATTTAATCTCGGCATCTGCGGTCGGCTCTCTCAAGGAAGAGGTAAAGCCTCTGGACATGGTGGTGCCGGATCAGTTTATTGACCGCACCAAAAATCGGGTTTCCACCTTTTTTGGGGATGGAATTGTGGCTCACATTGCTTTTGGCGACCCCGTGTGCCACCGGCTGGCGGACTTGCTGGCGGTGGCGGTGGAGAGTTTGCAACTGTCAGACATCACCCTGCACCGAGGCGGCACCTATGTCTGCATGGAAGGACCGGCATTTTCCACTAAGGCAGAGTCGAATCTTTATCGCAGCTGGGGCGCATCGGTGATTGGCATGACGAATTTGACGGAGGCCAAGCTAGCCCGGGAGGCGGAAATTGCCTACGCCACCTTAGCTTTGGTGACAGATTACGACTGCTGGCACCCAGATCATGACAGCGTGACTGTGGATATGGTGCTGGCAAACTTGCAGCGCAATGGGGTGAACGCTCAAAAGGTGATTCAGGAAACGGTGCGGCTTCTCAATCAGAACCCACCGGCTTCCGACGCCCATTCGGCGCTCAAGTATGCGATTCTCACGCCTTTGGATAAAGTGCCGGAGGCGACTAAGGAAAAGTTGGCTTTGCTGTTGCGCAAGTATTTGTGATCTCTCTGGCAGTGCCGGCAGGATAATCCCCTAAATGATTTGGAAACCCCGGCGGTGGCGAGAAACCCGGTTTCTTTGAAAAACCGGGTTTCTACCCTTTCACAGCTCAAGTATAAAGGCTGTATCCAGGCCGAACTGCAGGAAAGGCATGCCCGCCTTTTACCTCACTTGTCCGCATTTAACCCGCCCCGGTCATTTGGCAGTTTCAGACATCAGCTCTTGGAATAACTCATTGTTGAGAATAACCTCAAAATCCGATGTGTTTTTGGCCATCTCTCTTTTCTCCGGATTTATTTTTATGGCCCTTTTCAGGTTTTCTACTGCCGACTCAATATTGCCTTGCACTGCGTAGCAGCGAGCCTTTTCATACCAAGCGTCAGCGAAGTCTGAATTAATGCGCAGAGCTTGATTAAAAACCTGGATTGCTTCATCGAAGCGCTGCATTTTTGTGAGAACCACCCCTTTGGCACACCAAGACTTAAAGTCTTCAGGATTCGATTTAATCGCTCTGTTATAAAACTCAATCGCATCCTCATAACGTCCCGCCAGTAACAACTCGTTTCCTTGCGGAGACTGCTGCTCAAAAACATTTTTCAACAGGTCGCCTGTTTTAGTTTGAGCGTTCAGGGACTCTTCGAGAGTGTGCCGTGCCTCTAAGATTACATTTTGAGTGGCCATAGCCATCGAGATCAGCTCTTTTAACTGAGCGATATTTTCCCCTGACATGCTTGGCTGTGGCGGATGAGGAACCTCTGCGGCGCTTGCCAGTCCAGGCCCGATCGCCTTCTGGATCTCTGTTTTTATCTCGGGAACGAGTTCTTGTTTCACTTCACTCTTGATCTGAGTGGCCAAAGAACGCCGCAGCAGCCAAAGGCTGATAATTCCTGCTATGGGAAACAGGATCAGGATAAACAGCAGCGCGTTCAAAAGGCCAGTCGTGAAGCCAAAAGAGCGGTTCACTTCCTTTTGCACTTGATCTCGAATCCGGTCGATTTCTCGCCGCTGTTGCAATTCCCGCCGCTCATCCTGCGAGATGGCAGGGCTGGGAGAGGGCTCGGCTTTGGGCGAAGCTGCTACAGGGGGACGGGCGGTTGTCGCATTAGACTGCGCTGGCACTGTGGCAGCCCCCACAGACAGCAGCACGGTTGACAGTGCGAAGGCAACTTGATTCTTTATCTTCATAGAACTTTGACCTCTGCCTCTAGAGAATTGAAAAGCTGATTTTCTCGAATCACATCCAAATCTGAGTCCGTTTTGGCTCGCTGTCGAGCGATGGCTGCACCTGTGCCGACCGGGCGCTGCCTGTTTCAATGGCCAGCTCGACATGAGCGGGCGCAGAGCATGCTTTGTTATACCAAACATCGGGACGAGCGGGCGGACGCCTGTCCCAGCGGGACATCGCTCCGTCTCACCGGCACCCCGCGCCTGCCTGTGGCCCTCCCCAGCCACGAGAGCGCCTGCTTGCAGCCTGCTTGTCAGCCCCCGTACCGCTTTCCGCCATGCCATTGCCGAGATTATTCCAGATTGGCAGACCCTCCGGCTTGAATTCAACTACTTTTTCATAAGATTTCCCCGCCTCTTGCTATCCGTGCCATTTTTCCCGGGCTGTGCCTCCATTGAGCGCCCGTACAGTTTGGTTTCAGTCCCTCGGTCTGGAGGCTCTCTCCTATTATATAGAAAATCCGTTTAATTCATCTATTTTTTGACGGCGGCGGTTGCTTCTGCAGAGATATTCATTTTATTAACTAATAAAACGTAAATCATAGCGCTTCTCAGTGTGAGACGGCAACGCTGTATCCCCTAAAGTGCAGCCCCTGCCGAGGTCAGCCACAGGGGCGGCCCCTCCCCCTGGGAAGTAGCATGATGTTCGTTTGATTGCTTCTAATTAATTTTTATCGCCGCACCGGCGGGACACTTTCGCCGGCGGCCCGAAACCGCTAAACCGCTCCCCAGGGGCAAGGGCGAGCTTGGCGCAGCAACCGACAAATTATAACTATAGCGTTTCTCATCCGAGGTGAGGTACTGAGAAACCCGTATTCTTAAAGATACGGGTTTCTGGGCCATAGTTAGTCTAACTGAGAACCGCTATATTTAACCAAAATTTATATTAAAACCAGCTTCTGCTGCCCGCTTGGCACTGCCAGAATTGCCCGGGTGGCTGCTTCCTTTGGGCACCGGCAGCTGCGCCATTCGGCGCTCTACTGCAGCGCATTTCCGGCGCAAAGAATCTCTAGCAAAAAAAGCCAGCTGAAGTTACAGGCTGCTCGTGCGTTCATGCCGGTCGGGCTGAGGTTCGTGCGAGCCGGCTCGCACGAACACCCAGCGTTGGAGTTAAGAGTCCGGGGTCTTTCTACCCGCCTTTTCCTGCAGGATTGCGCTCAGAAGAGTAACAAAAGTTAACTAATACCTGTTTCCAACTTTTCCCCGGCACTTTTGGGGGGAAGTTAAGATTAAAGAGGAGAAGATTTGTTTTTTCGCACACATTTTCACGGCTAGCAAACTCAATAATACTATGAAACTGCGGTAACAGACAGCTATTCTGGCGGCAGTCGGGCTGGCCCTAGGGGCGACCGCCACCCTCCCCCCGCCCAGTTGGGGGCAAGCCAACCCCAAATTTGTGTGCCAGCCCAACGGTGCCGGCACCCCTACCACCTATGCAATTGTGCAGCGCTACGGGCGTCTGGTGCGGGTTCCAGTGATCCTGTGGTTTTTCCGGGAGGCGGAAAAAACTCCCTACCAGCGCTGTTGGCAGACGAGACGAGTGCCAATTTCCAAAAGGCATACCAGCTGGGGATTCTCAACTAGATCAACGCCGGCATTGTAAATGGCCAACCCGCGATCTGCACCACCAGCGCCCTGGGGGGCGACTGCCAGATCGCCTTATTTACCCTCAGGTATCAGCAAGATGCCGCCCAAGTCCTGCAACACCTGCGCGGCGTCCGCATGCGTAGCGGCAGGCCCGCTGCTGGAAAGTTCAGCAGATGAGCCCGATAGCGGTGCCATCGACATCAACGATTTCCTGCAAACAGCACCCGCCGAGGAAATATCTTCCCCCAGCCCGCAACAGGCCGGTGCCACACGAGGGCCCGATGTGCCTCCCTCACCGCCCGACTCACCGCCAAGCAGTAGCGACTGGCTGTTTTAACCGGGCGAGAGGGCACTCACCACCATTTTCAGAGAGCCGGTGCGGATGAGGAAACTCGGTCAAAATTAAAGGCACAACGCCTCTAATTTTGAGAATCTCTGTTATAATAGTATATCGTTGAAAACCCAGCTCTTGAGATTTCATCCCAAGGCGGGTGAAAGGGCAGCGTTATTTGATGGGCGAAGGAAAGCTCTGTTACCCGCACAGCGCCGGGGCGTTGCTGACTGGAGCGTTCAGTTTATTATAGGAGTAGACAATGAGATTTTATTATGGACTGCCGGCAGCGCTCATCGGAGCGGCAATCGTAATAGTGCAGCCTCAAGTAGCTGCAGCATTGAATCCGGCTGAGGTTGAAGAAATTGCCAAAGAAATTACCGTTCTAATTCCTGAAACATTGGCTGACGGCAGGGAGGCTAACGGATCGGGATCGATTATTGCCAGAGAGGGCAACACTTATACTGTACTCACAGCCTATCATGTGGTGTGTAAAGACCAAAATGACCAGTGCCAGCAACCTCGCAATCAACTGAGGGTTGTGACCTCAGATGGGGAAGAGTATCCGCTAAATTTCAGTACGGTCAGAAAAATCCCTGGTGTGGACTTGGCGGTTTTTCAATTCACCAGTGACAAAAATTATAGAGTGGCAACACTAGGCAATTACGAGTTGACAGGAGATCAGTTTATTTTTGCATCGGGATGGCCAGATCCAAAATTAACCGGCGAGCGCCAGCGCCAGCGCCATTTCAACATAGGGAAAGTTATCCCCAAGGAAATCGTACCTTTGCTAAAAATTTTTGAAGCTTCTCTGGGGTACGACCTGCTTTATACCAGCATCACTTATGGGGGGATGAGCGGCGGGCCGGTGTTAGATACCGAGGGGAGAGTGATTGGTGTTCACGGACAGAATGAGGGAGAGCGAGTGGACGACGAACAGTCTGGAGGGAAGAAGATGCGGCTGCCGATTGGATTTAGTGCCGCTATTCCTGTCCGCACTTTTTTGAGTCTAGCACCGCAGGCAGGAATTCAGGGAAACTTTAGAGTAGAAACTTCTCCCCCTCCTCCGATAGCGATGGAAAAAATTGGCCAAGAATATTATGACAATTTGGAGTTTACAGAACCAGAGGAAAAAAATGCCATAGTCTGGGCTAACCAAGCCAATACAATGTGGAGGTTGGGACAGTTAGCGCTCGCCTACGGTTCCTATGAAAAAGCGCTGGAAATCAAGCCGAACTTTTATCAAGCTTGGTATGGCAAAGGTTTGGTACTCACATACTGGAGCCGGTTCCCAGAAGCGCTGCAAGCTTATGAAGAAGCCCTGAAAATCGCTCCCAACTCCAACGCTCGACAGCTGCGAGACAAGCTGAGAGAGTACCTGGGTGGGAGAGCCTCCCAAAGCCAACCACCGGCACCCATTCCAGCAACCGCTCTTCCAGAATCCTCAGCGCCGACAGGTGTGCAACCGCAACAGCCCCAGCCGGTTCCCCCTCCCCAGCAACAGCCACCCGCAGGGGGAGAGCCGCTTTGGTGATCGGGGAAGGGGTAGGGTGCGTTCCCTCTCAGGGAAGGCACTTCGGTACTGAGAAACCCGGTTTCTGAAAGAAACCGGGTTTCTGGGCCATAGTTCATCCAACTGAGAAACGCTATATAAACGTGACAAATTAGTTTACTATCAAATAAATTTTGAGAATTTGCCCAATCTCCTTGTGTGGAGTGAGATGTGAGTGGAATCATGAAACAAGCAAAACCCAGAGCCGGCCTCCTGATTAGTTCCCTGTTAAGCAGCGCTGTCTTATACAATACAGCAAGCTACGCCAACCCTGTAACTGCTGTGACGACCAGACCCCAAATGGGTGAGACACCCACTCTAGAAGAACCGGCACTCCCAGCAGCCGGTGTGGCACCCAGAGCGACGGAAATTTCCCTGCAGCCGGCACCCAGTACCGCGCCGGCTGAGGCGAGCCCGTTTCCCAGCTGGCTGCCGGCTGCAGCTGAATTGCAACCGACTTCCGCCCCCGCACCGGCAGTTCTTGCAGCCGAAATAGCACCGGCTCCAACCGCCTCGGAAATCCCAGCAGAAACTGATTCGCCGGCATTCCAGACATCCCCACCGGCACAGGCGCAGCCCCCTGACACCGGCACGGCACAATTGCAGCCGGCAGAACTTAAGCAACAGCCCGCAGAATTGGGGAAGGTTACCTTATCACCGGCTCCGCCTTCCACAGCAACACAGTCGCCAGGGCAGCTGCTACAAAAAAACGCTCACTACCCCTACCCTATTTTACCACAACAGGCACCAGAATTAGCACAAGGAATTATATTTCCTGACGTCACAGGGCACTGGGCGCAAAGCTTCATCCAAGCTCTAGCAGCGCGGGATATTATTCGCGGGTTTCCCGACGGCACATTCCGCCCTGACCAACCAGTAACGCGGGCGCAGTTTGCCGCGATGATCCGCAAAGCCTTTCCGAGAAATCCGATTCGCAGCGCCGTTGAATTCGTCGATGTGCCCAGATTTTACTGGGGTAACACCGCCATTCAAGAAGCCTACAGCATCGGGTTCTTAGAAGGCTATCCCAACCGGGTTTTCCAGCCGGATCAAAATATCCCCCGCGCTCAAGTCTTAGTCTCTCTGGCAACCGGACTGAATTTGACTGCAAAAGCTGACCCGATAGCGATTTTAACCGGCTCTTTTCAGGATGCCGGTCAAATCCCAAGTTACGCCATCAATAGCATCGCCGCCGCCACCGAAAATCGCCTGGTTGTGAATTATCCGAGTCTGGCGTTTCTCAATCCTAACCAAATAGCAACCCGGGCGGACGTAGCAGCATTTATCTACCAAGCTTTAGTCAGCGCGGGAACAGCGCCGGCGCTTTCAGCCTCAGACATTGCCAGCCAGTATATTATCGGCTACCAGTCGCCGGTGGCGCAACAGCCAAAACCCCCACAACCGCCGATACCGCCAAGACCGCAACCCACAGAAACTGCTGAAGTCTTGCGCCAGCGGTTTCGACTCCGAGAGCCGGCAACCCTGCAAGCGCCAACCGTTAGCGCTGTCGCCACACCGGGTTCCAGTTCCGGTTCCCCCACAGCTTTCGGCGCTAGCTGGGGGCGGGGTTTCGTCGGATTTGGCTTTCAAGAAAGAACGCGCTATACTAACGACGCAGATGGCAGCATTTCCCTGGGAATTGGGTTGGGAGACGCCCAAAAAGCCGTGGGTGTGGAAGTGACTGCTGGGGTTTACAGTCTGTTTGGCGACGATTCTTTCCAGCGCGGAGGTATCAGCTTCAAAGCGCACCGCCAGCTCCCGGAAAACTTTGCGGTTGCTGTGGGGGTAGAAAATGCGATTATCTGGGGAGATACGGATGCCGGTAGCAGCGTTTACGGTGTGGTGAGTAAAATTTTCCCGCTGCGAGAGAACCCAAGGGAACCTTTCAGCCAGCTGACCGCATCTGTGGGATTAGGAGGCGGTCGTTTCCGCTCGGAAGATGACATCATTAATGGCGAAGATTCTATTGGTGTGTTTGGGAGTGTCGGGTTGCGCGTGGCTGAGCCGGTGTCTCTGATTGCCGACTGGACGGGTCAAGATTTGACCATAGGCGCTTCTATTGTACCCTTCCGGAACGTGCCGCTGGTTATCACTCCAGCTATTGCCGATATTACCGACAATGCCGGTGATGGTGCCCGTTTTATTCTCGGTGTCGGGTATAACTTTACCTTTGGGCGATAACTTCTCCCACCTGCGCCAGTAAGGTGCGTCTCCGGAAACGCACTTTATGTTTAGGAAGGAGGCAGAGCGTCCTACTTTCGTTCCCAGGCGGAGCCTGGGAACGAGTCAAAAAAAGGTTTGTAGTTGGGCTTTAGCCCTACCGGATCCCCCGCAGTGGGGCAAGTTTTCATTCCTAGTGCCCCGCTCCGAAGCGATGTTTAGGAAGGAGGCAGAGCCTCCTACTTTCGTTCCCAGGCGGAGCCTGGGAACGAGAGCAATTTGTCACTTTTATGAAGGAGAAAAAACAGTGACCATCAAATATTTTTCCGCTCATTTGAATGCCGGGTTAGCTTTAGGCGCTTTCCTGATATTTTTGCAGACGGCATCCCCCGCACCGGCACAAAATGGCAACCAGTCAGATATTACCGGCCCAATTCCCACAACGAGCGATCTTGCCGGTGGGGCTTTCACCACAACCACTGGAACGGGGGGAACCGAAACCGTATTTACAGGTGGCGCTACCGCCCAAACAAGTGTCAACCAAGCCGCTACGACTGTCAGCAGCCAGCTGAGCGCCGGCACCCTAAGTGCGGTTTCAGGCGGCTCTATTTCCGCACCGGCACAGACTGCTGTGTACAATATCATGGCGGCGAATACTTGTACAGGCGCTAGCGTTAGCGCCGTGACAAATGCTCTCACTTCTGGTCCCGGAGCGCCGCCAGAGCCTGCTGTGCAAAATTTAGCGAAAACTTTAGTCTGTTTGTTGAAGGGCGGTAAGGTTACGCCGGCAAAGTTATTATCGGCAATTCGAGCTTATAATGCTACAATTGACGCTAGTAATGCAGTGTTTTTGTCTAGCCCACCCGCTGAATTGCTGGCGATTCAGGCGGCACTGTCTAAATTGATTGCGGCGGCTGGGTGATATAGCAGTATGCACTTAGGGCGCGGACATTAGATCCAGAGGCCCGGCGTTAGCGCAGCGGCGCGTAAGCGCTACGCCGTACCTACGCCTTTTTCCCTAGGTCACTGATGTCCAAGCGTAAGTCCTGTAGAGTTTAACTCGTAGGGTGCGTTCCCGCGCCTGGGAACGCACCTTACCCCTAGCGCTTCATGGAAAATTGGCATGACTGGGGATTTGTGTGTAAACCGCAGCCCCCGGGACTGGGGGCGGGCACAATTGGCCACCCACCGGCAACTGCCCCCACGGCGTCCCGCTCTCCCTCTCCCCGCTCCCGCTACAAGTGAAATGTATAAATCGTTTGCGCAATGACGATCTCTCTGGGAGGGTCAGTATTGGCCAGGTTCAGCAGGTTGACCCTCAATATTACAAAATATTAAATTTTTCAAAAAAAAAATTTTTCCCCGGCGTATCGAGTTTAACTCGATACGCCGGGGAAATTTTACGGCTGTCAGCCAGAAATTGACCCTCTTCTTATTTACTGGGACAGTATTCTGCCATGAAATTGCAATCCCTAACAACCATTTTAACAGCAGCAGCGCTGGCCATCGGTGCCACCGCCTCTTTGCAGCGACCCAGCCAAGCTCAAAATACCACTTTCCAATGCGGTGTTTGGGTGAATGGCCCTAATGCTGGCGTACCAGTGACCTACGCCCGCACGCCACGGGGAGTGGTTCCAATCATCAACTGGGTTTCCGATCATTTCACCGATTCCGGCTACACGCCGATGCGACGCTGCCTGGAAGTAACCAGCCGGTTCCAGAGCGCCTATAACAACGGCACCCTGAATTATATCACGACAGGGGTAAAAAATGGCCAGCCGGTGGTGTGCGTTACCAGCGCCAGCAACGGACCTTGCAGCAGTATTTTATTCACCCTGAAGCCGGGAACGGATGCCAGTCGCACCTTGCAAGCGATCTTTGACATCCAAAATATGGGTGCGGCGGCGGCTCCCCTGTATGAATCCGAGTCAAGCTCTATTGACATGAAGGCTGTCCTCAGCTCAGCTCGAACAGTTGAGGCAAATCAGATAAATGCAGGAGACAGTAGCGCCCCTAGCGCCTCCGTCGATCAGCCACCTGCACCGGCAGCTGAACCGGCAGCTGCGCCCAGCGTGACATCACCTGCAGCACCGCCGAGCAATCCCGGGAGCGGCAGAACGTGGTAGGCACTGAGCTTTCTCCCGGACCGTTGAGGGCGGGCCAAAGGCCCGCCCCCTTGGCGGGGGAGCGAAGAGTTTGATAAATTCCCCTTACAACCAAAGAGAATTAAAGTGACAGCAATGATCAAGTGTGGCTTGCTGATGGGAGTTGCTTGTCTGGGCAGCGTGTTTGTCGCTGTGCCCGGACAAGCGGTAAATGAATGCGTGTCAGTGCCGGTTTTATCTCAATCCCAGGCGGCTGAAAGGACACCCCAGAAAACGACTGCGAGCACAGATCACCTGGCGAAGCTGGCGCAATCCATTACGGTGAAAGTGCTGTCAGGACATAGCAATGGTTCGGGGATTCTGATTCAGCGCCAAGGACAGGTGTACACCGTTTTGACGAACGAACATGTACTGACTTCAGGGGCACCCTATCGCATCCAGACGCCGGACAGTCGGAGTTATGAAGCCGAGGTGTTGAAAACAGTTTCCTTTAAGGGGAACGATTTGGCGCTGTTGCAGTTCAGCAGTGCTGAGAACTACACCCTGGCATCTCTGGGAAGTTTATCGAGTGTGGCGGTGGGCGATCCAGTGGTTGCAGCAGGGTTCCCCTTTGGTGCCAGTGGGTCTGGAGGGAGCGGTTTTGTGGTGACAGCCGGCCAGATTTCCCTGTTACCCGATAAAGCCATCCCGAGAGGATATCAAATCGGGTACACGAACGACATCCAAAAGGGCATGAGTGGGGGGCCGGTGCTCAACAGTAAAGGTCAGGTTGTGGGCGTAAATGGCATGCACGCTTATCCCCTGTGGGGCGATCCGTATGTGTTTGCCGATGGTTCCAAGCCTTGCCAAGCGACGCGGGAGGTAATGAGCCGGTCGAGCTGGGCAATTCCTGTGGGAACATTTGTGCGATTAGCCGCTAATTTAGGGCTTCCTCCTGTCAATTCCCCGGTAACTTTGCCGCCAGTTGCAGCGCCAGACAGTTTTTCTGAACCGGCAGCCAGGTTGTCAAATGGCAACTTAACCAGCGAGGGTTTTTTAATTAAGCCAAATTATTGGCCAAAAATGCCAACAGCAGCCATCCCAAACCGCAACGGGATCTCAGCCCCTGCTGTTCCCAATCGGGCAAATCCTGTGCCAGAAACAGCAGCACCGGCGGTTTTAAGCACTGAGGGCTTCTGGATTCAGCCGGTCACTGACACCAGCCAGATAAATCTGGTGCCAGAAACGCCATCGCCGGCGCTCTCCACCGGCAGCCCCACACAGCCAAACATCGCTCCTAACCCGTCCAATCAAAATGCCAACCCCATGTGGTGAACGCTAGCAATCTGAGGTGCAATTATGAGATTTCCCTATGGACTTCCAGCAGCGCTGATTGGGGCGGCAGCAACTGTCGCCATCGTCAGCCCTCAAATGGCCTTTGCCTTAACGGCAAAAGAGCTGGAAAATCTGTCCCAGCAAATTACGGTTTTAATCGAGTACCAAGGGTCTCCTTCTCTATCTGGTTCGGGAGTGATTATTGCCAGAGAGGGCAACACTTACTACGTCCTGACTGCTTATCATGTGATTAAGAACCGCGCTACTGAATATTGGATAAAGCCCAGTGATGGCAGCGAATATAAACTGGACTACAGTACGGTAAAACAACTGCCTGGGGTTGACTTAGCACTTTTGCAGTTCACCAGCGAGCGAGATTACCGAGTCGCAACTTTAGGGGATTATGACCTGCTCTCGCAATTTGGGAAATCAGACGTCGTTTTTGTTTCGGGGTGGCCAGGTGGAGAGCGGCGGGTGTTTCATCCGGGGCTGCGCATAGATGAGACCCTCGCGCCGGCGCTGGCCAAAAAATCTGTGGATCAGGGGTATGAACTGCTGTACACCTCCATTACTTACCCGGGAATGAGTGGCGGGCCTATTTTAGATGTAAATGGAAGATTGATTGGGATTCACGGACAGTCCGAAGGAGAAATGGTCTCTGAAACTGAGTCGGGGACAAATAATTCCCGCGTCAGGTTGGGGTACAGTATGGGCATCCCGATCAAAACCTTCCTGACTCTGGCCCCGCAGCAAGGGATAGCACTGCAACTCACAAAAGAAAATACCCCTCCTGTCAAATTAACAGATTCAGAAATAATTGCTTCCGTGGAATCTTTGATACCCCAGCCGCCGGCAAGGGAAAAATCTGACGACGCGAAAGAGTGGGTGAATTATGGCAATGAACTTTGGCGGCTATCTAGCCTTTATGGTGACGCAGGCAACCCGCGAGCGGTAAAATTGATGGAAAACGCCGTCGCTGCTTACGATAAAGCCGTTGAAAAAGCGCCGGAGTTCTATCAAGCGTGGTACGCGCGAGGGAACGTGCAGGCTGACTTAGGCAAGTTAGAGGCGGCGATTGAATCTTACGATAGAAGCATTGATCTGGTTGACTACGAGAGGGCGCTTCAAGAGTACAAAAATGCTCCCGAAAGCGAGGACGATAAAAAGAAGAAGGAGCTGACTGCCAAGCTGGACTTTTATGCGACAGCCTGGCGTTACAAAGGCTTGATGCTGTCCAAATTGGAGCGATACCCCGAAGCCATAGCAGCCTTTGAAAAAGTGATTCAGGTCAAAGAAGAGGTTAAAGAACAGGACTTTGTGGCCTGGGATTTGCGCGGGCTAGTGCTCCTGAAAAATGGCGCTACTGAACAGGCTTTCAAATCCTTTGAAAAGTCGCTGTCAATCAATGGGAATTATCCGTATGCCTGGATTCACCAGGGCGAGGCGCTCGCGAAAATGGGACGCCTGGACGAAGCGGCGGCTGCTTATGACAGGGCGATACAGATTCAGCCCAACTTGTACACTGCTTTCCTGCAACGAGGCGAGGTGCTGGGGAAAATTTTACAAGACAGTCAGCAAGCACCAGAAGCCTTAGACAGAGCGCTTGAAATTAAGCCAGACGATGCTAGTGCTTGGCACCGGCGAGCCTTTGCATTCTTTGGCATGATGCGACGCCAAGACGCGCTCTCTAGCTTCGACCGAGCGATTGAAAACAACAGCAAAGACGCAGCTGCTTGGGCGGCACGCGGATTGATGCTCGTTGCTGAAAACCGCTATCAAGAAGCCCGATCCGCCTTTGAAAAGGCACTGGAAATTAATCCGGACGCTCAGGAAACTCAGGAAGTTATAGAAATCCTCAAACAGATGGAAGAATTAGATGACTCTCAGTCAGGGTTGGGAGGCAAGAAGTAGTGAAACCAGAGCTAAGCCGGATTTTCATTCTTAGCTCCATCTTGGGAATTGGGGTTCTGCACAGCACAGCCGGTGGTGCCAACCCCATTACTCCTCTGGCTCCAATTTCTCCTACAGAGGAAGTCCTGGAAGAGGATACCAATTTGGCC
>Ga0114941_100020_pt1 | contig 31862 bp, 24 predicted proteins | sample DevilsHole_FD_89580 | JGI IMG/M metagenome (GOLD analysis project Ga0114941, IMG submission 89580) | Groundwater microbial communities from Devils Hole, Nevada to study Microbial Dark Matter (Phase II) - Devils Hole | ecosystem: Environmental > Aquatic > Deep subsurface > Groundwater | place...
CGATCCTCCAGCGCCGCCGCTGCGCTGCAACTGCGCACACCGGCACCTCAGAAAACTTGGCCCACCGCTCCCGATCCTTTGGGCCGACGCCCAACTACGAACCTTTTTAAGGCAGTCGCGATCGCCCACCGCTCCCGATCCTTTGGGCTAAAGCCCAACTACAAACCTTTTTAAGGCAGAGCTTCCTGAGCGGGGGCTACCGGCAGCCAAATTGTCCACCAGGAAAAACGAACCAGGCAACAGAAATCCTCACTCAGCAAGGGTTAAAGCTGGCGCGAACAGTAGGGTGTGCCGGTCAGATCGGATAGTGACACTCAAGCCGAAACAGCATTCTGGGGAAGTTCCTACAGTTAAATTGTAGAGTTCAACATTAACCCGATGGCATTCACCGCCGCCCTCCTCCCAATTCCCACTCAGTCTGTCCCAGTCGGGTTCCCACCCCACGCCCGCACGCCGCCCGCACCCAAAGCTTCCCAGAGATATCTCGGGTGATCCCGCCCCTGCGAATCGCCCTCGAAACTGTTCAATCCATCAGAAGTCCTCTACTCGCGAGCGATAAATTAAAGTATATGTTTAATTCTTTTGGCTTATTTGGTGCAAAAACTCTCCCCAGCCAATCGGGCAGCAAGCAAAAGGCTAAGCTGAATCTCAAGGATTTGATAAATAGCCGGCAAGAGAAAGCCAGAGTGGATGAAATAATCCAAGGCCCATACAGAAAAGGTCGGGTGCAGTTTCAGGGCAGTTGGTGGCCGGCCTTGTGCCACAGGGAAGTGATTATCTTTCCAGAAGAAATCGTGCGCGTGGTTGGAATTAAGGGCATCACTCTGATAGTTGAACCCCTGGGTGATTTTTAGATCAGCGACTCGCTGCGGGGCATGTTCTCAACTGGAACAGGTGTAAATTTCAGAACCCCGGTTTCTTCAAGAAACCGGGGTTATTGGCCACCAGCGAGGGCGCAAATCATTTATAAATGCTATATTCCTTGCCGGCAGTTATAGCAGCAGTCATATTGGGCGCGGACAGAAAGAGCGGGGGAGCGGGGGAGCGGGGGAGGCCGAAATGTACTGACCTATAGCGGTTTGCAGTTGGATGAAGTACACCCAAAGAAACCCGGTTTCGCCAAAGTTACCGGGTTTCTCAGTACCTCACTCATACGAAAACCGATATATATCCGCGCTCGCGAACCGCGAACAGGGTCGTCACCCTCCTTGTTGCCGTATGCCGGCTCCTAGTGGATTTGGCATTACCCGTTGGATCACAACTGGAGGTTCCAGAGGGATATTGTCATTTGCTTGTTGCTCTTTGTCCTTTGGGGAATCTTTTTCTGGTTTGTTTTTGTTTTTTGTCATTTCTTTTTACTCTCACACAAATTTGGTTAATGATAGCACTCTCCCACTTCATCTGTCTACCTTCCTCGGACGCTGAGAGTATAAAATTTTGTAAACTTTTTCTATTCCAGGCCCATGTACTGAAGGGTTGGTAAACCCTCCTTCCACCAAGCTGCCAGTTGTGATCTGTGCCAGAAACCCGGTTTCTTAAAGAAACCGGGTTTCTCAGTACCTGACAAAGGATGAGAAACGCTATATTTGTTCTCTCCGCTGCTGAATTTCCCCGCTCTACTGGAATCTAAATGCTCTCCTGACAGGGGTTGTAAGGCTACCGGCAGCCCGGGGGGGTGAGTCCAGGACTGGAGGGGGTAACTTGAGGTGCGCTAGCAGTAAGGATGACTGTCCCATCAGGGGCGACTGTCCAGCCCGTAGCTTCCACAATCTGATTTGGGATTTGGGATTGGGGATTGGGGATTGGGGATGAAATTGCCCGCCGCGACCGAGTTCCAGAGCCACCGAGATCCCGCTGCTCCCTCTGTTCCCGCACCGCCCACTCAACCGCCACCGGCGCACTGGTGAGCGGCTCACTGGGATTCGCCGGCAAGCCCCCCCTGCCAATCAGTGTGAAAGAACTCCCCTGTGCCGCAAGCTGGCAGAAATTCTGGGCGATCAATCCTGCCAAATCGACGACATTTTCTGACAGAGCAACCAACCCAGCGCCGGGGTCAACATCAGGGGTAGTAATTTGCACCGTCCCGCTGAACTGGGCTCCCAGTGCGGAGGTGGCAGTGATGTCACTGGCGGAAGAGAGTTGCTGGCGGTACTCGGTGCCAAAAATGCCTTGAGCGCTGATGCGGACTCTCCCGCCAAAGCTCTGTTGAGCGTTGGCGGTGATGTCACTATTTTCCAGAGCAACCATTGTGTCTGTGGTGATGGCGATATTGCCCCCTGTAGCTGGGCCCGAGGCATTAGTCGTGATAGCGCTGCCCCGACGCAGCTGGATGTTCCGAGCTTGAAGGGTAATATTTCCCTTATCTCCGGCATTAGCTGACGCTGTGAGCGTTCCTCCGCCATCCAGCTCGACAGAGTTGGCCACAACTTGAATGTTGCCAGCCGCCCCCGATCCGGGCGGACGCAGGTTGCGGCTGTGGAAATTACTCGCACTGAGGAGCGCCCCATCCCGGACAGTTAATTTGCCGGTGACAGCCGTCAAGTTGCCGCCATCTCCAGTACCTTCGACCGCACTTGCAAGCAAGCCGGTGCGATTAGAAGCCGCTCCACCAATCAGTTCCACAGACTCAGAGGCGCTGACTGCAATATTTCCCCCCCGACCGGAGCTAAAAGTGCTGCTCAATATCTGCGCCCCATCCCGGACAGTCAGCCGCCGTGTGTTAACCGTCAAAACTCCAGCATCCCCACTGCCAGAACTTCCATTCGACAAAAGACTGGGAAACCCACCATCAGCTATGCCAGTCAGTTCCACCGAGTCAGAGGCATTGACGGTAATATTTCCCCCAGCACCTCGATCGAATGTCGCACTGGAGACTTGCGCCCCATCCCGGACCGCCAGCGTGCCAGTGTTAATCGTCAAAGTGCCAGCAGCGCCAGTACCGGCAGCAGCCTGACTGTACAAGCCGCTGCTCAACTCTCTGCTGGCGACTGCGCCAGTCAATTCCACGGATTCAGCGGCGGCTACCGTAATATTTCCCGCCCTGCCGGCGCTAAAAGTGCCAGATGAAAGCTGCGCCCCATCTCGAAGTACCAATCGTCCCGCAGTAACGGTGATCTCACCGCCCGATCCAGCACCTGTCGTCTCTGCAATCCAAAGGCTGCTGCTGCCATCGAGCGGGTTTGTGCCACTCAATTCCACTAGCTCGGAAGCGGTGGCGGTGACGCTTCCCCCGCTTCCAGATCCGGAGGTGTTCGCCAAAATCGCGGAACCGCCGGTGAAGGTGATGCGCCGCCCCCGCAACCCGACACTGCCACCGGCTTGACCGCTGGTATTGATCGCACCGGCTCCCGAGACGCGGATATCCTGGAAATTCCCCGCGCCTGAATAGCTGAGCGAGTAGCCTGGGGTGGTTGGGGTGAGCGCCACCACACCCTCTGCCACACTCCCGAGCGCAACTGTTCCTCCCTCTGCGGTCAGATTGCCGCCAGCAAGGGCCACCTCACCGCCAACGAGAGCCAGAGTTTGGCCTGCAGCAACGGCAAGACCTTCTCCCTCCAGCCCGACAGTGGCATGAGTTTTCGGATCGGAGACCAGTTGGTTGCCCCGCCCTCGCACTTGAATGGCCCCCGCACGGGGCCCGAACTGCAAGCCGGCAGGCACGCTGACGGTGAGCAGGGGTGAGGTTTGGGTGCCGGTGGCGCTAAATTCTGTGCCGTCGGCAAATCTGATGCCGAGGGCGGTGCTGCCCACAAACGACCCGCCGATGTCCAGCCTGGCATTGGGGCCAAATATGATGCCATTTGGATTAATCAGGAACAGGTTGGCGGTGCCATTGGCCCGAATCAGCCCGTCGATGTGGGAAACTGACCCGCCGGTGACGCGGGTGAGGATGTTTTGAATGTCGGGGGCGCTGTCGAAGTGGGCAGTAGTGCCGGTGAGGACGGAAAACTCCCTGAAGCTGTGGAACAGGTTGGTGCCGGCAGTCGTGCCGCCGGCAATCCGGTGAATTTGTCCCTCTACCCCGACTGCGGAATTATTGGGCAGCGTCGCATCCGGGACAATTTGGGCTTTGGCTGAGGAAATGGCAGCCAGCCAGGAAAGGGCGATGCCGGCTGTGACCCTGATATATGGGCTAAATGGCTTCACGGTTATCCCCTGTCTTTTCTCAAGGGTGAAAGTGCCCAACTGAGAGCTGATTTATCAAGGAATTGTTAAGCATGAATGCGGGCCAGAAACCGGGTTTCTTGCTACAGCACAAGAAACCCGGTTTCTTGTGGCTTCACTTTTTCTTTATAGCGGTTCTCAGTTGGATGAACTACGGGCCAGAAACCCGGTTTTTTAAAAAAACCGGGTTTCTCAGTACCTCACTGATATGAGAAACGCTATATAAATGATATCCTCAATTACAGCCAATTTCCCACCAGCACAAAAGCTGACCAGAAATAGGGGTGAGAGAACTTATTCTCCCGCAAAACAGCCAGTTGGGCGCGGCGGAGGGCTTCCGATTTGCCCACGTTTCCTTTGGCTAACTCCTCGTAGAATCGAGTCATCAGCAAGGAAGTGGCTTCATCGCTAACATACCACAGGGATGCCAGGGTGCTTCGCGCCCCCGCCCGCACGGCCACCCCCGCTAACCCCAAAGCCGCCCGCTTATCTCCTGCAGCAGTTTTGCAAGCGCTGAGGACGAGCAATTCAATAGAGCGATTCTTCCCCGTATCGGAACGCAGCAGATCGTCGAGGTCGCTGGCGTTAATCCGCCCGTCCCAGGTGAGAATAAATGTGTTTTTAGCTTCCGAACTGAATTCGCCGTGAGTCGCTAAGTGAACCACCGGGAAAGGTGCGGATTTGACGGTAGCCTGGAAGTTGGATTTAGTGAAGGACTGATTCAGCAGCACCTCCGTGGGAGCCACAGCTTTGATGCGCTGCAATTCCAATTCTACGTTAGGAAGTGGCGAAAAACCCTGGACGGATTCAGTCAAACCGGCAGAGAGAATCTTCAACTGCTGTCGCGCCAGAGGTTTGGGGTCTAGCAGTTGCAAACCGGGGGCGATGGCGACGCTGTACTTTTCGGCGAGATACTGTTTGCCGTCGTGAAGGGAAGCGAGCGGAAGATTTCTGAGATTTCCATCTAGCACAAACACCAGGGTTTGCACCCCACTGGCTGTCAAGTCAGCTTCGACTGGGCGGATTAACCAGTCGTACACTTTTTGTGAAGGTTACAAAAAGCGCTGGATGGCAAATCGCAGTCGGGGAATTGTTACAGCCTCCCGCATGTTGCCGATTGCAGCTTCGACTTCCTCCTGCGGTAAAGGTATGCTGTGGTGGCGCAGTGGTTTCTCGCGAAGTGCCACAATAACTTCCAGGCTCTCTTTGAGAATAATTGTATATAAAACAGCCGCCTTCGTGTCAATTTTGTCGATTTGAGCAGGCTTGCTATCCAAACAGGCATCCCGAAAAAAGTTGTCTAGCTCAGCCAGCTGCAGCGATTCAATAACTCTCCTAGCTTGGCTCAGGTCAAATTGAGTTATATTTGTTCCAGGTTGCAGCAGCAGCCCGACTAGCTCCCGGTACACCGGCTCGACATTCTCGCGAAAGGAAAACTGCACATCTGAGCTAATCGCAACTAAATCGCTGCGCAGAGACTGGAGGGTTTTTACTGCGGAATTATAGCTAGCGATGGCTGCTTTTCGCTGTCCTTGCACGTTGAGAATCCGTCCCAGCTGCCACTGCCACTGATAGGCAATATCTGCAGCACTGATAGATTGCGCCAAAAGTAGGGCTTTTTCAGTCAATTCTCTGGCATCTCCCCACTGCTGGCTTTGTTCGTACAGCCCCCCCAAATTACCCAAAGCGTAAGATTCAGCCCTTTTATCTCCTGTGCTGCGAGCCTGCTGCACTGCAGTGGCTAGCAGCTGTGATATCTCCAGCTTAAAGTCGGAATTCTTAAAATTTTTAGCGGTGCTATTTCCGGCTTGATACTTCAGCAAGCTGCTCGCCAGATTAATGCGGGCGTAAATCGCTGTATGGCTGGGGGGCAAATTACTCAGGCTCGACTGGATTTGCGGCACTAAGAGTTGAGCCTCTGACCATTTCTTCTCGCTGACCCATAGGCTTAGCAGGTTCAGTTGCGCCTCAATCTTCGTATTGAGTGAGGGAGATTCCTTTAGGGAACGCTCATATAAATCCTGGGCGGCTTGGGGTTTCTGCTGCGCTCTAGCTGTGTTTCCCGAACTGAGTAAAATTGCGGCTATTGCCTGACGCGCCTGCAATTTTTCCGCTATGGCTAAACTTTGCTGCAAAACTTCCCGCGATTGATTTAAGTCGCCCACTACGCGCAGCGCCTCACCCAAGCTTTGCAGTGCGCTGGCTTTCAGGAGAGAATCCGGTTCATCCTGGAGGGTGTTTTTAATTTCTTTCAAGGTTTTGACAGCCTGAGTGTACAGCGCCAAGGCTTGCAGGGCTTGAGCCTGGTTGATCCTGCTTCTTGTCACCCCTGTCGTGTCGCCAATTTCTTTGTAGGTTGCGCCGGCTTGTTTCCAAGTCTCTAGGGCAATTTCCGGCTGACCGAGAGACAGTTGCAACTGACCCTGGCTCTCTAAGGTTAGGGCTAAAAGTCGCGTGCCGGCTTGAGTCGGATTTTTGCAGGAGATTAAGACTCTCTGAAATCGCCTGCTTTGCAGCCGACCACTGTCCGGTTTTTTGGTAAACTAAAGATAGATTCCTCAACGCCATCGCCTGACCGAGTTCATCCCCTTTTGCGGCGCTATCTGCTGCTATCTGGTGCAGCAGCAGACTTGCTTCTGCATACCGTCCGGATTCATATAGTTGCTGCGCCTGTAGCTCTGGTGCCTTCGATTCTACTATATTTTGAATGGGATAGTTGGTATTCTCGGACTGCCGATCGAAATTGACAGCCACCTGAAGGGCTGAGAAATTTGACTTGAAAGCCCCGCCACCCTTCAGGGTTAAACCGGCATTATTGAAAAGCGGCAAACCCTGTAATTTATCGGGATATTCCGGTTCTGTTTGGGCAGGTCTTGACAGCACTTTGCCGCCCCCAAGTAAGCAGGTAAAAATAAAAAAAAAATATATAATTTTAAAAGGCAAATTTTTCATGTTTCAAACCCTTCTTTTCTCCTGATGGTAATGTCCGGTATCGCCGCGTCGGAAACGCGATTTCTCGCGCCCGGATCTCCGACGTAGGACAGGCGGGACGCCTGTCCCCCAGTCCCGCCTCTCCCCCTGACCGGCTCATGTTTGATTTGATTTGCGCCGCTGTTTGGCGAGCTGGAGCATTTTATCGAACGCCTCATTGTTCACAATCTCGTCCACCTGTCGCTTCCGCTTCTCTTCGTCAATCTCAATCCGGAGTTGAACGACTTCTTTGCGCAGAATTTCCTCCCGTTCCTGCACGGCTTTCACCATCTGTCCGATCGAGCAAGCCACAGCAGCCAGCGCCCGATCTCCTTTAGGATCTACTTCCTCGATCTCCTTGATGACTTGGTTGTATTGCCCATCGATAATCATCCGCGCCCAGTGTCCCAAGCGCTCGATGTATTCGGTCATGTGGCGAGCCCGTCCGCTCAGGAGTTGGATAATGCAATTAGTCAAGATGGGGGAGTTGTGTATCCGCTGCAGGAAGTCGTCCCGGTTGAGCCGCAGCAGGCTGCTGGAACCGACAGAACTGGCGCTAGCAGAACGGGGTTGTGCGTCCACAAGTGCCAGCTCACCTAAAGTTTCACCGGCTGACAGGGTGTTGAGCGTGATTTCCTTTCCCTCCTGATCGAGGGTGAAAATCCGGATCTGTCCTGTTTGGATAAGGTAAAAAGCGTCGCCTATATCACCCCGATGGAAAAGCACCTGACCGTCTGATAGCTCCACCGTTTCCATCGCGTTCTCAATTAATTCTTTGTCTGAGAGCAGGAAATTTCGGATTAAGCTGATTGGGTCGTTCATTTTTGTTGGCGTTTTTTTACGTTTTTTACGTTCTTGGCAATAACTTGCCGCTTACGGATCTAGTTTCGTGACAGCGTTGGGCTTACTCTGTCTATGCCTGAACTGCCAGTTGCCGGTCTGAACTTACGAGAGACTCTGACAGTTCAAAAGTCTGCCCTCGCTTCACAAACCCGCAAAATCCATCTTTCTTGGCATCAGGAAGCGGCCCGGGCTGGTAATGGTACAGCCACATTTTATTTCTGATTCTTTCTGGCAGGGCCAGCAATTTATTGTAGTGGGCGTGAATGCTGCTGGGAAATCGGGAGGTTTCGCAATCTTGGAAAATCATATCCGCTCGCTCGTAATATTCACCCAGTTCATCTAAACACAGCTGCGTGTCCGTCGTCAACAGTACTTTCACCCCGCTCACTTCAAAAAATAACCCGTAAGCAGGCATAAGAAAATATCCATTATTAACATGCACAACCCTCACCAAATTAAACTCTATTCCTTCCCAGCAGAAATGCCCGTGACGGCCTATGGCGTGAACCTCAAAAAAAGTTTCTAAATCGGCGATATCCCCTTCAATAGACCTCATACCACCCGATAAAGTCCTGTCCCACAGCTCGCTCGCTAAATCTTTGCTCAGATAGAGATTGGGGCGGTTGCATCTCGGATCGAATTTCGTACTGAACCCGATGTATTCCAGTCCCCCCGCATGATCCGCATGCAAGTGACTGATATAAATATCAGTGATGTCAAGGTGGCCAAAGCCCGCCGCATGCAAAGAAAATCGGATATCAGAACCGCAATCAATCAAAAGTTTATGCCCTCGGTCGCTGACAAAGAGCATATTCGATTGAAAATTGTCCGCTCCTATCGTGAAAGCTGACCCGGAACCTAAAAAAATTAATTTCATCGTTACTGTCAGTTGGTTTATATAGGTTAGCCAGCGTGTCCCATCCTATACGCCCGCCAGGGATTTGTACACCGCTTTCAGCTGCGCTTCTACATCTGGCGGTTTGGCGGTGAAACGAATGTAAAAACTTCCATTCTCCACCGGCTTGTCCAGAACCTTGGCATACACATCTTCGCTAGCTTGTGCTGGCTCTTCTGAGCTTAACAAGTTGAGCTTGATATTGGTCAGGGGTGCCGGCACCTCCTCCCCACCCTTGTGGGAGAGAACCACAGCTCCCTTGGCCGAAAGCTTAACTATGCTTCCCCCGAACATGGTACTGCCAACGTGTTTCCCATCCAGTCCCACATATTGTAGCGATATTTTTTCCGAAAGGGGAAAAAACACCTCATCTTCTTGAGGCAGGAACAAGTTGTGTTTCCCGCCAATCCCCCCTACATCATAGATGGTAATAGGCTCTTTCACCCCTTTCGGCTGCACCAGCTTTTGCCCCCTGATTTCCACGATTGGGCCCGCTTCTTTTAAGGTCGGCTCTGAAATGTAAATTTGGCCACCTGTTGTGTAAGATTCGATGCGGTAAGTCAGGTTCACCTGGCTGCCCACAATGCCGTACTTGGTGCGTTTCTCCGAGCCGATATTCCCCACCACGACTTCGCCGGTGTTGATGCCGATGCCCATTTCTAGCGGCGGCAAACCCCACAGCTTCATTTGTTCGTTAACTGACACCAGCGCCTGCTGCATGGCCACCCCGCAAGCCACCGCTCTTTCGGCGTCGTCTTCTCTGGCAATCGGGGCACCAAACAGCACCAAAATCCCATCTCCCATGAACTCATCAATGGTTCCCCGGTACTGGGTTATTACATCTGCCATGCGCTCCAGATAGAAGTTGAGGATTTTCACCACCTCTTCAGGGGGCAGTCTTTCGGATGTGGCGGTGAACCCTCGTAAATCCGAGGTGAATATGGTGATTTTCCGCCGCTCGCCGCCCAGTTTCAGCCCTTCCGGGTTTTCCAGCAAAGTGGCGACGATTTCATCACTCAGGTAACGCCCAAAGGTTTTGCGAATATCGCCGGCGGTTTCGGCAATGTAGCGCGTGACGAGTGCGACAGACCCGAATAGGGCCACTAACGGCGGCACCACAGGTATCCACCAGCCCCACAAGAAAGCCCCAAAGCTTCCAGCCACCAAAGCGCCGCCTGCCAGAAAAGGAGCCGCCGCCCGAAGCAATGACAACTTTCTGACTCCACCTGTATATCGCAATTTCCAAATCAGGGTGGCTCCCACTGAGCTCCACAACAAAATCCACAGCCACTCCACCGGCTCCGACCAACTTTTGATAGGGGTGCGACCCTCTATCGCCGCGCTCAGGATCTCGCTGGCGAGATTGGCGTGTACTTCTACCCCAGCCATGCGCTCGGGCAGGCCCACCAGACCGCTGCTGTAAGGGGTGAAGAACAAATCCTGAAAGCTCTCGCCCACGGCACCTATTAATATGATGCGGTCGCGCCCCCAGTCTGCCGGCACCCGGTCTTTGAGTATATCTGTCATCAAGACCGTCTCGAAGTGCTGGCTCTGTCCCCGGTAGTTCATTAATATCTGGAATCCATTGGCATCGGCTCGCACATAGCCCCCGTCATTGCTTTCAAAGGGGACAAATACTCTCTTGCCCAACTGCCAATTCTGCGTCCCCTCTACTTTTTTTGGGCCAATGCCAAGTTTTTCCAGATACAGCAGCGCCAGATACAGCCCAAAGCTATAAACCGTCTCCCCGTTGCCATCCTTGACGTAAATCAAGCCGCGCCGCACTTTTTTATCGGCATCAAAGATCAGGTCATTGGCACCCACTTGATTTTTGGCCTTTAGCGCCGGCGGCGGGGCAATTGTCTCGCGTTCGCTATCCCCAACCACTTTCTTGATGCCAACCAGATTGGGCGTGGATTCAAATACTTTGACTAATTCCTTATGGCCTGGTTCTACCGGCTGGTCGCGATAAATGTCCAGACCAATGGCTAAGGGCTGCCGAGCTTTCAGCTTCTCGATCAGCTGGGCGTACACACCATCTGGGATAATCGCCTGTCCGAGCTCGCGCACGGAAGCTTCATCAATCCCGACGATCGCGATCCGGTCGTCGGCAGGCTCTAGGGGTCGCAGGCGCATATACTGATCGTAAACCGCCCACTCCCAAGACTGCAATAAACCGGCAAAGCGCAGCAGGATTACCACTCCCGCCACCGCCGGTGCTGCGATCCAAACGCCGCGCCGCTGCCAAAGAGACTGCTTTAAATTTGCCCACATCAAATGACCCCTAGGTGAATTTTCTACTGCGCCGCAGCCACACTACCAATGAAAGGTGCTTCCGCGATTGCCTCCAGCCCTACTGACTTGAGCAGCTGCTCCCATTCCTTTGGAGAGGAATTTCGCAACTGAGCCACCAGTGCCAGCGTCTCGTTCCACACCTTGGCCTTGGCATATATTTTGGCCTGCTCCAAGAGGGGTAATTTCTCAAGCTCGCTCTTCACGGCGTCACTCAGTTCAGTGCGCTGTAGCAGTCCCCTGACATAAATATCACCGCTTCTTTCTTGCGCATTGCAAATTATCGAGAAGCTCCAAGTATAGTCCTTGCCAGTTTTCAGATCGGCGCTTTCCGGCATGCTCACTTTCAATATTCCCGCCTCGCCCGTCAGTTTAACTGTTTCCAGATATACGTCTTTCCCTTGGTCGTCGCTCACAGAAAATTCGGCTTCCTTGACATTCGTTTTGGGCACATACACAAACAGTGTCGGGTTGGCCGACACCGTTGTCCCCACATTGTTGACCGGCATCAGCGCCGTCAGGGGGGTTGCCTCCTGCTCCACACAGCTGTCCCCTCTCACACCTCCGCCGGCTGTTCGCTCCGGTGCCCCCCGATCAGCAGCCGGCGGGAATTCCAGACTGATTCTCCCGTCTATCTGCCGGGAGGGCAGCTGCGGTGGCACGCTCGCCTGACTTATAAGCGCCGGCGACAGCACGCCGGCAAGTATTCCCATAGACTGAAGAGATTTTAGCCAAACCATAATAGGTATATCTCCTTTTAGTCAATTCTAGGCTACCTGCTGGGAACGCAACCCTCGCACTGGACAAGGGAGCGGGCAGCGCGGCTCTAGGCACTAGCGCCTCTGCCGTTAGAGGTATAAGGCTTCACACTTCTAACTTACCTCAGATAGAAGCGTTCCGTGTGTTCAGTCTACTCCAACTCTGCCTTGCCGGTAAATAGCTTCCCCCTCCTGCCCCAAAAAATGTCTGCAAGCCTGAGGGCGAGAGTCAGATTGCCCTCATGTCCCTAGAGATAAGCTATGGCGCATAGAATTTGTACGCTTACATCTCTATCCTCTCGTTCCCAGCCTGGCAGCTGGGAACGCTGTCCTGGAGGCTCTGCCTCCAAAGGGCTTTCCAGGAAGATTAAAAGCCTAACAGCTTATTTTCCGCTCGTTACCTCACAGCTGGCCATCTCTCAAAAAATAGGTTATCATACCCGCCCACCGCCACTCCCACAATCCCTTTTTAGAGGTTAAACTCGCTAAAATCCTTGCCCTACAGTGATTTTGACGGCAGTTCAAAAAATCTTAATTTATATTAAGAAACCTAAAAGGCGAGAACTTTTTCAATAAGGAAATCTGAAATCGCGGCTTGACGTTATAGCAGCAGCCATATTAATTAGGACACTAATGGCACCGCTCCTGGGGCAGCGGCTTGGAGGGGCATTGGGCATTGGAGAATCAATCCCAAATCCTTGCATCCCAAATCCTTGCATCCAAAATCCCCCCCAAACCCTTGGGCAGCGACACCCTGACCGGCAAACAAGGCAACAATGAATTTATCTTGACATCTGGAAAAAGATGTGATATAATAATACCCTTCCAAGATGGCGCGGATTTTCTGGCACTAGCCGACGGTTTGACGTTCCAGCAGCTGTCGGTTTCCGCCGCTGCGGGCGAGACTGCAATCAGTGTTGCCGGCACTGGGGAACTGCTGGCTTCGTTTTTCGGGGTCAGCGCTCAGCTTTTCGGCTTTTAACCTGCTTTTTACTTGAAAGGAGGCTATGCCTCCTGATCGCGTTCCCAGGCAGATCCTGGGAACGAGATATCGATATGGATAGTGTAAATTAAATGCCCCATAGCTTAGCCTGAGCGGGGTTGAGTGTGGCAGAAACCCGTATTCTTAAAGATCCGGGTTTCTGGAGGGCACTTCACCCAACTGAAAACCGCTAGATAAAGGCCAGAATATTTAAACAGTTTGCGGAGAGATAGCCGTGACCGTCCCCAATCGTTTACAAAACTACATTAATGGAAAGTGGTGCGCCTCCAGCGCCAAAGACTGCTTGGATGTTGTCAACCCCGCTACGGCTGAGGTGCTGGCACAGGTGCCCCTATCACCGGCAGCTGAGGTAGAGATTGCCGCACAAGCGGCGGCAAAAGCCTTTCCCGGCTGGCGGCAAACTCCCCCAGCAGATCGGGTGCAATATTTGTTCAAACTCAAAAATCTATTAGAAGAACACTTTGAGGATTTAGCCCGCACTATTACCCTGGAATGCGGCAAGACGCTAGCTGAATCTAAGGGAGAGATGCGTCGGGCGATTGAGAATGTAGAAGTCGCCTGCGGCATTCCCATGCTGATGCAAGGGCGGAATTTGGAAGATGTGGCTCGCGGCATTGACGAAATGACAGTCCGCCAGCCGGTGGGAGTCGCAGCCGTGATTGCGCCGTTTAATTTTCCCGGCATGATTCCGTTCTGGTTTTTACCATACGCCATCGCCTGCGGCAATACCTGTATTGTCAAACCTTCGGAAAAAGTGCCGCTGACTATGCAAAAGGTGTTCGATTTGCTGGAGAGAACTGGGCTGCCGGCGGGGGTGGTGAATCTGGTTAACGGTGGCTCAGAAGCGGTGGATGCTATTTTAGACCACCCAATTATCCGGGCTATTAGTTTTGTGGGATCGACTCCTGTGGCGCAGTATGTTTACAGTCGGGCTGCGGCGAATGGCAAACGCGCTCAGTGCCAGGGGGGTGCGAAAAATCCAATTATTATTTTGCCGGATGCGGATTTGGAAACGACGGTGCGGATTGCGGCGGACAGCGCTTTTGGCTGTGCTGGGCAGCGCTGTCTCGCCGCGTCGCTGGCGGTTACGGTGGGTGAGGCTCGCCACACGTTTACAGAGGCAATTGTGGGGGCAGCTAACAGCCGAACGGTGGGTTACGGTTTGGATGAAGGAGTCCAAATGGGGCCGGTGATTTCTCGTGAGAGTAAAAGCCGGATTGAGGGGCTGATTGAAAAGGGGGTGAGTGAGGGGGCAAGGGCGCTCGTGGATGGGCGCAACCCGAAAATTGCCGGTTACGAAGGGGGGAATTTTATTAAACCGACGATTTTGCAGAATGTCAGCCCTGGCGGTGAAATTGCCCGAACCGAAATTTTTGGCCCGGTGCTGGGACTGATTCACCTGGACACGATCGATGAGGCGATTGCTTTGGTGAATAGGGGCGAGTGGGGCAATATGGCTTGTTTGTTCACCTGCAGTGGGGCGGCGGCGCGAAAATTCCGCTATGAAGCGGAAGCCGGCAATATTGGCATCAATATTGGGGTTGCCGCGCCAATGGCATTTTTTCCGTTTAGCGGCTGGAAAGCAAGTTTCTTTGGCGACTTGCACGGGCAAGGTGCCCACGCTGTGGAGTTTTTCACCCAAACTAAGGTGGTGGTTGAGCGCTGGCCTAAAAACTGGTCGCGCCAATTTTGATTTTAGGGGTTAGGGGTTAGGGATTAGGTAACAAGAAACCTATAGCGGTTTTCATCTGAGTGAGGGACTGAGAAACCCGGTTTCTTTAAGAAACCGGGTTTCTGGCATGTACTTCATCCAACTGAAAACCGCTATAAGTCAGAGCGCAGTTGACCGGCAATTTCTGCCAGGGCTTGTTTTCCCCGGTCTACCACAGGCGCTAAGCCGAGAAAGTTGTGTATCATACCGTCATAGCGCCAAAGCCGCACCGGCACTCCCGCCTCCTGCAGTCGGGCGGCGTAGGCTTCCGCCTCATCCCGCAGCACGTCGCACTCAGCAGTGACAATCAGCGCCGGCGGGAGATCCTTGAGGCTCTTGGCAAGCAAAGGCGAGGCGTAGGGATTTTTTCCGTCTGCGGCGTGAGGGAGGTAGCGATCCCAAAACCAGACCATATCGTCTTTGCTCAAACCGTAACCCCGCTCATACTGCCGGTAAGATTCGCTATCGAAGCCGTACTGAGTCACCGGATAGATAAGCAGTTGATACGCCAGCACCGGCTCGCCCCTATCTCGCGCCACCAGCGCCACCGCCGCAGCTAAATTGCCACCGGCACTATCCCCAGCCACCGCAATTCTGTCGGGATCGCCGCCGATCCCAGCCGCATTTAGCGCCACCCAGCGCGTGGCGGCGAAGGCATCTTCCGCTGCAGCAGGAAACCTGTGTTCGGGTGCCAGCCGGTAGTCAGCGGACACCACCACACACTCCGCCCCATTAGCCAGGTAGCGACAGATTGGGTCCGCCGCGTCCAAATCGCCGAGCACCCAACCGCCGCCGTGGAAATAGACCAGCACCGGCAGTGGGGCGCTGCTTTTTGGGGTGTAAATGCGGACGGTAATATCTCCATCCGCGCCTGGAATGGCGCGATTTTCCACACGGAAAACCGCTTGCGGTTTCAGTGGTTTGCCCCGCAGTTTAGCGGCTAACTCTCTGGCTTCCGCCGGCTCCAAGCTGGAGAGGGGAGGCAATCCCAGCCGCTCGAGTTGCTCCAAGAATTCTTGAACTTGCCGGTCGAGGGACATTAGGCTTCCACTTGTTTCAAGTGAATGTGCTTGCGTCCCAAAGAAATTTCAAACTCATCACCCGGGTTGAGTTCCATCTGCTTGGTATAGGCAGCGCCAATCAGTAAGTTGCCGTTGGACTGGACGCTAATCCGGTAGCTAGCGGTGCGTCCGCCGCGCCCATTTCCTTTTTGCTTGCCATCTAGGTCGATCCCCTCAGCATCAATCAGGGCGTTGAGGAACTTCATCATGTTGACCCGTTCCAAACCGTTCTTGGTCAGGGTGTAGTAGCCGCAGGCTCGCGCTTTTTCTTCTTTGCTGAGTCCGGCTAGATCTCTGACTTTTTTGAGCAGGTCTTCCCCTGTGAGCGGGGTGGTGCTTTTAGCTTTAACCATTATTTTTCTCGCTTTGACAACTTCTAGTGTGATTCTATCATTAAGTTACCCAGATGGTAAAGAAAATTTATCCGGGAGCGATCGAGAAGGACGGTTGCCAGTGCCGGCGCTTAATTTAACGCAAGCGGGCGGGCGGGGACACGCCCGCACTTAGCTCTGACAAACTTAGAGAAGTTATCGGCGTGCCGCCCGGACACTTGGGAGCCGGTTCGATTGAGATCCCTGGCTATTTCATTCCAGATAGTAGCATTATCTGCCAGACAGTAGCGGAAGTCAATACCAGTCGAACCGGCACCGGATAAGTGATGCCAGAGCTGAATTGCCAGACGCCCCTTGCCTCGCGCAGGCAGCCCACGACTTTTGGAAATAGGCTCGTCGGGCAGTTCCCACTGGCAGCGCCCACTACTTCTGAGGGGCGGAACGAGAGGAACGCACCCTACTTCTACGGGGGGGAGGTTAAGGTTGTCGCGCCTTTAAGCTGCCTGGTTTCAGGCATGACGGCAAAGCTTCAGAGAAACTGACACCGGCAATCAAACGACCGCCACAGTCAGGCTGGCGAGAGCCGGCCAAAGATGGTTTTCTCCCACTCGCTCGCGCTTTGACGCGCCAAGAACGGAAAATATCCTAAATTTTCCGCAACTCCAGGGTAGAAATATGCTACCCGTTCAATTTTCCCATTTTCCGCCAGCGTACCACGTTAGTATTTGGGCGGAGTTTCTGCCGGCTAGAGAGACTTTACCCGCCCCCTGTTCCCTTTCAGGGGGGGCGGGAGGGGACAAGAGTTTTGTAGGCATGGAAGCTGCTCATCTCCCCCATTCCTTACATACGTTATATAATAGGGCGCTGCCCGACCGCGCCTCCCACAGCTGGGAACGGGTAAAAAACTGCAGTCGGCCAAGACTGGGCAGTTTTCGGCTTGCCACTGTCTGCCGACCGCACCGGCATCAGTCCGGTGCACCTTCGGAACGCCCAGAGGCGCTTTGACCCGCACCCGCACCGAAAAACAACCCGCTCTAGAAGCAGGAGAGAGATGCAGATAATCAATAAAATAATTGAAGTACAAACCGGCAGTGGTATAGGCATTTACAATATTACCCCACAGCTGTTGCAGCTGCTGGAGGCGAGTGGGATCAAAAATGGCCAGCTTCTGGTCTTCTCCCGGCACACAACGACAGCGCTGGCTATCAATGAAAATGAAGAGCGATTGCTGGTGGACATTAAGGCGCATCTGGAAAAGTTAGCGCCCTGTTCAGGAACCTACCTACACGGCGGACCTGCACTTGAGAGATGTGCCCCCGGACGAACCGGCGAATGCCCACTCTCACTTGATGGCTCTGATGCTCAGCAGCAGTGAAGCGATCCCAATTGCGGACGGTCAATTGGCTCTGGGGACTTGGCAATCGGTGCTGTTGTTTGACTTGGACGGGCCTCGAAACAGGACGGTGTTCGTGCAAATATCTGGGCAGTGAGAGCACAAGGCAAGCATTTCAGTCCCCAAAGGGAGACGCACCCTGGCTAATGCTATGCAGCTGCCCCTCTCTACTTTTGAGAGCTGGTGCCGTCGCCGAGGTAGCGGTCGCTGTTTGGCAGGTGGGGATTGTTCTGGAGATAGTCGCGCCGTCAATCATAACTGCGCCCCACCAGATGATCGACATCCAAATTTAAGTCCCCGCTTTTTAGGCCCCACAGCCGCACAGTTTTGTCCGCACCGGCAGAGGCTTTCGTGCGGTCTTCCCGGCTAAAACTCACCCCCCAGCCCCCAGCACTATATGCCTAGTTCCGGTGGGCAACCTGGCAATCAGCTGAACCGACTGGCTAAAAGTTTAATCGCCGTGCCGGCACTTGCTGGGGCTATCGTTTGGCCGTCAGGGCTTCTCAGAAAGTGCCCGTCAAGCTTCCAGCGTTGGCTGGAACTCAGACCCGATACACTGTTGCTTTGCCCAGACAGTATTTTCAACAGGGCGTCCTCTTTATTGAAGCCCCACAGGCAGACGGTGGCGTCATCACCGGCAGAGGCCAGGGTGCCGGCCCGACTGAAACTCACTTTGTTGACAGCGCTGGTGTGCCCCTTTATAATTCTCAAGGGGCTGCCGTAAAGGCTCCAAAGTCGGACGGTGCTGTCAGAACTGCCAGAGGCAATTATTTGACCGCTGGGGCTGAAACTGACGCTCTTGACTTTGCTGCTGTGCCCTTGGAGAGTGGCTTGCAGCTTACCGTCAAGGTTCCAGAGTTTTACCGTCTTGTCCTCACTGGCAGAGGCAACTGTCTTGCCCTCCGGGCTGAAACTCACAGCCCAAACTGGTTTATTGTGCCCTTTTATAATTTTCAACAACTTGCCGTCGCGGCTCCAAAGTTTGACGGTTTTGTCCCTTCCTGCAGAAGCAATCCTCTGTCCGTCGGGGCTGAAACTAACATCATACACCCAGTCGCCGTGATTGAGAACTTTCAGCAACTTGCCATTGCGGCTCCAAAGTTTGACAGTCTTGTCCTTACTGCCAGAGGCAATCATCTGTCCGTTGGGGCTGAAACTCACGGCACTTACCGGCTTGCTGTGCTTCAAGTTTCTCACAAAGGTGCCGTCACGCCTCCAGAGTTTGACAGTGGTGTCATCACTCGCCGAGGCAAGCAGCTGTCCGTCGGGGCTAAAACTTACCCGGTTCACCCGATCTCTGTGACCTTGCAAAGTTCTCAGGGTGACACCGGCTGAACTCCACAGTTTCACGGTTCTGTCCGCACCGGCTGTCGCCAGCAGGGGCGAACCTTGTTCGTACTCTTCCTCAGGCGGGGGATCGCCGGCGGGGCTGAAACTCACATCCAAAACCGAACCCCTGTGCCCCTGCAAACGATTGAGCTCCTGAATTTCGGAAACGGTCTGCCGCAGCTGGTCTGCCGTCTCTGTCTTGATATCGGGCGGCGTTTCTGTCTCCAGTATTTTCTTGGCCCCTCTAACGCTCGCGATTAATCCCTCCAGCTGTTCCCCCGAAATAAAAAGCGTTTTTGAAGCCCGATTCAGCTGTTGAATCTCTTTGACTTCCCCTTGCTGATTTTGCAGTTTTGCTTGCCAGCCAAATACCCCGGCTAGCGCTGCTACTATTGCCATCAAAGACAGTCCCGCCCCCCGGCGTGCCCTCCACAGCAGGCGATTTATTTCGGACTGCGGGCGAAAGGGGAGCTTTTTCTGCCTTTTCTGTTTCGCGACTGCGACAGGTTGTTGCTGCTGGCGTATCAAAGGCACCAAATATTCGTGAGCCATCTGGTAGCGGTCGGCGATGTTTGGCACCACAAACACCAGTCCCGTGCCGGTTAAAATCGTCAGCGCTAAATCCAGTTGCTCCGCCGAGGCTTTTAACCCCATATCCTGTAAACCAGCTGCTAGCTGAGCGCGGGTCTTTAAAGGGCGAGTGCTGTTTTCTCCGGTTAGCAAGTACAAAACCTGTTGGGCAACCCGCTCGTTATCAGCGCCACAGTCTTTGACGGCTTCTTGCAACAACCTCTCGGCCAGTTTTTCCTTGCCCCCCCGATTTTGATACTGCGCCAGCGCTGATATCTTCTCTGTTTCTAGCTGCGACACCACCACCTGCAGATCCAGCGGACGCACCTCTCCCATATCTCCAGCCAGCTCCCCCACTATTTTGTCAATCAGCGCCGGCTCCAAACAATAATTCGTGTTTCCGGGTAAGCGCAGAATAGAGCGGGCTTCACAAATATTTAAATTCCCTAAGTAATACAGTGTCTCTTGATACTGAATGTGTGTGGCGGGATCTTCCCGGTGGGCTTCGGGATTGAAATCTAGCAAATAAGAGAGATAATCTTCCCGGAGTGACAAGATTATTTTCAGGAAAGGTATATTCAGGGAATCTCGCAATAATTCATAAAATTCTAGCCTTTTTGCTGGCTCTTTGCAAGCGAATAAGAACTGTTCAAACTGGTCGAATATCAGAACGGTTAACAAATGACAGTCCGCATTTTTACGCAAGCGGTCGAGAATGGCTTCTGCTGAATGCGCTGGCTCGGGTGCGGAGGGGCAATCTCCCATCTTGACGCCCTCAACTTCCGCAAGCGCCTGTTGGAGAGATTTCCCCAGTTCCCTCTCCCAGTTGGTGTAAGTTTGCTGCACCACCGGCAAGGCTTGGCGCTGGCGGATAGCGGTCTGTTTCAGTGCCGGTACTAAGCCGGCTCGCAACATGGAACTCTTGCCTGATCCTGCAGGACCGTAAATCACCGTCAGTTTGCGGTCAGTCCGGCTAATTCGCTCTTCTATCAAGCGCTGGACATCTTTGTGCCGGTCGGACGCCGCAATCTCCCGCGCAACCGCCGCCGGTGGCTGTTGGCGTGCCGGCGCTATGTTGAGCGGCTGTCGGGAAGGTACGAGCCGCCCCGCACCAATAAAAGCGCGGAACCCGTACTGGTGCTCAATGTTTAGCCGCTCTTGCTTCAAAAGGAAGGCGCTCAGATATTCCCCCCGCTCAAAATACAGCTGGCGCAGCGATTCCAATATCCGGATGTAAAACTGGGGATCGTATTCAAGAGTGCTGCCCGCTCGGGCGGTTTCTAAGTTTTCCAGTGCCGGTTGAACCTCACCGAGATGCCTTTGCGCCTCGGCTAGCAATAATAAATACCAAGAATGGCAGTGTCGCTGCGCCCAGATCAAATCTGTGTTATAATCACCGGCAGATTGGCAGTTAAAGGCATGGATTGCCAGAGCCATCTGGGCGTATTCCAAGGCTTGCATCCAGGCTGATTTTGCCAGCGCCACCTCAGCCACAAGACCGTATGCGCCGGCGCTGCGCATGGGATCGCCGCAGGTTTGGTGCAGCCCGACGGCTATTTCAGCAACGCTTTCCAGATCCTCCCACTGCTGCAGTCTTTGCAGTGCCGCTCCCAAGGCGTTGATAAACTTCGCCACGGCGCAAGGGCTGCTGGCTTGTTGCAGTGCCGCAAGGCACTGGCTAAAATAATCCCTGGCATGACGGTACGCCGGCAGATATTCAGCCCGACGCACCTCCGCCCTGGAGTACCACCACACTCCCAGATGAAACAGCAAACACGCCTGTCGCTCTAAATGATCGGTTTGCTGCCAGAACGCCAGACTGCGCTCATAATGAAGTAGAGCTTGCTCCATCCGACCGCTCAGGTGCGCATCCCGACCGAAAATAAATTGCACGCTGGCTTCTATATCTGGCTCTGGGGGTTGTCCGCAACGAACCAGATCGTTGAGAGCTGACTGCAGTTCCCCCCGATCGGGGGAATCAATCTCTGGATCGAGGTGGCAACTGTGGGGAAACCGCCCCGCCCCAGCGTCGAGGGCTTTGGCGAAGGCTCTGTCCGCCTCTCGCCGCAAAAATTCAGTCAGCTGCTGTGCCGGCAGCCCAAATTCAACTGTTGTGGCCCAACTCTCGAAATCGGGCGCTAGCCGAATCAGTTTCTGCAAAATTTCATCATTCACCCACAAGAGCAGCGGAAAGGGAAAATTTTTGCGAAACTCTTCTCGCACTTGGTTCGTCGAAACCAGCATTGTGGACACAGAACTGACTGACTCTAAACCAAATACGATCAGCGCCGGGGGCTGCTCCTGACCGAGTTCTGTCAGTATGGTTTTATACAGGGTGCTGGCCGACTGATCGAGAACTATCTGTCGCAGATCAATAGGGCATTGAGCGAGCAGTTGCCGCACCATCTGCTTTCGCAAGTCAGCGTAGTTGCAGCGCACTAAAATCAGGGAAAATTGCCCTTGAGACAGCTCAATTGCCCGTAATAGCGTCTGGAAGGAATTCTGGTTATAAGCGGTAGTTTCATCTGGACGTTGCCGGTCACTCATATTAACTTCTGCTATCCCTTTTGCCCATCTGCATACTGACACACCAGTTAAAAATCGGGAATTTTTTACAGAAAAATTTTCTCGGATATTCAATCCGGCAGATCGCTTTTTGCCCGGAAAAAGCTGGCCACCTATTAAATTAGGGCTTTTAGCAGTCTGGCGTCAAGCTCCAATCAAAAAAGAGTTTTGTCTGCTGCCAGTTATATATCACTTATTTTGACTGTTGTCAAGAGTTTTTTACGATATTTAACATTGGCCGCGCCGGCAGGCCCTCTCCCCATCTAGCCACACAACCTACTCGATCAAGTTTAACCGAGATTGATAAGCAGGTCATTTATAAAGAAAATCTAGATCCCCCCAACCCCTCTTAAAAAGGGGGGCTTAAGAGTTCCCCCCTTTTTAAGGGGGGGTAGGGGGGGATCTTTTCCCGACTGGGCGCTGAATGTCAATCCTGCCAGCGTCTCAGGCGGAACCCGCCCCTGCAGTCTGTATGTTTACTGATAGCCGGTTGGCTTAATCAAATAGGTCGCCCAAACCGGCTCGCTGTCGCTGCCGGCAACCCGACGAGCCATACGCCAGGTTTGGGCTTGTTTTTGCCGCTGCAAGTACACTTCAAAAGGATTTTTACGCTCAGTCACTTCTTTTGCGGGTAGCTTGACTGTCATGTCATAGGTTCCCCTGACGCGGAATGCCGGGAAATCTTGAATCTGTAAGGGTTCCATCTTAGCAATCGCCACCCGATTGATTTGCCATTCTGGTGGCTGGTTTCGCCCCAGCTGCTGCGCTAGTTGCCCTTGAGTTTGGCTCAGCTGCATGGCAATTGCCTGCTGCACCACCTGCATGCTCGGACCAGGGCCAACAGCGCTGCAGGCCGCCAGCAATCCTGCTAAAATCGCTATCCAGATCAGTCTCCCCATCGGCTTTCTTTCTCCTGTGTTCCCTCTCTATCATATTTTGCACCGTTTCTTCGGGGATTGAAATGCTGCCGGTGCTGCTATAGCGCGTCAATCACCTTCGCGTAAATTTCAGAACCCCGGAAGGGGCGGAAGGGCCCGCCCCTACGAAACCGGGGTTCAGGGCTACCAACAGTTCCGCAAATCATTTAGAACTGCTATATAGATTTTTAGCTACCCCGATTTTCAAACCAACCATGTCAAAAAAGACTCTTGGCCTCGACAGCCGGCTCTACGATTACCTGCTATCGGTTTCTTTGCGGGAGCCAGAAATTCTCCGCCAGCTGCGAGAAGAAACCGCCCTCCACCCTCGGGCGCACATGCAAATAGCACCGGAACAGGGGCAGTTTATGGCGCTCCTCGCCCAGCTGCTGGGGGCAAAAAAAACCCTGGAAATAGGAGTGTTCACCGGCTACAGTTCCCTGTGCGTCGCTCTCGCACTCCCCCCTGAGGGAAAGATTGTCGCTTGCGATGTCAGTGAGGAGTATACCGCCACCGCTCGCCGGTACTGGGAGGTAGCCGGTGTGGCTGGCAAAATTGATTTGCGAATCGCGCCGGCGCTGCAAACCCTCGACCAGCTGCTAGCTGCCTGTGAAGCGGGCACCTTTGATTTCGCTTTCATCGACGCCGATAAAGACAATTATGACGGCTACTTTGAGCTATCGCTGCAGCTGGTTCGCACCGGCGGCTTGATTGCTATTGATAATGTTTTGTGGGGCGGACGAGTTGCCGACCCCCAAGTTCAGGATAGCAGCACTCAAGCCATCCGCGCCTTTAATGAAAAGTTGCACCGCGATCAACGAGTCACCCTGAGCTTGGTTCCCATTGCCGATGGGCTGACTCTGGCGCTAAAACGATAAACCCCTGTCTCTACAAGTCGGGCGCTATACGCCTGTGAGAAACCAGGTAACTCCTGCGCAACCTAATTTCTTGAGGTTGCGGCTTGATTTTGGGGTGAGTTTTGTCAGCCTGCGCACCCCCCCGCGTTAATGAGGCGCTTCCTGTTTACAGCGCAGTTCTTCCTCATCGATTTTATCTTAACCCAAGTTGCTACCTACAAGCCCAAGCATCCACATACCCCCAAACCCCCCTTAAAAAGGGGGCTTTGAGAATGTCCCCCCCCTTTTGAAGGGGGGGCTAGGGGGGGATCTCGCCCGACTCACTTGTAAGTAGCAAATTGCGTTATCTTATCAAAGCTTCTGGGGAATGTCAAGGGGTAGCAAAAAAAATTTCTGCCGGCGGCTGGAGGAAGCGTTACAAGATGTTAAAAGCTAATGACATCCGGCAGTAGATAAGGCAAAATTAGGGTAAATCATGGATTGCTCGAAGGTGGGGAGAGGAAGGGAAGCCGAATTTCGGATGTCCGGATGCAAGGCTTTGGGATTGATTGTTTTGCGCCATGCGCTATGCACCATGCACCATGCGCCATGCGCCATGCGCCATGCCCCATGCGCCACGCCCCACGCCCCATACCCCCTGCCCCATGCGCTATGCTTGGGAGTGTCCCAAAATTTTAAACCCACTTTAAACCCACAGGGAAACCATGCTGAGAAAACTAATGATGTGGGTCAGGCGTCCCCGCCTGACGTTTATCCTGGTAGCGATGACACTGGTCTTATTCCCAGCCAGTCAAAGTCCAGCTGCACCAGGGGACGAGATTGCACAGGCAAACGTAAATTGCAGCAAGCCTCGCGGAACTCCGGAAATCAACTATTGCGCTCAAAAGTCCTATGAAGCGGCAGACAAACGTCTGAATGAGGTCTATAAAAAAGTCGTTTCTGGGCTGAACGCTGACCAAAAAAACAAGCTGGTTGATATCCAGCTGACATGGATTAAGTTTCGGGACGCCAGTTGCGACTTTGAAACCTATCAGTCGCGAAATGGTACGGGTTATATCGCTTTTCTCAGCGAATGTAAAGAGCGGCTGACGAAGCAGCGCACGGCAGATTTGGAGAAATATCTCTCTCTTCGCTCCGGGTCTACCGCACCGCCGACTTTAAGAACCGATTCAATAAAGTAAGAGGTTAAAGAGTTGCAAAGGTTGTTGGGCGCTTCAAAGCCGTCGCTAAACCATATCAAAATCGAGGCCCTATTTGGCCCGACAACCGAAGCAGCTGTGAAGGAATGGGAAAAGCTGTATGATTTCCTGGTGAAAGTAAAAGGTAAACTATGAGCAGAAAATTAACGATTTTATCCATCACGGTCTGGTTCGCTTTTTTGACAGTCCTGGCATCCGGTAACGGGATCGCTCAACAGATTGATTGCCAGAAGGCAACGACAACCAATGACATGAAGTTTTGTGCGGAGCAATCCTATAAAGCCGCTGACAAACGGCTGAATGAGGTTTATCAAAAAGTGCTTTCAGGGGAAACCGGCGAGCAGAAAAAGCTGCTGATTGAGGCGGAGGAGATGTGGATTAAGTTTCGCGATGACAGCTGCCGGTTTGAAATTACTGTCTCGCCAGATGGGCGGGAATATCCGATTTTTCTGAATGGGTGCCTGGAAAAGCTGACTCGGTATCGCACTGCAGATTTAGAGAAGTATCTGTCTCAGCGGGATGGGAGTAGCGGAAGTCAGCCTCCGGTGAAGACTTCGACTGTTGCGAGTCTCCCAGACGGTAATTACCGCTACGTCAGCGCAAAATTTGCTTCTTTTACTGTCAGTGATGACGAGTTAGTCAAGGCGGGAGGGTATGAATTACGGGTGCGCAAGAAAGGAAACAAGCTCACCAGCATCCTGGGACAAATCGACTCGGGGAACACGATTTGCATCAGTGGGGATGTCAGTGGCAATACGGTAGTCGGTCGAGCTGTGGAAGTTTCGGAACCGCCTTTCAATCCCAAGGATACCATCAGAAGTGCTGGGGAAGAATTCGCAGCGTGGGATTTGATGGGTGGGAGTATTCTCAAGGTTCGCCGGGGCAAAAAAGTGGGCAACAAGATTGAGTATGCCAGTGCTTTGTTGAACCTCAGCGGGTTGAATCGCATTAACACCGGCACTCGACCTGCTCCTGTGAGCTGTCCGTAAAGAACCTCACCCCCTATATAGCGTTTCTCATATTAATGCGGGACTGAGAAACCCGGTTTCTTTAAGAAACCGGGTTTCTGGGCCATAGTTCATCGAACTGAGAACCGCTATATCATGCAATAGATGCGAATAACCACATTAATTATACATCCCGGTTTCCGACGATCCAATGAATATTTATTTCCAATCACCACCAGTGACTCTCTACCAAGGAGATTGCCTTGATGTATTGCGAACTATCCCTGATAAGTCAGTCCATCTTATCCTGACAGATCCGCCTTATCATGCCACCAAAAAAGCAAATATTACGGGCGACAGGAATTTCAAGACTGACAGGGATTACCTAGAATGGCTAGACACTATAGCAGAACAGTGGCAGCGGGTGTTGGCTGCAAATGGCTCTCTCTACTGCTGCGCTTCTCCTAAAATGGCAGCCAAAGTCGAGGTGATGTTAGAGAAACGGTTTAATGTGCTAGCCTCTATCACTTGGACGAAGCCCAATGAACCCGGGTATGATGGGTGGAAGCAGAAAACTAACAAAGAAAGTCTGCGGAGTTGGTATCTGCATTCAGAGCGCATCATTTTTGCTGAGTCAGCTGCCAATGAGGACTCAAAACTACCGGCTTTTGGAAGCTTGCTCAAAAAAACCCGCTTAGCTACAGGACTGTCAACCATTGAACTGACAGAAGCGATTGGTGAGTATGGCAGCGTCAATCACGGTGGGGTAGTATCGAATTGGGAGACAGGCAGAAATATTCCAACTCCGGAGCAATAGCAGAAGCTAAAAGCGGCATTATCTAAATTTAGCCCCCAAGTGCCAGAACTGCCTGATTATGAAAAAATAATCAGATCTTTTTCTGTGACCGCTGATATCCCCTATACGGATGTTTGGGACTTCCCGACAGTCAAACCTTACCCTGGCAAGCATCCAGCAGAAAAGCCACTCGACCTGATTGCGCACATTATCAAAGCCAGTTCTCGCACCGGGGACCTAGTGCTGGATTGCTTTGCCGGTTCGGGCGTTGTTGGGCGAGCGGCTAAAATGTTAGAGCGCCAAGCCATTTTGATTGAGATTGAGGAGGAATGGTGCCAGAAAATAGCCCAGCGGTTTTCAAAACCATCTGAGCCATTGCCAAAGGTTAACAAGCCTGCTTTTGATTGGCGTTAATAACCTTTGTTTCAGGTGTTGTCAACCCGGAAATCTGTGGGATTTACACTATGTAATCCGTCTGTTATTTCGGAGAAACTCACCCTACGCCATCCCAGACCTAGGCATGATCAACTTGGAACACACTGCCTTATATAGCAGTATGCACTTAGGTGAGGACATGGGCATCACGCATGCATGGCATCACGCAAAAGGGCATTGCTCGTAGTCTGATGCGCCATGCGCCTTGGGCCATGCGCCATACCATTAATGTCCTAACCAATATGACTGCGCCTATACCTAGTAGGACATCTGTCCGAGATGTCCAGGCGTCTCGCCTGTCCGGGGAGTGGGACACCACCGGCACAACGAAACCGACACCGGCACACCCCCCTAGCGCCAGCTGAATAAAATCCCCACCCCCGCCAGAGCAACCAGCACCCCGATAATCGCCCGCAAGCTAACCCTGTCCCCCGCCCACACCGCCAGGGGGAGGACAAACAGCGGACTCGTGGAGATCAGAGTCTGCGCAATCCCAGCCGGTGCGAATTTCAGGGAGATTTGGGACAGCCAAATGCCCAGATATGTGCTGGCAAAAGCAGTCACAACAATCGCCACAAGCACCCGCCGCGACTGCAGCGGTTTGAGCAACCCGTCGAGCGGTTTGCGTCCCAGCCACGCCCACAGCAGCAGCGACAGCACACCGGCACTCAGGCGCACCAGCGTACTCCACAGCGGCTCAATGTCCGTGTGCGCCAGCGCCGCCCGCGAGAGCACCGCCCCACCGGCTTGTGCCAGTCCCGCTAGCAGCGCCCATCTGACGCCCGCCAGCAACTGTCCCGTCTTGCCGGCTGTCTCACTCACCCGCTCGCCAATCACCCACGCCACGCCCAAAACAGTCAGCAAAATCCCAATCCAAGCCCCCGAACCCAGCCGCTCCCGCAAAAAAACCGCCGCCAGCAGCGCTGTCATCGGCGGCGTTAAGGTTTCCAGCAGCAGTGTCCGTCGCGGTCCGATGCTGTTGATCCCCGCGAAATAAGCCGTATCTCCCAACCCAATCCCCACAACCCCGCTCAGCGACAGCATCCCCAGTCCGGGGGCGTCGAGCGCCGGCAACAGCTGACCTCGCACCAGCACAGTCAGCAGCAAAAAGCCAATGGCAATCCCTCCCTTGAGCAGGTTCAGTTCCAGCGGTGGGATGCGCTGTCCCATGCGGGCGTAAACCACCGAGGACATCGCCCACACGAACGCGGTGCTCAGCGCCGCCAGCTCTCCTTTAAATTGACTTATCCAAACCGGCATCTGGCTCCTGCGGATAGAGGTGCGTTTCTACCGGCACAGCCCGGGGGCGTTGCACAGCTGAAGGATGATTGAAACCCTCTTGCCTCCCCCTCCCCGCTTTTCGGGGAGGGCGCTGGGGGGTGGGGTTCATCCCACAAATGTGCAACGCCCACCCAGGCACGCCGGCGACTCCCACTATACATTAAATTTTATAAACTTTCAAGAACTTCTTATACGAAATGTTGAGATATCTCAAGCAGGTAATGGCCCGGAATCAGGGATTTACCTCCCCCTGACCCATGATTCTGCTCTCCCCATCACCTGCTCAGCCTGCTTACATCTGACCGGCATCCGGGACAAGCCGTCAAAATTTTTACAAACCTTAACAATTAGGTGCCTAACTGTAACCGATATAACTGTCGGGTTTTTTCCAAACTGCTATGACATTTATTAATACCCCTAGTTGCTACCTACAACTCATTGCATCCAGATCCCCCCTTTCCCCCCCTTAAAAAGGGGGGCGCAAGAGAATGTCCCCCCCCTTTTGAAAGGGGGGTTAGGGGGAGAGATACCCTGAGTCACTGCGCTCGTAGCAACTTGAGTTATTAATACACAACCCATTTAGGAGGTCGCCATGAAATACACCTTTGACATCCTAGGGATATCTCCCATCCTGTATTTCTTTAACCAACAGCAAGAGATTAAACAGCAAAAACCGCGCCCGCGCCTGGAATATGTAGGGACTCACAAGTGTGCGCTCGATACCTTTATTCAATCCGTCGAAACCGTTGCTCCCGCGCAAGGTTGGGAAGTGGATCGGGTCGTTGACACCGTAATAGACTACTGGATGAATAACTCCGACAGCATCCAGTATTGGCAGCAGCGCCTGAAAGATGCCGGTCGCGAAAATCTCCTAGTCGCAAGAGTTGCCGACATCCAAGCCTTGCAGTCAACCTTTAACTCCCTCTTCGACAAAAACGGCTGAGAAGATGCCAGAAACCCGGTTTCTCTAAGAAAATACCAGAAACCCGGTTTCTTGAAGAAACCGGGTTTCTGAATGCCGGTGGTGCTTTCGTAATGCCGGCTTACCTAAGAATTAACCGTCAAATATTCCTAGACTTTTTTGCTAACGTCCAGGAGGCTCTGCCTTGAAAAGGTTTGTAGTTGGGCTTTAGCCCTATCGAGGACAGGCGAGACGCCTGTCCTACGCCTTATATTTGTTTCCTCGTTACGGGACTCTGACTTGAAAATAGTCTTGTAGTGCCGATGCCCCCGTGCTCGCCCCGCCCTGGCGACAATTTTCATTGGTGGCGGTGTGCGCAGTTCATCGTGACTGCCTCCTTCTGACAGACAGGAAGATTAAAAGCCTAACAGCTTAAGACATTCGATGGATTGTCGGAATTGGTTATTTGCATGAGTGTGAATGTTAGCTGGCACGCTAGCCGCGAAACACTCACTCTTGCGAGATGGAACGCTCTCAATGGATGGCCGACTGCTGGAACAGCGCTTCCAGATACACCCGAGCCGCCTGACGGTAGCTTCGCGACGCCTCTGGGGTGCCACTGCTTCCATTTTGCAGCAAAAACAGTGACAGAGCGGCAGAAAAAACCCGGTCTTGATCCCAGTCCGGATGCGTGTCCAAGTAGCTTTTGAGCGATTCGTGCAGTTCTTCAGGGATTTCTGCCAGTATGCTGATGCTTGCCTTCATAAACTCTCCTCTGTCAACTACCTCTCTCCCTGGCCTTTACTGGTGATTGTCCTCACTCCCACCGCTGTCGGGACGGATGTGGGCAGCAACCAGATCGGGCAAAGCGCATTTTTAGGGTGCGCCGAATCATTGTGCGCTATCAGGGGGTAGTGCTGTCAATGCTGCGAAATGTTACAGCCGCCTTTATGGAAAAAAAAGATTTACGATAGAATGCGCCTTTTAGCCCTGTTTTTGTTACACAACTTAACAAAAAGCGATAGCTGGGGAGCCTGTCGGTGCTGCGCTGGAGAAATCCCCAACCGAACAGCAAGACTCGATCCTGCCGTTTCCCCCTGTGGAAAACCCTGTCTAAATTGTGGAAAACCTTCTGACCAACTGTGGAATGGTTGTGGAATCTGTGGGGAAAATTGCCGCGAAAAATAAGAATTGCTAATTTTTAGCGATCGCCTGATTGCTTATTGCTTATTGCTAATGGCAGCGTGCCAGCCGGCGGCGTGCTGGCGAATTTGCTCCAGTTCTTCCGGGGGCATGCGATCGAGGTTGGCCAGAATCAAGCTCATGCGACCTTGGGAGGCGAGCTTGTCCCGGTGCCGGTGGAGGAAGTCCCAGTAAAAGAAGTTGAAAGGACAGGCGCGGGTGCCGGTGCGCTCTTTGTGAGAGTAAGCGCAGTTTTGGCAGTAGTCGCTCATCTTGCTGATATAGTTCGCCGACGCCGCGTAGGGTTTGGACGCCAGCACGCCTCCATCGGCAAACAGCCCCATACCAATGACATTGGTTTGCATCACCCAGTCGTAGGCGTCGATAAAGGCGGCGTGGAACCACTGCTCGACTTCCTGGGGGTTGAGACCGGCAATCAGGGCGAAGTTGCTGAGCACCATCAGCCTCTGGATGTGGTGGGCGTAGCCAGTGCGCTGGATCTGGCTCAGGACTTGGCGCAAGCAGTTCATGTCCGTTTTCTCCGCGTCCCAGAAGAATGCCGGTAGGGGCTGGGTGTGGCTGAACCAGTTGCGCTGCGGGTAGCCGGCATCCGTCTGAGCGCACACCCCTCGCATGTATTCACGCCACCCCATCACTTGACGGATAAAGCCTTCTGTGCTAGACAAATCCAGACCGTTTTCGCGATAGGCGCGTTCCGCAACTTGGATCACTTCCAGCGGGTGAAGCAAACCAATGTTGAGGTAGGGCGAAATTAAGGAATGCCACATGGTTTCCTCACCCGTCACCATCGCATCTTGGTAAGGGCCAAAAGCCGGCAGCCGGTGGTGAATAAAGTGGTCTAGCACCTGAAGCGCTTGTGCGCGGGTAACAGCCCAGCGAAAGGGTTCGGCGTCTCCGTAGGTTCTGCCCTCACCCCCTGCCCCTCTGACTCGGGGGAAGAGGGGAGCAATATCTGCCTCAGTTCCTACCCCGAGTTCGAGAGGCGAGAGGGGAGTTAAAGCTTGACGAATCGTATCCAGCGCTGCGGGAAGGTCGTTTTCGACGAGATCGCTGCTCAGGCGCACAAAGCGAAACCCCAGTGATTCGAGCAGTTCCTGGCGCTGGGCGTCGAGAGACCTTTGAGATTCGTGAATAGGGCCGTCCACCTCGACTATCAATCGTTCCTCTGAGCACAAGAAATCGACGACAAAAGGCCCAATAGGGTGCTGGCGGCGGAATTTACGCGCCTCCAACTGCCGATTCCGCAGAGCTTCCCACAGAAGTGCCTCGCTTTTCGTTGGCTGCTTGCGAAACTGTCGCGCTACCTCTTTCATTTTCTCCCGCAGTGCTGGGGGAATCTGCCATCTGTCCGTCTGGCCCTCTGTTCTGTCTCCATCCCCCCCCTCTCCCCTTGTGGGAGAGGGGGGCTGGGGGGGTGAGGGGCAAGCTGTGGTCACATAC
>Ga0114941_100022_pt1 | contig 31650 bp, 24 predicted proteins | sample DevilsHole_FD_89580 | JGI IMG/M metagenome (GOLD analysis project Ga0114941, IMG submission 89580) | Groundwater microbial communities from Devils Hole, Nevada to study Microbial Dark Matter (Phase II) - Devils Hole | ecosystem: Environmental > Aquatic > Deep subsurface > Groundwater | place...
AGTTGGGCTTTAGCCCAAAGGTTTGTAGTTGGGCTTTAGCCCAAAGGTTTGTAGTTGGGCTTTAGCCCAAAGGTTTGTAGTTGGGCTTTAGCCCAAAGGTTTGTAGTTGGGCTTTAGCCCAAAAGTTTGTAGTTGGGCTTTAGCCCAAAGGTTTATAGTAGCGTAAGCGTTGCTGCTTCCGAGGAGCTTGGGCGCAGGCGCGGGTGTCGGAAGCGCCGGTGGGGGGAATGATATTGGCCTAATTTCCCGTTTGTTACGATTTGTATAAAGTTTAGTAATGAGAGTGGTGTTTTCCCTAAAAACAAAATATAATAGTAGCAATTTTAATCAGGCTTTTGGACGTGCCAATACGCACGGAGATGGCCAAAGTTGATTGATGCAAAGGAAGTTCGCCTTCACACTTCGGCGGCTCCCTGCTGGTAGCGTCCTTTTTTCCCAGTTTGGTATCTCGGAGTCACTATGAAAACGCTCAAAGCTTTTCAAATCGGCATCGCACTAGCGGCTTCCCTCGCTCTGGAACTCCCTACTTCTCAGTCAGCAACTGCTGCATCTGTGAGTTCCCTCACAGACTGGAGCGTCAACGGCGCAGGTAGCGTACCCGGTGATTCGCTCACTGATAGTGGGACAAATCACCCGACGCTATTGAGTCGGAAGTGCAGGAAAAATGACGAGGGAGAAGAGGATTGTCCGCGCCGTCGCAGCGGGGAAGCTCGCGACACCAACAACCCCGGACAAGCAGAGGAGGCGGATTTCAATTTGGCCACAACTGTGTGAGTTGAGTTTCGCTCGATTGAGTCACCGCCACTTGTTTGGAGTCTCAATTGGGTTGCCGGCAGTTTGGCGGACACTGTTCGTGCCAATTACATGCCGGTGCGAGCGCACCTCATGGTGTAGCAAAGCCACAGGTTTGACCAAAACCCCCTCAAAAGGATTCTGCTTTTGAGGGGATTTTAAATCACCGGGGACAGTTAAACTTTTAGGCTTTTAATCTTCCTATCTGGCCAAAGGAGGCAGAGCCTCCAAGATGGCGTTCCCAGCCTGAGGCTGGGAACGAGGGATATACTTACCGCAGCTGTCTAGGGCAGAGAATACGATTCAGCAGCTCCGTAGTTGATGTTCCAGCCGTAGTCTCTGAGAGCGGCGATAGTCAATTGGCTCAGAAGATTGCGTTGGTCTTTATTAGCTGCGTGAGTCATCAACTCATTATTGAACCTCTCCTCCCGCCAGTGACTGAAGTCAGAGCCTTGACCTACACCAGTTGTAAGGGGGACAGAAGTTAATGTTGACGTATTGGCCAGTTGTTGATAAGCCAAAACAGCCAATTCACCACTGTAACTTCCATCGAAACGGTTGACGAAGCTTCCGCCATTGTCAGAAAATACGCCCACAAGCCCCAAAACATGACCGAACTCATGAGCCATAACATCACGGAAGTAGCTGACATCCTCAAGCAAGAAACCGAGTACCTCAGAGTTAGAGTTTATGAAAGATTCACCGCTGACAGGCAACCAAGAACTCTTGGAATCAAGATCCAGCCGTCTCGCCCCAGCAGAGGCCAGTGTGCCGCTACCTTGAGCATCGAAACCTCCTTGATCCTCGGTAGTAACATCGATAGTGATGGTGTGGTTGCCCTTGAAACTACTGTAAGGAATCACTTGTTCCCACATTCTGGCAGCATCTAGCACGACATTGCGGAGTGTTGAATCAAGAATTTCGGTTCCCGCCCCAAAATTGATATCAATCTTAAACTGTTGAGGGTCGCTAGCGGCAAGCGTGAAATTCGTGGCTACATTGTAACCAGTCGTTTGTTGGTAGGGGCTGTTGACTTCGAGAAAATAAGTTCCTGGCTGGAGGAAAGCGCGGATGGACTCGTTGCTAGCGTTACGATTTGGTAGCCAGCTAAGCACCTCAATCTGATCGCGGTAAATGTCGTCCACCCGATCGACCTGCCCGTTATTATTGAAATCTCGAATCAACCGGACATCTGCATCGCCGGTCAGACCGGTCAGGTCTGCTGTGAAGATGCCAGACTGACCGACTGTAAAACTAAAGAAGTCCCTTTGATCGCTGGCACTCACCTGGTCGCTCCTTGAGAAGATGGGTGAACTTTGAGCTAGCGCAGTTCCCAGAGTGTTGCCTGGTTCTGTCGGTGTGGGTGCGGGTGTGGGTGCGGGTGTGGGTGTCGGTGTGGGTGTGGGTTCAGGTGTCGGTGTGGGCGTGGGTTCAGGTGTCGGTGTGGGCGTGGGTAGTTCAGGGGTTGCCAACAGGGTCAGAGTGTAGTTTGTATCTCCCTCAAACTGCAACACCCGAGCAAAATAAGTTCCCGCCGCCAAGCTGAGGTTCGCAATCTCCTCTGACAAAGTTCCCGGGGATTCGGAGAAAGCGATCACTTCATCGTCTTCATCCACACCATTGCCGTTGCGATCTTGAATCACCTCCACATCAGCATCAGCGCTCAATCCACTCAGAACAAGGCTTAAATTACTAGTTCCAGAAACGGTGAAACGGTATAAATCATCCCGGTCAACTGCTCCCACAAAGTCATTGAAGGTTTGGGAGATGCTCAGGGGGCCAATGTCACGCGCCGCACTCAGGGTGTTGCCGGCACCGTCGGGCGGTATTACAGAGGGCGTTGCTGACAAATTGAGATTGTAATCGGTATCCCCACTGAACTGAAGAACCCGGACAAAGTAGCTTCCCGCCTCTAGACCTCTGGTATTAATCGACTCTGAACTGCTTCCCTCCGTTGCCGAGAAATCAATCACTTCACCATCATCTACCACTCCATTGCCGTTCTCGTCTTGAATCAGTTCTAGATCGGCATCGGCGCTTAACCTGTCGAGGGACAGATTTATGTCACTGATTCCGGCGAGGGTGAAGCGGTAGAAATCGTCCGTGTCAGCACCCCCTACGAAATCGCTGAAGTTTTGGAGACTGCTCAGGGTGCCAATATCACGCGCCGCACTTAGGGTATTGCCGGCACCGTCGGGTCGAGTCGTGAAGGGAGTCGCTGTAACGCTCAGATTATAGTTCGTATCGCCTTCAAACTGCAACACCCGCACAAAGTAAGTACCTGCGGACAAAGCGGTAAAGTCGATCGCCTCTGAAGCCGCACCCGCTTGAGCGGAAGCTGCAAACGCCTCGCTGTAGTCCACAGTTTCATCAAACTGATTGTTACCGTTGACATCCTGAATTAGCTGCACATCAGCATCAGCACTCAGACCCTCAAGAACCAGCCTTATATCACTGGTGGCGTCGATAGTGAACCGATAAAAGTCGTTCGGGTCGGGGTTGCCTACGAAGTCAGCAAAAGTTTGAGTGCCACTCAGCCGGCCCATGTCACGCGCCGCGCTTAGCGTGTTCCCAGCACTGTCTGGCGGGATATTAGCAAAAGGCGTTGCCGAAAGGTTAAGGTTGTAGTTCGTATTCCCCTGAAACTGCAAAACCCGCACAAAGTATGCGCCCGGATCTAGGAGGATGTTCTGAATCGCCTCTGAACTGGCACCCCCCAGTTCAGAGAAAACAATTACCTCATCGTCTTCATCAATGCCATTGCCGTTCCTGTCCTGAATCAGTTCCAGATCGGCATCGGCGCTCAATCCGTCCAGCGACGCACTGAAGCTGCTAGTTGCGCTGACACTGAAGCGGTAGAGATCGTCCCGGTCAATGTCTCCCACGAAGTCATTAAAGGTTTGGTTCCCACTGAGTATACCAATATCGCGTGCCTGGGGCAGCGTGTTCCCGGCACCGTCTGGCGGGATTGCCGCAGGCGTCGCCGACAAGTTCAGGTTGTAGGTGGTGTTGCCGGCAAACTGCTGCACCGCGACCAGGTATTTGCCCGGATTCACAAGAACGTCTATTGCTTCTGGACTGGTATCCGCCGCTTCAGAAGACCCGATCAGCTCATCAACATCTTCATCAATAACACCATTGCCGTCGGTGTCCTGATACAGGTACAAATCTGCATCCGCGCTCAGGTTATTCAGCCCCAAAATAACTTGGCTGAACTGGTCAACGCTGAAGCGGTAAACATCAACCGGTTCCGAATCCCCGACAAATCCGCTCACGGTGCGAGTGCCTTTCAAGAGGTCCAGCTCGCCGCCCGCACCCGGACTGTTTAGCCCAAATATTTCTAAAAACTGAGGGAATTTCGGATCATTCAGAAATGCGCTATCAACCATAACTTAATCTCCTGTTTGCCATCAAACTAGCGAATTTCTGGCCATCTAAAAACTAAACGTTGTCCGGAGTGTCCCAACAAAGACATCATCATTATCCGCATCTTGGTTGGGAGCATTCAGCCAGATCACCCCCGGCGTAATCGAAATATTGTCCGTCACCTGATACTTATAGAACGCCTCGACATGCAAAGGCACATCGTTCTTAAAGAATTCGCCAAACCCCTCCAGGTCAGTCAAATAAGGTTCCACCCCCACAAGGACACCGGCTACATTCCCCTCCTTCCCCAAATCCGGGAAAGCCAAACCAATCGCCCCATTCCAAATATCGCCCCTCACATCGTCATCCCGCAGCTCCACCCGGGTGTACCCAGCCCACCCATTCAACTGCACGCCGGAAGAAATTCGCCAAGCCAATTGCAAACCGACCGAATCGCTCGTCACCGGCTGTGTCGCACCGACCCGATTTGCCAGCGCCGTACCGGTAAAAGGCGCAGTCCCCGTTTCCAAATGACCGGCACCATTGTCAAACCCAAACCTTCCCGGGCCAAAATAAGCGTGATTGTAAGTCACCGCCGCCCCAAATCGCTCATTCGGCGTCCAAGTAATCTGCCCCAAAGCGGCAAAATCACCCTTGAAAAAGCCATTCCCCGCACTGGGACTGAACCCTTCAGCCGCCAGATAGCCGGCAGTCAACTCCAGCGCCTGACTCCATTTCCAACTCAGCCCAATTCCTTGCCCGCCCCCCAAACGGTAAATCGGGTTTCTCTGGGCAAACGCACTAATAGATCCATTCCCCCCGTCAAAGTTTTCAAAGTAGGGGTTGAGCGTCGGCGCAAAGTCGTCAAAAATGCCGGCATTGGCAGCTACGAAAACCCTTACCCTGTCCCCCAGCGGGAATTGATACTGCAGGGTGTCCAGGACAAACTGGTTGCCGGTATCCCCAAACACTTGATGCGTCTGGAACCCCTCAGACGTGCCGGTAGGAAAAGCTATCCCCTGGTTAATATTCGTGTTGTCTAAAGGAGTGCTGTTCCCCACCTGCAGCCGAGTTATCAGCAAGTCAGATCCCGTGAAACTCGTATTCAAATTCAGCCGCACCCTCTGCTGCAACACCGGCACGCTGCTGCTCCCACTCCCAATCCCATCCGTGGCGGCAAAAATCGCCTCACCCGTCAGCTTAGTCGTGGTGGAAAACTGGTTCGCCTCCAGTTCCGCCGTTCGCGCTTCTAGGACATCCGTGCGCCCACGCAGCGTAGCCAGTTCCGCCTGAAATTCCTCTAGCAGCCGGTTCAGCGTTGCTAAATCTTGTTTGGTGGCCAAGTTTGAAGTGTCAACCCTGCTAATCAGCTGAGTTATCCTCTCCAAACAGGCATTTAAACCGGCAGCAAACTCATATCGCGTCATCGCCCGATTCCCCCGGAATGTCCCATCCGGGTATCCCGCGATGCACCCGTAGCGCTCAACCAGATTCTGCAGCGCCTGGAACGCCCAGTCTGTTGGCTGCACATCAGACAGCTGCGAGACAGACGTCACTTGAGCCATTGGATCGCTGTCCGCACTCTCCCCTTCCAGGTTGGACACCGGCGCGAGGTTGCCGGTGTCTCCCGCACTGAGCTCCAGAGGCGAACTCACCTCCCTCAGCGCTTCTCCAGTGGGCCCATCAGCAGCCCTTTGCCCCTCCTGGGACATTGCGTCCTCTGCAGCAACCGGCAGCGCAGAAACCAAAATCGCTGCACCCACCATTGCTGGACTTGTCAGCCAAGACATCCAGCCAGATTTGGCCATCTTTGCACTCCTCACCTCAAACCACAGTGTCCTTTAGCCTTTCCAATCCAGACTTGGCACCGGGATTGATAAGCTAAAGCTATCACACTATCACTATTGCATAATTTTTTTTTATAACTATTAAGAATTATTAATTATTTCCCGTCAGGACTGGAAACAGCGACAGGGAGAAGCGGCAAACATTTGCATCAGATAAATTACGTTTAATTGCATTGCAAATTTAGGGCGGGGGGCAGATGTGTTCTCTCAGATAAGCGATTGCTGTGCGGCAAAAGCCGTCTCGGCAATTTAAGAACTAATCAATCGGCACTCATCTGCACGAGTTCTAACCCAAGGCGTAGGACATCTGTCCCGCTTGTCCCCAATCTGCCAAACCCAGGCGTAGGACAGGCGTCTCGCCTGTCCTTGATGGGCACAGGTGAGAGGTCTGTGTGACGCCATATATCCCTCAAGGTGCGCGAACCGGCGTCCCAGATGTCCCAAATTGGCCAAACCCAGGCGTAGGACATCTGTCCCAGATGTCCTTGGTGGGCACAGGCGTTCTGGTCTGTGCCTACGCCATATATCCCTCAAGGTGCGCGAACCGGCGTCCCAGATGTCCCCAATTGGCCAAACCCAGACGTAGGACATCTGTCCCGCCTGTCCTTGATGGGCACAGGCGTTCTGGTCTGTGCCTACGCCATATATCCCTCAAGGTGCGCGAACCGGCGTCCCAGATGTCCCGAATTGGCCAAACCCAAGGCGTTGGACATCTGTCCCTCTGTCCTTGATGGGCACAGGCGAGAGGTCTGTGTGACGCCATATATCCCTCAAGATGCGCGAACCGGCGTCCCAGATGTCCCGAATTGTTTATACATATCTTGGGTATATGATTCCAGCACTCACCCCTCACCCCCCAACCCCCCTCTCCCACAAGGGGAGAGGGGGGAGAAAGAGATTCTTCCAACTTCATGGAAAATGGGGATCAGAGGGATTTGTGTATAAGCCGTAGCTCTTCATGGGAGAGGGGGGGAACGGGGGGTGAGGGTGACAGTCTTTGCTTTAACGGGATGTTCCCGACATCTGTCCCGCCTGTCCCCAATCCACTCATCCGCACCAGTTCTTGCAATACCGCACCCATCTGCGCCGAGTAAGCGCGACTGTCGAAAAAACTGGGGTTCTGCTGCATTTTTCGCACAATTCGCTCCCGCCATTGCCCTCGCAACTCCGGATTTTTTCCCAGCGCCACACTCAACCGAATATACTCCTCTTCCCCACCGGCAATCAAATCAAACAGCCCCAGCGATCGCAGCAGCGCCGCCCCCTGTCTCGCCCGCAAACAATTCCCATCCATCACCACAACCGGCACCCCAACCTCTAGCGGATCGGCGGTGGAATTCGCACCGGCATATGGATAGGAATCCAGATAAACATCCGCCACCTTCAACACCGCTTTCACCAGGGCGCGACTCGGCAAAGCCTCCAGCAAAATCAGCCGGCTGCTCTCCACCCCATACTTCTCCATTATAGCACGCATCTTGCTCACAAAAGGCATCCGGCTGTAAGAATTAGACCAAGTGGGGCTGAAGGGATACAGCACCAGCACAGAATCAGGCACCGCCGCCAGAATTTTTGCCCAAGTCTCCCTGACTTCTGGTATAATCTTCAGCAGATTTGCCCAGGAAATAAAAGCCACCGCCCTCTCAGGAATCCCCAAGCTTTGTCTGTCAGGGTTAATCCCAGCCACCTCTGGCTGTATGCTGTAATTGAAACAAAAACCCGTCCCCTCAACCGTTACCAGTTTCTCGCGATAGTGCTCTTGCGCCCCCTGTGCCGGTTTAGTCAGACTCCCAGAAATATAGTAATCCATGTGACGCATGCCGGTGGTGACAGGGGAGGCAAAATAGGTCGCCTGCACCCGCGCCAGCCGGTGCAAGGCATTTTTCAGATTATCCCCTACAGTCGCCAGCGTAGTAGCCTATTGTCTGCTCCAAATCATTGCACTGGTAAAGCCCATCACCGCTGTCACCTCTACCGCCGTCACCTCCACCACCTCCACCACAGCAGCCTTAAACAGATTTCTCGGTTTTGCCTAAATTGGCTTTGCGGTATTCCGATGGAATTTGGAAATTTTCATCACTCCATATTCCCAGCTTGTCTTTCCAAGCTTTATGCTGGTTTTTGACTATGGCCATGTACAGCTCATGGTCGCTGTCAGATAAGTCAAATTTGCGGAAAGGCAGCAAGTCCGTGGCTAAGCCTGCAGCAATCATCATCACCTGGACATTGTTCTTAATACACGGCTTGCCAATGTACCAGTCGGCAAGGTTGCGCCCGTACATATCTTTCTCGCATATCGCAACAGACAATTTCTGATTTTCCAGGATTGAGAGCAGGTGAGATTTGGCCTTGATGCCCCAGCTCCACTGATTGAGATTGGCCTCAGTTTCGGGAATTCCAGGCTTCTGAGTTTCTGGGCAATCAATCCACTTGGCACGCAGCTTCATCTGCTGGCCATTGATTTTCACCGAGAGAGTGTCACCGTCGAATGCGTAAAAACTGTCAACAAGTTGAGTAGTAATAGTCATTGCACTTACTTTTTCGGGTATTTTTGAGGTAATTTCGATGGCCATTTTGTGCGTTCTTCTGCTCCCCACATCTCAGCAATTTTTTTTTGCTCAGTTACATCGGGTGCAAAAAGACAAACACGCTTAGACCCACGCGAGCTTTCCACAAAATCAACATCTTCAAAGTAACCTTTGGGATTCCCATAGTTCCCTTGCAGGAGTTTGTCTCCCAAATCTACGCCTATCGCTTGCAAGAAGGCAGCTGTCAGGGAAGTTCCCGAACGGTGCATGCCGGTGACAATCAGCACTGAGGGCTGGTTTTCTACTTCTGACATTAACTCACTCCCCACGCTTGGTGAGAAACCGGGTTTCTAAAAGAAACCCGGTTTCTGGCCACATTCCACGCTTGGTGAGAAACCGGGTTTCTAAAAGAAACCCGGTTTCTGGCCACATTCAGCATTAACTGAGCAACAATATAGCACATTTTCCCGCAATTGAATGTTAATTTTTGCGAAGGTTGGGGGGAGCCGGTTCGGCCAAGCTGTAGAGTGCGGGGCGTGTGTAGTTGGGGAGCGGGGAAAAGGTAGCGCTCGCCACACCCAAAAAATAGAGACGCCACATTCATGCCTTCCTGCATCTTATCCTCCCTTGGCGGCGTTGCACAGTAGAAGGATGATTTCACTTTTTGCACTCATCCAAAACCCTCTCTTACTCCCCCTCCCCGCACGCGGGGAGGGGGTTGGGGGGTGGGGAACATCGCTGCCTTTGTGCAACGCCCCCTTGGCGAACAGGCGCGTCTTGGCGGTTGATAAAATCACCGCCTCTCTAACAGCGCTTTCCAAAATTTAACATTTTTTTTATAAAGTAGCTTTAAAACCAGCGGTTTTTCTGGGAATATTAGGGACAAACAGCCCGTGACAGGCGAGACGCCTGTGCTGCGGGGTTTTGGATTGCAGGGACGAAAATTATGGCACTTTTTCAGGGCAGTTCTGTAGATGAGCTTCTGACTGGGGGCACCGAAAATGACAGCTTATTTGGCGGTGGCGGAGATGACACCCTGGATGGGGGTGCGGGAGATGACAGCTTAGTTGCGGATGGCAAAAGCACCTTTTTGGGCGGGGATGGCAATGACACACTCGACAGCACCGGCACCAACAGCATTTTACAGGGAGGATCTGGCAGCGATACCTACATCCTGCTCAACACCGGCACCGGCAACCAGATAGACGATACCGCAGGAAAGGATACCCTGATCCTGCAAGACAGCACCGGCACTAGCACACCGGTGTCTTTGAATCTGCAGGAAGGTTCCACCGGCACCTCGCGCCAGGGAAGCAGCTTGCTGATAGACTTGAACAAAGACGGAGTGGCTTCCTCGACGGATGACTTGGTAATCTTAAACTTCTTCAACGAGGGCGAGACAGTTGAAGGTGCCGGTTTCATTGAAACAGTGGGGAATCTCGCAGGCAGCGATCTTCTCACCCTGGCAGATACAAATATAACGGCGGGTACAGGTTCTGGGGGCGCAAATTCTGGGGGCGCAACCTCAAATACCCCAACAGAGGGAGACGACAGCATTGTCGGAACCAGTGGGGATGATACCCTCCTCGCCGGCAATGGCGGGAACGACACAATTTCCGGTAATGCCGGCAATGACACTGCAGACGGCGGCGATGGTAACGACAGCATTAGCGGCGATGCCGGTGATGACAGTTTGCTTGGCAGTGCCGGTGATGATACAATCAGCGGCGGAACAGGTGCGGATACTGCCGATGGGGGAAAAGGCAGCGATCTGATTTCTGTCACCGGCAGCTCATTTATCTCAGGCGGTGACGACAGCGACACCCTGAATGGCATCCAAGGCAATAATACCTTAAATGGCGGCGAGGGCAATGATAGCATTCAAGCCGGTGTGGGTGGCTCCAGTTCCAGCAACTTTGGCAATTTCCTGTTCGGGGGTGCGGGAGACGACACCTACACCTTGACAGAAGGTGGGAATCTGATTCAAGATACTGCCGGCACGGATACCCTTATCCTGCTAGACGCTAACAACAAAAATATCACCCTGTCACAGAACCAGCTGCTGCGTCTCGGCAATGACTTGACGATTGACTTCAATGCTGACGGGGTGCCTTTTGCAGCGCTCGATTTAGTAATTTTAGACTACTTTGCCGACGGGCAGAACGCAGCCGGTGCCGGGTTTATTGAAACTGTGGGCAACCTGAACGGCAGCGATATCCTCACCAGTATACAGCCAACAACGACAGCGACTGCCGCCACCGAAGGTGACGATACGATTTTTGGCAGCGGTGTGGATGACACCCTCAGCGGTGGTGCCGGTAATGACACCATTTCTGATATCGGCGGCAATAACACCCTGACTGGTGGCGATGGCGATGACTTGCTCTCCGGCGGGTATGGAAATGACACCCTAGTTGGGGAAATTGGCAATGATTTGCTGCGGGGTTGGAAAGGAGATGATAGCCTGGATGGGGGCGAGGGAGACGACACCCTGTTTGGGGGCAGCGGTGCGGATACGGTGGATGGGGGTGCCGGTGCGGATAGCATTTCTGCCAGCGGTTTGTCTCTATTATTGGGGGGCACGGAAAACGACTATCTTTCGGGTAGCGGTAGCAATAATACCTTAGAGGGTGGCGAAGGCGATGACACGCTAGTTACCACCACCAATCCTAACAGCAGCCGCAACATCAATAACGTCCTCCGTGGGGGAGCGGGAGCAGACACATACAGCATTTTCGCAGAAGTTGGGGGTCAGATTCAAGATACTGCCGGTGAGGATACGCTAAACCTTTTAGACAGCGCCGGCGCATCTATCACCCTGTCTTTCAATCAGTTGCAGCGCCAAGGTGCCAACTTGGCGATCGACCTCAACTCTGACGGAGTAATTAACTCAGCGGATGATTTGCTGATTTTAGATTTCTTCGCAGCAGATGAAACGGTTGCCGGTGCCGGTTTTATCGAAACCGTCGGCAATCTCTTAGGAAACGACATTCTCGTTAATGTCACCCTCTCTGGCGGCACCGGCACCGACACTGCTACAGGCGGCACCGGCACTGACACTGCTACAGGCGGCACCGGCACCGACACTGCTACAGGCGGCACCGGCACCGACACTGCTACAGGCGGCACCGGCACTGACACCAGCAGCGGCGGCACCGGCACCGACACTGCTACAGGCGGCACCGGCACTGACACCAGCAGCGGCGGCACCGGCACTGACACCAGCAGCGGCGGCACCGGCAGCACGGTTATTCCGGCTGGAGGCACCGGCACTTCCACCACTTCCACCACTTCCACCACTTCCACCACTTCCACCACTTCCACTCCCCAAGGGGGCGGCGTCACCTTTACCCCCCCCAGCAGCAGTGAGGCTGTTGCTGTTACAGGAAGCAACAGCGCCGACAGTCTAATTGGCACTGACGGTGCGGATAATATCCGGGGCAACCAGGGAAACGACTTTCTGCTGGGTTTAATAGGAGACGATATCCTGATTGGAGGTGACGATGACGACTTTATCAGCGGCAACCAAGGCAATGACTTCGCAGATGGGGGTGCCGGCAGCGATACAATCCTTGGCGGGAAAGAAAGTGACACCCTCCTAGGCAATAGCGGCGATGAGATCATGCTGGGAAATCAGGATGCCGATAGCCTTTCTGGCGGCGATGGCAGCGACACTCTCAACGGCAATCAAGGCGACGATTATGTGGATGGGGGTGACGGCAGCGATGTCTTGTTTGGAGGACAGGATAATGATATCTTGTTCGGCAACCTTGGCGACGATACTATCCTGGGCAATTTGGGAATCGATACTGTTTTTGGCGGCGACGGTGACGACTTACTGTTCGGCAATATTGGCAACGACATTCTTGATGGCGGCACCGGCAGCGACACTCTAGCAGGCGGGAAAGACAACGATATATTCACCGGCGGCGCTGGCAACGACTTCCTCAGCGGCGATCTTGGCAACGATCGCCTCGTCGGTGCAGATCCCACTGCAACCAATCCGGGAATCGGCGAAATTGATACCCTTACCGGCGGGTTCGGTGCCGATATTTTCGTGTTGGGGGATGGCCGTCTAGCCTACTACAATGATGCCAATGATGTCGGTGCCGGTTTGAATGATTACGCTTTGATTGTTGACTTTGAAGTCAGCGATGATATCTTGGTGCTGCGCGGCAGTGCTTCTAACTATCTACTGTTAACCTCCCCACTGGCGAACGCACCCGGCACAGCTATTTTCCAGACAAGTGCCGGGGAGAATGAACTGATTGCTATTGTGCAAGGGGCTGACAGCCTCAATCTTGACGCAGACTACTTTACGTTTCTCTAACATTTAGCATTCATTAAGTTTTGCTGAGAGGAAAAAACTGCGGCATATACCGCAGTTTTTTTCAGACCAGATAGCAATATCCCCATTTATTCCGAGATTATAAATTGAGGATCGCTGCTATATTTACAGCTGCAACTCTCGAATCATATCGAGCGCCTTTTGGGAAAAATCTTTCCTTCCCTGTCGCTCAAATAGTTCAGCAGCTTTCTGGAAATCCTCAATTGCCTTTTGCTTATCTCCCAGCTGCCGGTGGGAATTCCCCCGATTGATATAGGCACCGGCATAATCGGGATTGAGACGAATCGCTGCATCGTAATCGGCTATCGCTTCTTTATACTGTTCCAGCTTGCGGCGGACATTTCCCCGGTTGTTATAGGCGTAAGCGTAGCTGGGATTGAGGCGAATCGCCCGATCGTAATCAGATATCGCGCCCTGATAGTCTTTCAAGTTAAAGCGAGCCACCCCCCGGTTGTTGTAGGCATAAGCGTAGTTCGGATTGAGGCGAATCGCTCGATCGTAATCCGAGATCGCACCCTTATAGTCTTTCAGTTCGTAACGGGCGTTACCCCGGTTATTGTAGGCGTAGTCATAGTTGGGATTGAGGCGAATCGCCTGACTGTAATCGGATATCGCCGCCTGATAGTCTTTCAGGTTAAAGCGAGCGGCACCCCGGTTGTTGTAAGCTTCCGCAAAATTGGAATTGAGGCGAATCGCTTCCTTGTAATCGGATATCGCCGCTTGGTAGTCATTCAAATCCGAGCGAGCCAGCCCGCGGCTGTTGTAAACACCGGCATCGTTAGGATTGAGGCGAATCGCTTCATTATAATCCGAGATCGCTTCCTGATAGTCTTTGATCTGGGCGCGGGCGAAACCCCGGTAAAAGTACACAGCCGCACTGTTGGGATTCAGCCGCAGAACCTGGCTAAAATCCCCAATCGCAGCCTGGTAATTCTCTATCTGTAAGTAAGCCTCAGCCCGCCGGTAAAACGCCTCAAAATTATTGGGATTGCTCTCCAAAGCTTTGCTGTACTCAGCGACAGCTTCCCGGTACTTGCCCGCCTTAGCCAATTGCTGCCCCACACTGACAAAATCCTCCACAGGCACAATATTACCAGGCAGCAACCAATTAATTTTATCCGCAAAAAAAGTTGGCAGCGTAATCCCCAAGCCAGACACTTTTCCCGTGTTCGCCTCCGCAGTGAAACGCCCGTTAATCCCTACCACGCGAGCGTTAGCGTCCAGCAGAGGCCCACCGGTAATTCCCGGAGTAGCCGGATTGTCGTGAACTAGAGTATAGCCTTTTTCTGCCTTTTCCGCTATACTGGTAATACCAGCAACCAAGAATTGATAGGTGGGTTCAGGAATACCGGGGATAGGGTCAGCCCAACCGGCCACATAAACCGCCTTCCCTTGCGCCAGTTCCGCAGAATTTCCCAGTGGCGCTGTCGGGTAGCTTTCGTCACTGGCAAACTGCAGCACCCCCACATCCACATCTGCCAGATATCTGACTTGGCTGTAGGGAACCAGATATTTCTTGCCATCGGGCGCTGTGATTTGGTAATCCCCCTCTGTATAGATGACGTGCCGGTTGGTGAGCACAGAGTAAGTATTGCCATTGCGCTCAAAAATTACCCCAGAACCGGTTTCTGGCCCATCGATGCGCACCGTAAACGCTTTAGCTTTAGCTGCAACCTCCGATGCCTCTAGCGCCACAGCCATTTGAGGCTGCACCAGGGCAACTGTCGCCGCCGCACCTATCAGCGCTGCCGGCAATCCATAGAGAAAGTTCATAATTTGACCGTCAACCTAACCTTTTGTATTATCGCACTCACCCGCCAAGGATTACAAGGCTGCATCCTATTTACCTGTCGCAGACTGCTCGTTCCGAGACTTTTGCAGCCCGCGCCGCCCAGCGCCCGCCCAAAGCGCCGCTAACTGAGTCAGTTCAAACAGATAATTTTTTCAGGGCTGAAAATGCTTTCATGTAGCCTTTTACAATCCAAAATCCGGACACGCAAAATCCAAAATAGATAGGGCTGCCCTGAATTAAGCCACATTCCGCACTCCAGCCAGTCCCTCTCCCAGACCTAGGACAGGCGTCTCCCCTGTCCAGTTCCTCTCCCAGACCCTGGACAGGCGTCTCCCCTGTCCAGTTCCTCTCCCAGACCTAGGACAGGCGTCTCGCTGTCCTAAAATCAGCTATTGCCAGAAACCTATAAATAGTGTAAGATAAAAAACGCCCTCAAAATATCCCTGTTTGAGGAAAGTGCTAAGACGTACCGGCACAGCCCGGACGTGGCAGATGGTTTGGCAGATTTGTTGAGATAGCACCGGATAGCACCAGCATACCCCCCGACAATCCCCCGTGGATTAGAGGCAACAGTGCCTGCCAGCACCGCCGGGGTGCGAGCAGACGCTCACCTGTGCTATTAAAGAGACAAGGAGCGAACAGCGCGGCAACTGTACAGTCATGGTCAGACGCGAGAGTATGGGGTGCGTTAGCCTTAGAGTTGATACTGTTTACCAGCAACTCAAGGATTTTACTCAAGGTTAATATAGTCGCAGGAATTGCCGGCAGAACTCCACAGCAATAATCGGGGGGAAAATTTTGCCTGTCGAGTGCTACTGGAGTTCTCACACGCCTTGTTCGCCGGGGTTTAAGTAAGGAGGTTTGGGAGTAATGGCAGAACTCAAGCTGCGCCTGCAAATTGAGGGAAAGACAGAAAGAACAGTTACGGTGGATCGGGATGAATTTAAAATAGGGCGCTCGCCGGCATGCAATTTACAGTTGCCACTGGCGGCGATTTCCCGGTGTCACGCCCGCTTTGTGAAAACAGCTGACGGAGAGTGGACAGTTGAGGATATGGGCAGCAAAAACGGTACGCTGCTCAACGATCGCCTGCTCACCTTCCCTCAAAAGCTGAATCACGGCGACGTTGTTCAGCTGGGGAATATTGAGCTGAATGTTATTTTCTCCAGCCGTTCAGAAATCCAGACGGATTGGCCCACTACCTTTTCCAGCGATATCCCACCGGAAAATCCCAACTTCGTCCCGGAAATAACCATCCTCCGCAATGCCAAAGAGCTGCAACAGCAGTGGATACAAGCTGGCGAACAGGGGGATGGGGCGAGCAACCAGGAAAAAACAATTGCCCGCCTCAAAGACCTCGTAGATATCGCTAAAGGTCTGAACTCTGCTGAATCGATAGAAGCGATTTTCTCCCAAGTCCAGAAAGTCGTTTTCCGCGAACTCAACTGTATCGACCGCTTAGCCCTGTTAATTGACATCAGCGGCACAGGCAAACTTGAACTGCTCAACGCCGCCGCCAGAGATGTCTCGCAACAGAAGAATCTCGCCGCTGATGGGAGTTGGATTAGCCGCAGCATCTGCCAAAAAGTCTTTTCCGAAAAAGTGGCCATTCAAACAGCTGACGCCCAAACAGACGATCGGTTTTATGGGGAAGAGAGCATTGTATTCAAAGGCATTCACAGCGCGATGGTTGTCCCTCTGTGGGATGAAAATAAAGTTGCCGGCGTACTTTATGCCGACGGCCAACTTTACAGCAACGATTCCGCCCAGAAAGCAGAAAAAGATTTAAGCTTTTTTTCTGCTTTAGCCAACATTGTCGCTTCCAGCGTGCAGCGCTGGCTGCTGTCGCGCAAACTCAGACACGAAGAAACCATCCGCCATAACCTAGAGCGGTATCACTCTCCAGGCGTTGTGCAGCAGCTAATCGCCGCAGGAGCCTTAGAAAACGGTCGTCTGTCTCCTGTAGAAGGCGAAATCAGCATCCTGTTTGCCGATATCGTGGGCTTTACCGCGCTTTCCGAACGGCTCACACCGTCAGAGATTGCCGAATTGCTCAATGATTTATTCGAGGAAATGCTCTACGAAGTTTTTGCCCAAGGCGGCACGCTCGATAAATTTATTGGCGACTGCATCATGGCATTTTTTGGCGCTCCTGAATCGCAGCCGGATCACGCCGAACGTGCCGTCGCAGCCGCCAAAGGAATGCTCGACCGGCTCCAAAGACTCAACGCCAGTTGCGCCTTGCGCGAACCCCTGCAATTGCGGATTGCCATCAATAGTGGCAAAGCCGTAATTGGAGATGTCGGCAGCTCTCAGCGGGTGGACTACACCGTCTTGGGCGCGACGGTTAATCTCGCTTCCCGCATGGAAGGAATCTGTCCACCCGGGGAGTGCGTGGTCAGCGAAATAACCTATCAGTTGCTGCAAACGCCGCAAGGCTTTCAACCGATGGGAGAGCACCGTTTCAAAGGAATTGACCGGCCAGTTCTAGTTTACCAGACCAAGAGAAATACCTAGCCACAATAAACAGAAGAAACCGGGTTTTCGCTTGTTTCCCTCGTTTCCCTCGTACCCTCCTTTCCCTCGTTCCCAGCATGGCAGCTGGGAACGCCGCTCGCTTAGGCTCTGCCTCCTTTCAAGGGGCATGCAGATTAAAAGACTAACAGCTTAGCCCCACTCAACCGAAAGTTGAGCCATTCCAGCCCCACATCGAACCCTTGGCATCCGCAAACTCGATATAGACGCGATTGGGAGATACCCCCAGCGCCTGCTTAATTTCCTGGCAAAAATCCTGACTCATCGCCTTCGTTTGCGGCGGAGTCATGCTGCCAATACTCTTAATTTCGATATAGCACACCGGCTCAGTCGTGCCGGCAAAAGTCATCGCCAACCCCGCCTCAAAAGCCGTCATCACATAGGACTCCGGCTTCCCCAAATGCTGGGCCAACTTAGCCGAAAGACTTTTCAGCAGCCCCTCAACAGCAGATTTCTCTGGGGCGGAGACAGAGGTTTGAACTTTGATCAGAGGCATAGATTAATCCTAGATAGTCTGCAAGAAACCCAGTTTCTAAAACCTAAACTTTGCCAGCCACTAGCCACCGGCTCCTCCGGAGATCAGCCGCCGTAATTCCAGCCGGTGCTTTCCAGCAACAGGGGATCGCCCTCCCGGTGGACACCGGCAGCAATCACCTCACCCACATAAACAGTGTGATCGCCATGCTCAACCGAGCCAACCACCTTGCACTCCACATAGCCCAGGGAGTCCGAGATAATCGGACAGCCGGTTTCCTCTCCCCGATAGAATTGGACATCCCCAAACTTATCCCCCACGCAGCGCTGCGGCTGAAAGAATTTCTTCGCCAGCTCCTTTTGTCCCGCTTCCAAGAAGCTGAGAGCGAAAACCCCACTCGCCTTAATCATCGCGTGGGATCTGCTGTCCTGCTTCACGCAATTCACAACCAAAGGCGGCTTAAAGGAAGCCTGCATTATCCAGCTAGCCGTAAAGCCATTAACATCTTCTCCATCCTTAACGCCACAGATATAGATTCCGTGGGGAATCTTGCGCAGTAAGGTTTTTTTCGCTTGTTCGTCCAGCACGAGTTTGCACTCCGACACTACACCGCTCAGTGTACACCAATTCCTTTGACATGGCAACCTTGAGCTGTGAGCGCTTAGAAAGCTTAGAAACCGGGTTTCGCCGAAGTTACCCGGTTTCTGGTCAGGTACAGAGGTTTCACAGACAATCAGATTGCCACCTCAGTCAATCAGCAACACGCTAGATACAGCCATTTAAACCCGCACTCCTCAGCGTCGATCTTTGCTAAAGATATCCTTGAAAATATCCGTGATGTCTTCTTCCTTATAATCCTTAAACTCACCGGCATCAAACCAGATGCCATAGCATACCGGGCATTTCTCGTACCAAATGTGAGGCTGGTTTAGGTCAACCATTTTAGTCATTTTCGTGTGACAATTCGGACAGCTGATATCCCCCATTTCATTGTACTTACTGCCTATTTTGGGATCGCCAATGTCCAAACTCTCAGAACCATCAATTTTCTTGAGCGTCTGAGCCACCAGGGAATCAAACCAGATACCTTTGCAGTTACCGCAGCGGTCTACTTCCATATTGGCGTACAGAACAGCTTCTAAATTACCCGCGCACTTCGGGCATGTCATCTGGATCATTTTCCTATTCCTGTGAATCTAAAGCACTTTTCATTTGCGTGGAGTACGCTTCGATACCCCCAACCCCTCTAAAAAAGGGGGCTAGCTTCTCCCCCCCTTTTTTAGGGGGGCAAGGGGGGGATCAATATCTGTACCTCACTCAGTAGCAATCTGCTATAAACAAACTTGAGTTAATGCAGATGGGAATAGTTTATCAGTTCTCGCAGGAAAGCGGACGGAAAAGGTGATAGTGTTCCGGATGGTAGAGACGGGAACGCGCCGACACCTCCCCCAGTGCGGGGCTGATCGTGTAAAGCGTTGTCCGAACCAGCTTTTCCAGCTTCGTTTTCGCCGCCATTTCCTGCAGGGGAACCAGCCAAATTTTCTCATCAGGCCAGCCCAGCCGGTAGCAAATGGCCACAGGCATCTCAGGCGGGTAGTGCTGCATCAGCTTCTCCTGCGCCTCTGCCACATGACGGGCGCTCAGGTACAGACACAAACTCGCCCGGTGCGCCGCCAGACTGGCCAATTCTTCCGTATCCGGGACGCCGGTGCGACCCGCAATCCGCGTCAGGATAATCGTCTGCACCACACCCGGAACAGTCAGCTCAACTTTCAGCTTAGCAGCCGCCGCCTGAAACGCACTAATCCCCGGTATCACCTCAAACGGAATCCCCGCTTCCCCCAGCGCTTGCATTTGCTCGTGCACCGCCCCGTAGAGACTGGGGTCCCCAGAGTGCAGCCGCACCACAGACAAGTTCCCTCGCACCCGTTCCACGATCACCGGCAGAATCTCTTCGAGGGTTTTATCAGCCGTCCTAATAATTTCCGCATCCGGACGAACCCCCTGCAAAATCTGTTCCGGAACCAGCGAATCAGCAAAGAAAATCACATCAGCCCGCTCCAGGATTTTCTGAGCCTTAACCGTCAGCAAATCTGGATCGCCCGGGCCGGCACCCACAATGTAGACTGCCGGTGGCAAGAAAAGTTCCTGATTTTTAGTTGACTTGAAATTTTGCGTCTTCAATCTTTTTTATTCTCCCCTGGCGTGCAGTCTTATCAATTGCGCTAATAACTCATGTTTCTGAGTTTTATCAACCGGGTGGCTGAGATGATCGTGGAATTTTTTAAGACTTGCTAAAGGCTAATTGTATCCTGACGGACAAGCAGCAGCAGCGAAGCATGGTTTGGCACTTGGATATTGACAAATTTTAGATTTTATGCGTGTCGCAAATGCAGCTGCAATTTGTGCCGTTACGGCCATCGCTGCCCAAGGGTTAACCGCCCCGGTGAGCGCCAGTCCAAATTCCCCATTTCCCGCACCGGCACCAGAGGCTGACAGCTTTATAGTCCAGCCCCTTTCTCCGGCCACACCCGCATTCCTTGTGTCGTTCGCCCCACCGGCAATCGATGGGGCCGCACAAATGCAGGCACCAGCCTACGAAACGCACCTTAGCACTGAAACTGGCAATTATCAAGACCCCCTGAAGTATGTGGCGCTTCCAGTCGATCCCGACCCCAGCCGCACTCTTGTAACAGCAAGACCCCAGGCGGCGGATGTTTACTCAGGCTCTCACAGCGCCCAGTCACCAGCGGCGGATTTCCTGACTCCGACGGCAGTCGCGCCCGATCCAGGCGATAGCGTTAGCGGCGCGTCAGCGCTAGCGGGACGCGACAGCGTCCTTCCCCCAGCCTTTATTGTCCAGCCGAGGGTGCCGGCGGCAGCGGAAACTGCCACGCCAGTGATGCCAGAGCCGGCACAGGGCAGCAGCGCCCAATTACTCAAGCCGCTGCCGCAACAGCCGGTTGGAATGGCCACTACTGCCGGTGCCCCTGTTCTCCCACCGGCTTCCAGCACTCTCGCCCAAAATCCAATCGCTTTGGGGCAGAACCCTCTAAGCCAGCTGCCAGCAGTCCCTCCCCCACCCCCTGCAGTCCAGCCTGCTCAGCCCACTCAAAACCAGCCGGCAGCCCCCAAACCAGCCACACCCTCCCGACAAGAAGTTCAAGACCTGCGCAACCGGCTGCGCGGCGTCGAAGACAAAATCGGCGATTTAGACAACACCTATCGAGCCTCACCGTCCATGACCATCACCAACCCAGCGGGATTTGGCGCTGATCACAACACCGGCTATATCGGAGCCAGCTATGTGTCCCGAGTTCGGTACACCGACAGCGAGCCCGATGGCGCTTTAGTTGCCGGAGTCGGCTTGGGCGACGCCCGCAAATCGGTGGGTGTGGAGCTTTCTTACACATTCGCCAGCCTTACAGGAGACAATACCGAATTTGGGCGGGGCGGATTTAACCTCAAAGCGCACCGGCGTCTTGGTGACGATCTCTCTGTAGCCGCCGGCTGGAACGGGATTTTAAATATAGGCGACAACGACTTTGAACACTCCCTTTACGCAGCCGCTACCAAAGTTTTCCCGCTGCGAGAAGATATCAAATCGCCCTTCAGTCGCGTCGCTGTCACCGCCGGTTTAGGCAATGGCCAGTTCCGATCAGAAGAAGACATCGCCAATGACAGGAGCGCGGTCAACCTGTTTGGCAGTGTGGCCGTCCGGGCCGTTGAACCTGTCAGTTTAATTGCCGAATGGACAGGACAGGACTTAACGCTGGGTGCTTCGATTGTGCCGTTCAAAAAAGTTCCCCTGGTGATTACTCCCGCCCTCCGCGACGTTGCCGGGGCAGGAGACGGTGCCCGGTTTGTGCTGGGTGTCGGGTACTCATTCAAGTTTTAAGTGAGCGAGTAAGAGAGGCAGTTATGCAAAGACTCAAATCTCTCGGTGTGGCAATTGGAATATCTCTGGTAACAGCAGCGATGACAGTGACTCCTGCTGCAGCCATCACAGCGGGCCAGCAGTCCGACCTTCAGGGAACAAACATCTGGAACATTCTGATTATCTTAATCGATAGAGGCGGCGGAATTGACCCCGAAATTATCAGTACAGCCAGACGACTTGCCGACGAAATAGAAGACGCTTATTTAGCTTGTTCCTGTAATAACACCCCGCCGGATCGCCGCCGGTTCGCCCGAGGCCCCGGCGACCCCAACACCGTTTGTGTCAGTCCCGACTGCGAGCGCCTGAATCGATTGCTGGAAGAAGCCCGCACCTTTTTGAATCGAGTGGACACGGTTTGCGCAGAATATCTAAAAGCCTACAGTAACAGGATTTGGTAAAGGCAATACTTCCATTTATTTGGCATATATATGCGCAATAAAATCAGGGTGTATAATTACTTTATTCTATGGATTATGGGTGCCTCTATCAGAACTATGTCTCAGTGAGGATAAACAAAGAGATAGCACTATGAGGCGCAACAGAGCAATAAACAATTATAGCATATTGCCTGCTATTATAGGATCCCTAGCCGGTGGGATGGTCAGCACATTCTCAACAGCGGCTCAAGCGGAGGACATTTTTGGTAATAGCGGCATTCAGTTTGATGTTGATACGATTGTCGAGTTTGAATTTATTGAATCGAATGGAGCATTTCAGTCAAGTTTTGGGGTGATCAACTTAGATACAGGTGAGAAGACACCCCTGCTTGTCGAGGTTAAACCCTCTGACGCCGCGCAAGATCCCAACCGCCCCTCGGATTTTATAGACGACACCGACACAAGCAGGCAGAATGATTTTCGCGGCACTCCAGGCAACGCCGTGCCCCAGCCACTGGCTGAGTTCGAGTTTAAGGCCAAGACTAGGTACAGCTTCTATTTAGAATCAACCTACAAGGGCAAGCCGGCGGGCATCCTCTACTCGACGGATTTTCAAAACCTAAACCGCCGGCAGCAGACGCTCTTTGAAGGTGGTATGAGCGGTCTGTCTCAGGGCGGTACGGCGATCCGCTGGGACGATACGGGGATAGTCAAGACGCTCGAAGAAAGAGACTTTGACGATTTCATTGTCCGCCTGGGCGGTCATTTGGAGTGCCCTTATCAGAGCCAGACCCCCTGCAAGCCCTGTTACAAGCTCAAAGAGGGCAGCAGCAACCCTGTAGTGCCGGCACCCTCCAACCCGTCGCGCCTCTAGGTGCCGGTCAGGGCCACACTGCCGCAGATCGCTGTCCAGCAGCGGTTGCGGGGGGGGCTGCCGGTTTCAGTCCTGCCACCGGCAGTCCCCCAGCCAGATGGCTCTGGAAGTCTGGCCCGCCCGCCCCTGACTGCCAGAATCGGGACAGTCACTTAGTTATTCTTTACAAATAGAATGGCTGTGATAGTATCTGGATGGTTTAAGGCGGCGTCAGGCTGTCAAGTGGCGTCAGCCTTGTGGTGGTGGAGGAGAATCTAGAAGTGCCAGATCGCATGTCAGTGAGATGTTCAAACGCTTATGTGCCGCGACCCCAACCTGAACCCATCCGCATTGGGGTGATTGGGGTTGGCAACATGGGACAGCATCACACCCGAGTTCTGAGCTTGTTAAAAGATGTCGATTTAGTGGGTGTAGCCGATATTAATGTCGAACGCGGTTTAAACACTGCCAGCAAGTATCGGATTCGCTTTTTTGAAGATTATCGGGATTTGCTCCCTCATGTGGATGCTGTTTGCATTGCTGTTCCCACTAAACTGCATCACGCAGTCGGGATGGCTTGCCTGCAAGCCGGCGTGCACGTATTAATCGAAAAGCCGATAGCTGCCAGTATTGCCGAAGCAGAATCCCTGGTGAATGCGGCAGCCGAAACCGGCTGCATCCTGCAAGTTGGTCACATTGAACGCTTCAACCCAGCTTTCCAGGAACTCAGCAAGGTGCTGAAGACTGAGGAGTTGCTGGCTTTGGAAGCGCATCGCATGAGTCCTTACTCCAGCAGAGCCAACGACGTGTCTGTGGTTTTGGATCTGATGATCCATGATATTGACTTGCTGCTGGAATTAGCCGGGTCGCCAGTGGTCAAGCTCACAGCCAGCGGCAGCCGCGCTTCCGGATCTGGTTATTTAGATTATGTTACCGCTACCCTGGGCTTAGCCAATGGCATTGTCGCCACTCTTACAGCCAGTAAGGTAACGCATCGCAAACAGCGCCGAATTGTCGCCCATTGCAAAAACTCTTTGACGGAGGCGGATTTTCTTAACAATGAAATCTTGATTCACCGGCAAACGACTGCCAACTACATGACCGATTATGGCCAAGTGCTTTACCGGCAGGACGGTCTGATCGAAAAAGTGTACACCAGCAACATTGAGCCGCTGCACGCCGAGTTAGAGCACTTTGTCAGTTGCGTGCGCGGTGGCAATAAACCTTCCGTCGGCGGAGAGCAGGCTCTCAAAGCCCTGCGTTTGGCCAGTGCCATCGAGCAGATGGCCATTGATGGGCAAGTCTGGTATCACCCGGACTGGGAGCGCAGTCTCTTGAATCCTCCCACGCTCCCCGTCGCTTGATTTCGCAGGCAACCCTCAGACAATTTCCGTTTTAATAATTTATTTTTTTTTCAAGAATTAGGGTGCGTTCCGCCCTGGGGAACGCACCTATTTCTACTCATAAAACGGATAAAACTCATTGGCCCTCTGTGGCCAGTAACTGCTGCGCCAGAGCAGCGCTGAGGGCTTGACTGACAAAGTGATTGCCGGTGGGGCTGAGGTGAATGTGGTCGCGGTACAGGGTTTCTGGCTGCTTTTCAGCGTTGAAAAGGGGCAGAAAATCAATATAGGTAATTCCCTGCTTCTCAGCAAACTCCGCCAGACGCCGGCGAGCCTGCAGTTCGTAGTCACGAGGGCCAGGATTGCCGATTTCCCGCAATAAAGGCGTCATCAATAGCATAAAATGGCTATTTTTGTCAAGAGCAATTTCCTGAATTTGCCGGATCGCCTGCAAATTGCCACCGACGCGATCTCCCCCTTCTGCCTGTACCGCCTTTAATTCCTCTGGCACCGGCTCTCCAGGCAGGAGATAGCGGCTGAGCACCTCTGCCAGGGCTGAGGGCGGTTTGCGGTCAGGGTAGTTGCGATCTCGCCCCACCGGCAGCGAAGTGGGCGCGGTGGCGAACAGGTCATCCGTATTGATCAGCAGCACCACCGCCCGCGCCTCAAAGGTGCCAAACCGCTGCAAATAGGCCAATTCATTCCTCGGCCCCCAAGAGTTGGCGGAAGCGTTGAGGACTTCCACATTGGGGCTGGCGCTTGGGGGAACTTTTCCCCCTGAAGCCGCCACCAAACTCAGCTGGCGGACTAAAATTGCTGAAATCGTATCCCCTTGGTCTGTCCACCAGCCCCCATTGGCCACAGAATCCCCCAGCAGCAGGACTCGCAGTGCCGGTGCAGTGGGAGCAACTGCAGGGCTGCGCATAGAATACTCATTGATCTCTATGCGGTTGCCAAACCGGCGAGTGCGCTGGGAAGGCGCTAGCAGATAGCCAATTTGCTGATCCGCAATGTAAATCAGGGGATTGCCAAAGCCCGCCAACAGCCGCAAGCCGGCCTCTAGCGCCAGCACCAATCCAGCTATTACCGCAAGAACTATCATCGCAAATTTCATAGGAGCGTGACTTATAGGGTTTACAGGCAAAGCGCGATACCCATAACCCCAGATTTATATAATTAAATTATTTAAGCGTAATTATAACAGTAGCCATTTAGGGCACGGACGTAGGACAGGCCAGAGCGCCTGTCCCGGATATAAAGCGCAGGACAGGCGTTGCCTCCAACGAGCGTGTCCTAATCTAAGTGGCTCCAGCTATAGCCAAAAATTTCCCAAGGGAGCGAGTCAGGGGGCACTTATCAGTTGGGGCCAAAGTGCCGAGAGCCAACAGACCGCCCTGAAAATCGCCCGCGCTGGTGGCAGCGTTAAAAAGTCCAACTCGCCCGCTTGCGGCTGATGGTCAGTTATAGCGGTTTTGATGCGGCGTGGAGTGCAGCCGCTGTCTGGGACTGTCCTATTTTGAGAGAGGGTGAGCAGTTCTTTTGTGTGAATCCCTATCAGGGATTGAAATATAGTAAAGTACAAGTGGCATCATATCACCTGTAAAGGAGAGACAGACTGCTATCGGCGTGCCACTGCTTGTAATCTGTTGAGTGACTTGACAGAATTATCCCCAAGAAAGCCAGCCCAAACCAGGAATGAATGGCGGTGGCCTTATGTGGGAGTTCCGGGAACCCTCTACAGTTAAAATAGAGGTGACGCTCACCACTCAACCAGCAGCAGCCTGGAAACAGCACTGCGGCCCACTGTCGGCTGCGTGGTGTGCCAGGAAGGCAGAGCAGTGAAGTCTGCAACTGCACATCCAAGCCTAAAGCTTGAAAAATCCCGCCTCTTCTGGAGGTGGGAGTGTCAATGGCGAGTCCGAATAGTAAACTCGTGGACTTAATTCAGATATTCAAAACAGCGAATCCGATTATTGGCGTCGTGCATTTACTGCCTCTGCCGACTTCTCCCCGCTGGGGGGGCAGCCTGAGAGCGGTTGTGGAGCGAGCGGCACAAGAAGCAACAGCCCTGGCATCCGGTGGGGTAAACGGCATTATCGTTGAAAACTTTTTCGACGCCCCGTTTACCAAGGGGCAAGTCGATCCAGCTGTGGTCAGCTCTATGACGCTGATTGTCCACCAGCTGATGGACTTGCTGACGCTGCCGGTGGGAATCAACGTGCTGCGCAACGACGCCCACAGCGGTTTGGCCATAGCCTCCTGTGTGGGGGCTAAATTCATCCGCGTCAATGTCCTCACCGGCGTCATGGCCACAGACCAGGGGTTAATTGAAGGACAAGCTCACGAGTTGCTGCGCTACCGGCGCGAACTCGGCAGCGATGTCAAAATACTGGCAGACGTGCTGGTCAAGCACGCTCGCCCCCTGGGTAGCCCCAATCTCACCACAGCAGTGCAAGAGACAATTCAGCGCGGTTTGGCAGATGGGGTGATTCTCTCCGGCTGGGCCACGGGCAGCCCTCCGACTCTCGAAGACCTGGAACTGGCTAAAGCAGCAGCCGGTGGCACGCCGGTGTTCATCGGCAGCGGTGCCACCTGGGAAAATATCTCGACGCTGATCGGGGCAGCTGACGGGGTGATTGTCTCCAGTTCCCTGAAGCGGCACGGGCGCATTGAGCAGCCAATCGATCCGATTCGGGTCAGCCAGTTCGTGGAAGCTACGCGCCGCTGTTTGGCGGCAAAGACTCAGCCCCAATCAATGGCCAGTGACAGTTCCCTGGAGGCTGTCCGCAACTAAACTCACCCGTTTGAGCCAACTAACCTCACCCCCTAACCCCCTCTCCGCTGTTCGGAGAGGGGGGACAAGACAGATCAATGTCGCCGCTTGTGAGGTGGATTTTGTCTGCCCGGATTTTGCACGGTTGTGGGAACACTTGACAGCAGAGAGAGGACAACCCAGAAAGGAGTGTCTAAAATCTAGAATCTAAAATCTAAACTAATAAAATTGATATGGTTCGCCGACGCCAAACCCCCTGGATTCATCGCTTCTCCCGCCTGCTGATCGCCGCCATAGCAGCAGCCGGTGCCGTGGAAACGGCCTTTCTGACGGTGGTCGAGTTGACCGGCAGCGCCGAAGCTGTTTGCCCCACTAGCGGCTGCGTGCAGGTGCTTTCTAGCTCCTACGGGAAAATATTCGGTTTGCCCCTAACTCTGTTCGGTTTTTTGGCATACACCGGCATGGGGGTGCTGGCAGCTGCTCCTCTGGCAATTAACCCAGTAAATCAGAAGGAACTCCGCTCTAAGCTGGAAAAACAAACTTGGCCGCTGCTGTTTGCCGGTGGGACGGCAATGGCGATTTTCAGCAGCTACTTGTTTTACCTGCAGGCTTTTGAAATTAAGGCGTTCTGTCCCTACTGCATGGCCTCGGCTGTGTTCTCGCTGTCCATGTTTGTCCTGACTTTGACAGGTCGGGAATGGGAGGATATGGGTCAGCTGTTTTTTAACGGCCTGATTGTCGGCATGGTAACGCTGATTGGCACTTTGGGTCTGTACGCCAGCGCTAAAGCGCCGGTGGCAACTGCGGGAGCGACCACGGCTGCCAGTGCGCCGGGACAAGTTGGCCAGCCGATTACCACGACCTCGGGTGAGGCAGAAATTGCTTTAGCGCGTCACCTCAGACAGATAGGCGCTAAGATGTACGGGGCTTACTGGTGCGGCCACTGCCACGACCAAAAGCAGCTGTTCGGCAAAGAAGGGTTTGAGATTCTGGATTATGTGGAGTGCGACCGCAACGGCAAGAACGCCCGTCCCCAGCTGTGCGCGGACGCGAAAATCAAAGGCTACCCAACCTGGGAAATCAAGGGCCAGCAGTATCCGGGAGTGTATCCGCTGCAAAAACTGGGCGATCTGTCAGGCTACCAGGGCCAGGGCAACTTTAAGAATTTAATCCCTGGGGCGGCAGCGCCCTAAAGGCAAACAAGGGGGAGAAATTCTAGAATAACTCAAGTTGCTACTTACAAGTGAGTCAGACGAGATCCCCCCCTAGCCCCCCCTTAAAAAGGGGGGGGACATCCTCAAAGCCCCCCTTTTTAAGGGGGGTTTGGGGGGATCTGGATGCTTAGGCTTGTAGGTAGCAACTTGGATTAGAATAAGGGCGAATACTCAGGTGACGATCTCGACTTTCTTTTGAGTCAGTGTGAAGTTTTATGGTGACACGAAATACCGCAGAAGCAATCGAAACCTTAGCCGCTGAAATTGGCGAAAACATCTATATTGATATCGCAAAGTGGCATCTGTATCTGAGAGAGGCCCACCTGCACAGGTCTCTCGCGGAACAGCTTTACCCGCTGCTGGCGGGTGGCAATCTGGAAGAAGATCGGGTGCTGGAGGTGCTGCAAGGCATGCCGGTCAAACTGGGCGGCGGTAGGCGGGAAGTCCCTCTGGCGGATTTGCTGCCGGTGCAGTGTCAGGTTCAGCTGATGGATATTTTGGAGGAGTGCCAGCGCCAGCTGGGTTAATTTTGTTTGAAGCCTGGATTGGGGGATTTGGGGATTGTTGAGTCCCCATTCCCCACTGGCCTTTGGCGCTCTTTTATGGCGCAGTTAATTTGCACTATTTATCTCTATGCCCCCGTTGCGGGGCGGTCTCCGTGGGCCCGCCCATACAGTCAGTGAACGGTGTCCTGAAGGCTCTGCCTCCTTTCGACCGTATGCAGATTAAAAGCGTAACAGCTTATCTGGCAAACTTCTGGCGCAGGCGGGAGAGGAAGATGTCAATTTCTGGCAGTTTCAGCTGGGTGGCGATCAGGGCGAAGACGCCTAAACCGGCAAGACTGGCGAGACTGAGTTGTATGAGCTGAATCACCAGTCCTTCGGTGCCCATTAAGTTCTGTGCTGCCAAGAGTGCGCCCCAGCAGGCCACACCGGCAAGGACGCTGCCGCCGGTTAAGCCGAGGATTGGCCAGCCCCAGGTGTGCCACTGCAAGCCGTTGAGTTTGCGGTCGAGCAGTATTAAGAAGGCGATTGTTGAGATCAGGTTGACGCTGACTGTGGCCAGGACTAGGCCGGGTGCGCCGAATGGCCCAACGAACAGGTAATCGAGTACGGCGTTGAGGAAGATGTTGACGACGCTGACGCGAAAGGGGGTTTCGCCATCGCCGAGGGCGTAAAAGACGCGCACGAGTACGTCGCGCCCGAGATAGAAAAACATGCCGAGGGCGTAGGCGATCAGGACGGCGGCGACGAAGTTGGATGCGTCTTTGTTGAAGGCGTAGCGCTCGTAAATGACTCGCACTATGGGGAATGCTAGAACGATCATGAGGGCGCTGAGGGGGAGCATGGTGATGCCGGTGAGGATCAAGCCCTGGCGAATCCGCATTTTTAGTTCGGGCCAGTCTTTGGGGTCGGCTAGCCGGGAAAAGATGGGCAGCAGGGGGACGAGGAGGACGTTGGAGATGATGCCGAGGGGGGTTTGCACGAGCAAGCCGGCGTAACCAAGGGCGGCGGCGGCTTGGGGGATGAAGGAGGCAAACCACAAGTCGGTGTAGACGTTGATTTGCAGCATGCCGGAGGAGAAGGTTGCGGGCCCGAGGACGTTGAGGACTTCGCGGACTCCGGGCTGCTGGAAGTCAAAGCGCAGGCGCAGGGTGCCCAAGCCGGCACGCCACTGGGCACCGACCTGTATGGCCCACTGGAGGATTGCGCCGGCTAGGGTTCCCCAGGCTAGGACTAGACCTCCCAGCATGGCGTATTTGGGTTCGGTAATTTTGGGGCCAAGCTGGATGGTGAGGATGGCCAGTCCGCCAATGACGGCGGCGCTGGAGAAGAGGGGGCTGATGGAGGGGAGCCAGTATTGATCGGCGGCGTTGAGGGTGCCGAAGCCGATGCCAATTAGGCCGGCGAGCAGGGCCATCGGGGCCATGATGCGAAATTGCTGGATGGCGATCTGGCGAATGGTTTCGCCGGCGGGTGTTTTGCTTAAGCCGGGGGCTACTACGTCGGTGAGGGGTTCGGCGAAGATGATCAGGGCGATGGTGACCAAGAGGAGGATTCCGCCGACGAGGGTGGTGATGGTTTCGACGAGGGGGGCGGCTTCTTCTTGTTTGCGCTTGGCGAGGACGCTGACGATGGCGCTGTGGAATGGGCCATTGATGCCGCCGAGGAGGACGAACAGGAAGCCGGGGATGACGTAGGCGTAGTTGTAGGCGTCAGCTGCAGCACCGACTCCGAAGGCGGCGGCGATCGCTTGCTGGCGCACTAGGCCAAAGATTTTGCTGATTAGGGTGGCTGCTGCTACGATGCCGGCGATGCCGGCTAGGGAGCGAGTGGGTTTTTTGGCTTGAGACACAAATGGTTAACAATATGTAGGTGAGCTTAAATAAACTTAACCAGAAACTCTACACCCTGCCTTTTGCCGGTTTTTGGGACAGGCACTCCGCCTGTACCACTCCCAGCCGCAGGCGGCGTCGAGCCGGTCTTGCTCCCCCTCCCCGTCAACGGGGATGGGGTTGGGGGGTGGGGTCAAGCGCATTTTACGTTGAATTTTGCCCACATAAAAGCTACCCTCACTGTTGAATGGTAATGACGGATTTTGTTTATAAGTACCCGCCACTGCTGTCTGGTATTTTGGTTAGGCGCTACAAGCGGTTTTTTTGCGATATTGAGCTGGATACGGGGGAGAAGATTACTGCGCACTGCGCCAATACCGGCCCGATGTTGGGGGTTTGTGCGCCTGGGAGTCGGGTGTGGGTGTCTCATCATAACGATCCCAAGCGGAAGTTGGCTTATAGCTGGCAGTTGGTGGAGGTGAGGGATAATCAGCCGACTTGGGTGGGGATTAATACGGGTTTGCCGAATCGGGTGGTTGAGCTTGGTTTGGCTCAATATCTGTTTCCAGCGTTGGGGGAGTATGAGCGGATACAGGCTGAGGTGGTGTATGGTCGGGATAAAAAAAGTCGGGTCGATTTTTTGTTGACAGGACGTGGGATTTGTGATACTTATCTGGAGGTGAAGAATACGACTTGGGCGAAAGGTAGGGTGGCTCTTTTCCCGGATACGGTGACGGAGCGCGGACAGAAGCATTTGCGGGAATTGATGGAGGTTGTGCGGGGCGGGGGAAGGGCGATCGCACTGTTTTTTATTAATCGGGGGGATTGCGCTGAGTTTGCGCCGGGGGATATTGCCGATCCGGTTTATGGGAAGCTGTTGCGGGATGCGATCGCTTTGGGGGTGGGGGTTTTGCCGTGCCGGTTTGAGGTGTCGCCGGTGGGTGTGCGCTATTTGGGTTTGGCGTCGCTGCGGGTGTAGAAACCTGGGGGCTAAGAAACCGGGTGTCTGAATTAATCTCTTGGTTAACATGCAAATTTTGTCGCAGAAATCCGGTTTCTGGGTGGTTTCTAGGGGGCGGAGAAACCGGGTTTCTTAATTAATCTCTTGGTTAACATGCAAATTTTGTCGCAG
>Ga0114941_100023_pt1 | contig 30727 bp, 23 predicted proteins | sample DevilsHole_FD_89580 | JGI IMG/M metagenome (GOLD analysis project Ga0114941, IMG submission 89580) | Groundwater microbial communities from Devils Hole, Nevada to study Microbial Dark Matter (Phase II) - Devils Hole | ecosystem: Environmental > Aquatic > Deep subsurface > Groundwater | place...
CCCTGTGCCGCCCTCCCCTGTGCCGCCCCCCCTGTGCCGCGCCGGTTCAAGCCTTGGTATCTCTGGGTTCTAGGCGCAGTGTTGGGAGTTTCCGCCTGCAGCCTAGCTTTTTTCCTGCGCCCAGATCCGCTCAGCCAAGCCGATAAATTAATCGACGCCCAGCAACCAGAAGCGGCGCTCACTATCGCTGACCAGGTGCTCAAAAACAAGCCCGATAACGCCAAAGCCTGGAAGATTCAAGGCGATGCCTACTTTCTTTTAGAGCGCTACGAGCAAGCGCTCATCGCTTATGACAAAGCCCTGAAAATTCAGCCCAATGACCCCAAAATTTGGAATAACCGGGGCAAGACCCTGTATCAATTGCAGCGCTACGACGAAGCGTTAAAATCCCATGACAAAGCCCTCGAAATAAATCCCAGTGACGCGCAAGCCTTGAACGGTCGGGGACTCGCCCTGATTGGCATGAAGCGCTTTCAAGAAGCGCTCGACGCCTTTGACAAAGCCCGCCAAATCCAGCCGAAAGATCCCAAATCGTGGGAAAACCAAGCTTTGGCCTTGGAGTATTTGCAGCGCTCGCAAGACGCACGCCAAGCCTATCAAGAAGCCCTGGCATCCTACAACGACACCCTCCAAGCCAATCCCAAGGATATCCAAGCCCTGGTTGACCGGGGGAATGTATTAAGTAAATTGCAGCGCTTCCCAGAGGCGCTCAAGTCTTTTGAGGACGCGATTGTCATTGACCCCAACTACTATCCCGCTTGGGTTGGCCAAGGCAGTGCCCTGTTTTTCTTGCAGCGCTCGGATGACGCGCTCAAAGCCTACGGCAAAGCCCTGGAAATCAGGCCCAAATTCCATATCGCTTGGCACAACCGAGCCTCTTTGCTCGCTGAATTGGGGCGCTTGGACGATGCCATTAAGGATTATGACAAGGTGCTGGAATTTAACCCTGACTTCTATCAGGCGTGGCGAGACAGAGGATTTGCTCTCTTGCAATTGAAGCGCCAGCAAGAGGCAATCGTTTCTTTTGACAAAGCCCTGAGAACCGAACCCAATGACCCTAAATCTTGGGTGGGTCGGGGCATTGCCCTCACCGTCAGCAACCGCTACGACGAAGCCCTAGCCGCCCTTGATAAAGCGCTCAAAATCGATCCAGGCGATCTGGTTGCCCTCCTCAACCGAGGTTTTGCCCTGGAGGGATTGGGACGGAACGACGAGGCGCTAGAAGTCTATAACAAAGCAATTGAAATTCAGCCTAACTTCCAAGCCGCTATCCAGCAGCGCAAGCAGTTGCAGCAGAAGTTATATCGCTAGTCTAGAAACCTGGTTTCTTGGAGACACCCGGAGAAACCCGGTTTCTTTTAGAAACCGGGTTTCTGGGCCACAGTTCACCACACAGAACTTTCTTCCAGCCCTATTAAGTCCGGAGGCATCAGCACCTTGTCAATCACAATAATCACGCCATTGGTGGCTGGAATAGAGGGCGGATTGAGGGTAGCCTGACCAAACTTGATTGTATTGCCCGGCTGTTCAACGGTAATTTTCACTGGATTTCCTTCGACCGTTTTTACTTCCCCCTTCTGGAAGTCACTCTCACTAACCACACCGGCAATCACATGATAATTGAGAATCTTCAGCAGCTTTTCTTTATTCTGCGGCTTCAGCAACTCCTGCACCGTTCCCGGTGGCAACGCCTCAAATGCTTTATCCGTCGGGGCTATAATTGTTAAAAACAAACCTTCTTTTTTTTGGGACAGGGTGTCAGTCAGTCCTGCCTCTTTCAAGGCTCTAGCCAGCGTTGTGAATGAATTATTATTATCAACTAGCTCCACAATGTTACCCTTGACAAGTTCCGCCGTACTTTCTTCATCAGAAGACTCCAGCAATGGTCGCGAACTCGGGTTGAAAAGACTGTACGGATAGTAATACTGCCCCACGGCGGGCAGACCAATCAGCAAACTGGCACCGGCAGCGCCCACCAGTCCAGCCAGCATTTTAAACCGGTTTGGGCGATTCTGTGTTTTCATATTAAATATCCCTTTGGAAACCCCCTATTTGTACACCGGGGCGGAAAACCGGGCGGCGTGCCCCTTCCCTGAGTGAATCGTAAAATGCCTGGTTTTAAGTGCCGGCTAGTCAGGAACCGGGCCAAACCTGCTGCTAGTCCCTAAGCCACAGGGTACTTGCCAGCCCTTTGCAACCAAGAGATCCCCTCTCATGGCCCCCTAAACCAGTATAGCAAATACCTCCTATATTATATTGAAGCTCGCTTTCGGGAAAAGTGCCCACTATGTTTCGGTTTTTTAACTTTTCCCAGAGCGCTGCCACTGCGGGGCAGAGATCCCCGGGGGGTGGGCGATCGGGCATTGGGCACGCTGGCAAGGAGAGCGCCAGCTTTCGGACTCAACTGTGCAATAAAGATGCCACTGGACTCCCCCTGACCGCACAATAGCACTGCCGGACAGAAGTGGGGTGCGTCACGCCAGCACCTCACGCATCCCACTCAACCCGAAACCTATAGCGGTTTTCAGTTTACACATAAGAAACCCGGTTTCTTTAAGAAACCGGGTTTCTACCTTTTCACAACTCGAATAAAAACGCTATAGAGAATTTCATCCTAGAGAACGTCTTTGCGCTTCTGCACCACCAGCAGGAGGCCAAACATGCCCGCCATCAGTAAGCCCAGGGAACTCCAGTGCTGAGTCACATCTACATTGAAAGTGCGGCCATAATCTTTATTGAACCGTTCGAGAGTGCCTTCCGCTTCCCCAATAGCGCTTTCGTATTTCCCTTTCCAATCGCTGTACTTCTCCTGCCAGCTGTCGATGGCTTTTTTGTATTCATCCACCTTCTGCTGGTAAGCATCAATATCCTGCCTGTACTTGTCCATTTCCTGCTGGTATTCCGGTGTGGGAATTTCCGGCGCTGTGGGCTGGGGTGGCGGATTCCCCGGATCTTGTGGCTTCTCAGGTTCTGGCTCGTCTACGGCTTTGTTGTATTTGCCCCGAACCCCAGGAAACTGACAGCTTTTGAAAATATTCGGCCCGATACAGGCGCATTTCTCCTGTTCCGAGTCGCTGAGTTTTTTGCGCTCCTCGTCTGGCAGCTGCCAGCACTTGTCATTGGCCACATCTTTGCCCAAGCCGGTGAGCGTCACCAAGGACTCAAAAGGCCACTTGCTGAGGGTGAGCTGGTTGATCGCTTTCCCCGGCGGGCCAAAGTTTTCCACGGACAGCATGCCGCCGCCAAAGGTAATCTGCGGCACCAGGAAAACAATTGTCAGCAAAGGAGCCACATTTTGATTTGGGGAAATCGCCGAAACCAGCAAACCCATTACCATACCGGCAATCGTCGCCAGGAACAGCGTCACATACATGCCGGTCAGCACTTCTGTCCCGCCGGGAATCTCCACCGCCAGAACTTTAAACAGCAAGAAAACCGCCGCCTGATACATAGCCAGCAGGACGCTAATCCACACTTTTGACAGTATATAAGGAAGGAGCTGCAAACCAATGGTTCGCTCCCGGCGATAGATTTCCTGCTCCTTAACAATTTCCCGCATTGTTGCCAAACTGCCAACCATCACCGCAATCAGAGCCGTCGTGAACAGCATCGTGATCGCCTGACGGGGATCTCCTTGCCCAGCATCGAATAAATTGCGCTTCCAAGTCACAAAATCCAGCAGTCCCAAAACGGGTGCGATGGCCAGCATCAACATCAGGCTAGATCGGTCGCGCATCAAAATCGCCAAATTGCGCTCAGACAGAATCAGAAACTGACCCCAAGCCGAGATGCGCTTCACCTTAGATCCCGGTCGCTGTTGCTGCGGGCGCGGGCTCTGTCCCCCTGTCGGTGGCGCTTGCAAAGATTGCTGCCGGCGCACCACATATTTCTGATATTGTGGCGAATTGAGATAGTGCTGCTGCCACTCTTGCGGCGAGCGCTTACCGCGCTCCACCAGACGGTAAATTTCATCAAAATCTCCCACCCCAAAATAGGCGGGGGCTTCTGCCGGCGGCCCGAAGTAGGCCACATACCCTCCCTTGGCCAAAAACACCACTAAATCGCACAGTTTGACATTTTTAGTGGCGTGAGTGATCAGCAGGATGGTGCGCCCTTGATCCGCTAGCTGGCGCAGCAACTCCATAATCTCTAGCTCTGTACCCGGATCTAGGCCAGAAGTCGCTTCGTCCAGAAAGAAAAGGCTGGGCTTAGTGAGCAGTTCCACCCCCATCGATACCCGCTTCAGCTGACCGCCGCTCAGGTCTTTCACCGGCACTTTCTGGCGGTGAGTCAGTCCCAGATCTTCCATCACTTCCGCCACCCGCTTCTTGCGCTCCGCCGGCGTCGTGTCCGCCGGCATCCGCAACCGGGCTGCGTAGTCCAGAGCTTGCTCTACGGTCAGTTCTGTGTGAACAATGTCTTTCTGGGGCACATAGCCCAGTTCTGTGCGGTAAGCGTTAAAGTTCTTGTATAAATCTGTGCCGTTCACCAGCACCGTGCCGCTAGTTGCCGGTCGGAAACCGTTGAGGGCGTCGAGCAGGGTGGACTTCCCGCCCCCACTGACGCCGGCAATCACCACAAACTCCCGCGCTTCGATTGAGAGAGAGATATCATTTAAAAGGTTAACGCCCTTGCCGACTACCTTATTCAAGTGCAGGGCGTCCAGGCGCAGATTGCCCTGTTCGTTTTTGCGGACGAGGGTTTCATCGACGTTGAAGACCAAGCTGCATGGCCCGATGCGGATGGTGTCCCCGGCCATCAGCACCCGCTCTGCGACAATCTGCTTGCCGTTTACGAAGGTGCCGTTTGTCGAGTTGAGATCGGCAATTGTCCAGGAGCCGGCTTGCTTGACAATTTTGGCGTGGAACCGGGACACTGCAGGGTGGTCGATGGCCGTGTCGTTTTTGGGGTCGCGACCCAAGCTGAGGCTGGTGCGCCCGCGCAAGTCCAGCTGCTCGACTGCAGTTGGCATTGCGGTTGCCGGTGCTTGCGAGTAAGTGAGGGTGATTTCCCCACCAATTTGCAATATGTCCCCATCTGCCAAGACTTTGCGGGCGATCGGGTGGCCTTCGCTTATCAAGCCGTTGGTGCTGCCCAGATCGACTATTTCATAGCCTCCTGACCTCCGTCGCAGTTCGGCGTGCCGGCTGGAAATCACCGACGCATCAATGCGAATGTCACAATTGGGGGCGCGACCGATAACGATGGTATCTTTTGTTAGGGGGAAATTATTCGTCCCCTGCGGCGTTTGCACTCTCAGCACCGACGGACAGGAGGCGGCGGCTACAACCGTGTCTGGTAAACTGGAGGAAACATATACTTCGGTTTTTTCTTCTTGTGCAGCCACCGGGCAGAATCGCAGTTCAAATATGTCGATGGCGATTCTGTCACTGTCGGCTAAGGGGTGGGGTTTGTCAGGCTGCAGTTTAATGTCGTTGAGCAGCGTGCCCTTTGAGCTACCTTTGTCGGCTATTGTATAGCCGTCTGCTTTCCGGACAATCTGAGCGTGGTGGCGCGAAACGGCGGGCTCGTTGAGGACAAGGTCGTTTTCCGGTGCCCGACCGATGTCGGTCACATCTCGGTCAAGCCGGAACTCTTGCTCAAAATTGCCGCCTCGATAAATTTCCAATTTGGCGCTGGGTGCGGACATGGCTGGTCTGGCAGTAGTGTTACTGTATGGCAGCGGTCTGGATAGCGTTAACTTATAGAGCGGTTCTCAGTTGGATGAACTATGGCCCAGAAACCCGGTTTCTTTAAGAAACCGGGTTTCTCAGTACCTCACCTCGGATGAGAAACGCTATATTTTCACACCGGGCATTTTCGCCAATGTCAGAGTGAATGGCCCTATACTATCACCATCCCCGGTAAATTGCAAGTCAGCTGCGCCAGCCAGCCGGTCTCTTCCCGCCTCTGTTACCGCCAGGACTTATTTATAATTTTTATTAAATTGCATTAAATAATGTAAAGTAAGGGAGGGGCAGACCCCCAGAATTTTAAACCGTGAATTTCCCCTCGTGAATTATGTGTTTAAATTGACCTTTCATCCCTGACAGTTTATACTTGATAAGAGCAACCGGCATGGGGTTGAACTCGCAGCTGAGTTGTGCCGGCCTTGAGCCAGAAAGTCGGAACCTTCAGCCCGGCGCTGGTGTCTTGGGGGATAAGCTTCCGTTGAAGGCGGAACAGCACGGGGATACGGGATTGTAATTTGGGACTGACTTATGCAATGGCAAACTTTTTTGTGGCTGAGTCGCCGGTTAATGCCACGGGCAGCCAGCAGCATTATATTATATAGCCTGTGGGCGGTGTTTGGGGGGAGCGGCGCACTAGCCGCCGAAAAGATTGTGTTCAACGCTAGCAGGGGGCAGCTATCTATGTCTGCCGGCGAGCTAGAAACATTTGCGCAAACCGGCGATGTTTCGGCTGCGGTGCGAGATTTGCTCAAGGCGACAGAACAAGAGCCTGAAATTGTGCGTCAGGCGCTGACGAAAGAAGTGCCGGTGAGTCTGCGGATTGCCGATCGGGCGCTGAACAGCCCTATTGGGGAAGCTGTACTCGATAAAATCGGTGAGGTGGTGCACACTCCCTCGGGAGGGGCTGACCGGCAAGCTTTACGGGCGGCTTTCGTGCTGTCGGCGAGTGGGGATAATAAAATTAGCCTGCTGGAAGTTATTAAAAATTATCCCATATCGGAGGTGCAAGTGGAAGCCGACCGCCTGTCGGACGGCTTTAAGCAACTGAGCCGGTTTGGGGAAACGCTGGAAAAGTGGAGAAACCGGTTGCTAAAAATAGTCCGCTGAATTATATCATTTCCGGTTGCGTCAATTTTCTCTATGGGCAGGACCGGCAACGCCTGTGATGTTTGCACTCAGCAGAAATTAGAAGCCCACAGGAGCGTGCCAGCGGGCCTTACTATCCTCTCGTGTTGATTAACCGCAGTTACAAGCCGGTGGGCCAGTGCGAGCGTGGCAGCGCCTCCAGCGTCCTGCTTCTTAGCCAATAGGAGGCCAGCTGCCGGTCGGGCTGAATCCTGTTGGCAAGCTTTCCACTCCCCTTGACGACCCCGATCTCCCGTGCTAAAGTACATGCAAGAGTTTGAAGATACAAAGATAGTCAGATGCCGTTTCAGCCAAGCTACTTCAAGGCCGACTTTTTCAAGGTGCTGTCCAACCCCACGCGGATTCAAATCTTGGATACCCTGCGCAGTGGTGAAAGGAGCGTCAACTACATTGCCGAGTGGCTGGAAGTGGAGGCCACTTCTGTGTCCCAGCAGTTGGCCCTGCTGCGGCGGAGCAATCTGGTGAAGTCTCGCAAACAAGGCAACCAAGTCTTTTACTCGGTGCACGACCGGGCCATTTTCAAAGTGCTGGATGCCGCACTGGAGGTTTTCAACAACCACCTCGTTGACGTGCGCGACACCTTGGAAAAGCTGGAATAATGGCAGCACAGTGCGGCGACTTGACGGGAAGCGTCTGAATGATTCATCTAAAAATCAAAATAATATGGTACGAGCAGATACTCTAGAGCAGCCTCAGCAATCTGGGTTAAACCGCCTGTGGGGTAACAGGCGCGGCGATTTAAGCGGCGGACTCACCGCCGCAGTAGTCGCACTGCCTTTGGCATTAGCGTTTGCCGTCGCTTCCGGCGTGGAACCAAAAGCCGGACTTTACACGGCAATTGTGGCGGGAATTGTGGCGGCTATTTTTGGCGGTTCTCCAGTGCAGATTACGGGGCCAACCGGGGCGATGGCAGTAATTCTCGTGGGAATTGTCGCCAAGTACGGCATCGAAAAGGTCTGGATCGCTGGGGTGATGGCAGGGATTATTCAAGTGGCCTTGGGAGTGGCCAAGCTGGGTCGCTTGGTGAAGTTTATTCCCTACCCGGTTACCGCAGGCTTTACCAATGGCATTGCCGTGATTATTTTCTGCGGTCAGTTAAATAACTTCTTTGGGTTGCAACTGCCGCGCAGCGAACATTTTATACCTGGACTGTGGGAAACCTGCACGCACCTGGAGGGGATAAACGTCGCTGCGGTGGGATTAGCCCTAGTGGTGATTGCCACCAAATTGGTGTGGCCATACATCTATCCGGTAATACCGGGATCGCTGGTGGGGTTGGTGCTAGCAACGGCGCTCTCTTCTTATTTTCACTTGGACGTGCCGACGATTGGCGAGATTCCCCAGTCTCTGCCAGTGTTGCAGGGCATTCCCCACTGGAATGATTTCCGCTTGTTGCGAGAATTGATCAATCCGGCGCTAGCGTTGGCGGCGTTGGGGAGTATCGAATCGTTGCTGTCAGCAGTGGTGGCAGATGGGATGACCGTCAGCGAGAAGCACGATAGCAATCGGGAACTAATCGGCCAAGGATTGGCGAATATAGTCGTGCCGTTTTTTGGCGGCATTCCAGCAACGGGGGCGATCGCTCGCACTGCCGTCAATGTTCGTTCAGGGGGCAAAACTCGACTCTCCGGGGTCATTCACGGCATGGGTTTAGCCCTGATCGTCTTGGCCTTAGCCCCCCTCGCCGCACAAGTTCCCTTAGCTGCCCTCGCTGGCATCCTCATGGTGGTGAGCCTGCGCATGATTGAGTGGGAAGCGATCGGTTTGCTCGTCCGCGCTACCTACTCTGACTTTGGGGTAATGATTCTCACCTGGCTGGTGACGGTCTTCTTCGACTTAGTGTTAGCCGTGGAAATTGGTTTAATTGCTGCCGGTGCTTTGTTCATCAAACGGATGAGCGACTTGAACTTGGGCAAAGTTCCCGAAACCGAAGCTTTCCCGCCAGGAGTTCCTCTGGAATTGAGCAAAGAAATTGCCGTTTATCGGGTGGACGGGCCAGTATTTTTTGGCGCTGCAGAACGGTTCGTCACTTTCCTGCGGGATGAACCGGAAGTGAAATATCTGATTTTGCGTCTGCGGTTTGTTCCCAATATGGACACCACCGGATTGGTGGCCCTAGAAGATATTTACTATGACCTAAAACGCCACAATTGTCGGCTGATTGTAACAGGTTTGCAGCCTCAAGTGCGACAGCTTTTAGAGCGGAGCGGTTTAATGGACAAGATTGGTCTAGAAAATTGCTTCGAGACAACGGATGCTGCCATTGGCTCACTCATGCACAGCCTGCCTGGGGTTCCTCAACCTGAAGCGATTAATTTGGAGTCCAAAGAATTCGTTTCTCTAACGAAGTAAACTCAACCAGCACCTTTTCCATTGTGGCAAGGTGCTGCTTGAGTGGCGCGACACCTTATATAATCTGGCAGGATATTCAAATATGAATATCTCGTTATGTCCAGGATTCGCTCTCATTTTATTTCGGAACCTAACCGCTGCGACACAAATTTATCCTAGCTACAAAATGAAAAGCAAAAAATGCTGTATTTGCGGCCAGCATCACTCAGTAAATCGCCGCCATTTTATTAAATCTCTGCTCTTCGGAACTGTTAGCTTCGCTTTTTGGCAAACAGCACTTCCTGCTAGAGGCTCCAATCACAAAGCTAAAGCATTAGTTCTCAGTTGCATTGACTTTCGGTTTCTGTCGGCAGAGCGATACTTTTTAGGAATAAAAAATCTAGGGAATGAGTATGATTTGACCGCTCTAGCGGGAGCTTCCCTGGCTTTGTCAGGGTTTCCCCACGAAGCGGACGCTCAAGCGTTTTGGGATCAACTAGAGATATCACACAAGCTGCACAAGGTAGGTAAAGTCATTATTATTGACCATCAAGACTGCGGGGCTTATGCTCTTAAGATAGACCCGGATTTGAGTCAAGATCCGTTGCGAGAATTGCGGGCGCATACAGAGTATTTGAATCGGGCTTATCAAGCCATTCGAGAGCGCTATCCAGACCTGGATGTAGAGCTTTACTTTGCGACTCTCAACCCGGCTGATTTTAAACTCATTCTTCCCAATTTTCAACCCGATTAGTAGCCGGGTTCTAATGGCCTGCTTTTTCCCCTCCCCCAGCGATGCCAAGCTGGGTGGCTTGCCGGCAGCCGGCAAAACTGATAAACTCAGAACAGTTGAGGGAAATAGTTGCCATGCAACCTGAGGGAATCTTTGGCGAATTGCCGTCGCTTGAAACTGACCGGCTGCTGCTGCGAAAAATGAGTTTGGATGACGCAGCGGACATATTTGAGTATGCCAGAGATCCAGCTGTCGCCAAATTCACCACTTGGAGGGCGCACAAGTCTGTAGAAGATAGCAAGTTCTTCCTGAGGGCGGTGATGGATGAGTACAGCAAATACGATCCGTCTTCTTGGGGGATAGAGGAAAAATTTGAGCGGAAGTTAATCGGCACCTGTGGGTTTGCCAATTGGAGTCCTTCTGACTTTCGTGGGGAAATTGGCTACGCCCTCTCCAGGAAATACTGGGGGAAAGGATATATGACTGAGGCAGTCCGGGCGGCGATTGACTTTGGCTTTCGCACTTTGCTGCTGAATCGCATTGAAGCCAGATGCGAGATTAAAAATATTGCTTCCGCCCGCGTCATGGAAAAAGCCGGCATGAAATTTGAAGGCATCTTGCGACAGCACGCCTTTTACAAGGGTGCCTTTCGCGATTTGAAAATGTACTCGATTCTCAGAAAGGAATGGGTGGAGTAAAGAAAAAGTAGAAACCGGGTTTCTTTAAGAACCCCGGTTTCTGGCACCCATTCAGTATCAATTGCCCTACATATTGGGCGGCAGAATCACCTTATCGATGACGTGGATGACGCCGTTGCTGGCTTCGATGTCCGCCGCAGTCACATTTGCCTGATTCACCATCACCTTGCCGGCATCAACTTTAACCATAACGGGGCTGCCTTCAACCGTCGCCACGTCTCCCGACTGCAAGCTGCCAGACTTGACGGCACCAGGAACCACATGGTAGGTCAAAATCTTGACCAGTTTGTCTTTGTTCTCCGGCTTTAAGAGCTTTTCCACAGTGCCCTTTGGCAAAGCGGCAAACGCTTCATCCGTGGGCGCAAAAACAGTGAACGGGCCTTTTCCTGCCAGGGTGTCCACCAAACCGGCAGCTTGCAAAGCCGCTGTCAGGGTCTTGAACGAGTCATTCTTGCTCGCGATATCCACAATGCTAGGGCTGGTCGCGGCTGCTGCAGGACCGGCTACCTCAACCTCGACGGCGGAGGTGGGGGAAGCAGGCTGGCTGGCGCTGTTACAGGACTTCGCCGAAACTGGCATGCTGAGCAAGAAACTGGCACCGGCAACTGCCACAAGGCCAGCTAGCTTTCCGCCCCAGGTTTTAAGATTCTGTACCTTCATAGCTCTCTGGTCTTCCTTGGCCCGAATTTTACAAATTGTAAACTTATGTTTCATTGTATATCATTTCCTGCCGCTCAGCACGGGAAACCGTGCCGGCAAATTTTCAACCTTGCCTGAGTATTAATACTTAGGCTGCCGGTGCGAACCCCTGTGCGGTTCTAATTCGGAGCAAGTGGGGGCTGGCGCATGCGGCTGCGGCTGCGGCGGCTGCCGGCGAGCTTTTAAGCATTTAATTGTGAAGTTATGACAACTTTAATTATTGGTTATAATTGACCAATATATTGAAAAAATGCTGGAATTAAATATTATTAAGAGCAAATTATGTGTGCATTATCCTAACACCTAACACCTAAGCCCCAACACCTAAGCCCCAACACCTAACCCCTAAACCCGCCCCTCTAACACTGCGGCTACGTCAGGTTATTCCTTATGGCAGATGGAAACCCAGTGGCAAATTGATAGGGTAGCAATGGAACCCAATACAGTGCACATTGCAGGTGCGAACGCCAGGTTGATCTTTTGAGGGCAAAGTTATCAAAAGCTAGGACGTAGTGCCAAACAAAATCAAAGCTAACAACTGCGATTAAAACAAACGGGCTAGTGCAGCCATTGCCCTAAAAGCGGCGGCGTTATCTAGGTGACAAGACCTGCGAATGCTTTGGCCAGTTTGCAGCTCTGTTGCTTGTGGTTAAACAGGTGAGTCTGGGCGTTGCCAGTGCCTGAAGCCCAACAAGCCTGAATAACACAGGCATGGGCCCTGATTACCCCGGTAACGGGAGTGGGGCGCGGGGTTCCCATGAAAAACCCCACCCTACCAACCACAACCATTTACGGGCGGGATGGTAGCGGTTATTCCTTTTGAAAAACTTTTTTTGCAGGAGAAAAAAACATGTGGGACATTATTGCTTGGATTGTCTTAGGTCTGATTGCTGGCGCAATTGCTAAAGCCATTTATCCAGGACACCAAGGTGGCGGGATAGTTGCCACCATCATTCTCGGTATTGTCGGCGCTGTCGTTGGGGGTTGGGTGGGCAGAATGCTGATAGTGAAAAGCGCCACTGCTTCCTACGGGGTGCTGACACTGCCCAGCATTGCTTTGGCGGTGCTTGGTGCGATGATTGTCCTGTTCTTGTGGGGTTTGTTCACTAGCCGCGCCGCCTGATAGCAACACCGCCGTTCTGCGGTTTCGGATTTTTCACTCTCCTCCAGCCAGAGCGCTGGGGGAGCTTTGCGCTTTAGAATAGGAAGGTAGAGCAATGCCCTGGAGCCAAAACGACTATCCAGCCTCGATGAAGAGCCTCACCCAGGATGTGAGGGACAAGGCCATTGAGAGAGCAAATGCTTTGCTCGAAGAAAAGGATTAGGGGCCAGCCGGCGCGGCAAGCCGGTCAAACAGGTAGAATGTAGCGATTGATGCTATGTTATAAAAAGTCAGCGTTATGCGGCAACCTCAACAAGCTTAAGGAGATAGAAAATGCTGGAGCTATATCAATCTGAACTGTCCCCGTACAGCGAGAAAGTGCGGCTGATGCTGGACTACAAAGGGCTGGCGTACCGGAAAATTGAAGTCACACCGGGAGTGGGACAGCTTGAAGTGTACCGGCTCTCCGGTCAGCCTCAGGTGCCGGTGCTCAAAGATGGTAATGTAGTTGTAGCCGATTCTACAGAAATCGCCAAATATCTAGACCGGCAGTATCCAGACCGTCCCCTGATTCCCGCCGGTGACAAACAGCGTGGGCTGTGCATGCTGATGGAAGAATGGGCGGACGAGTCGATTGGGACGAAAAGTCAGACGCTGCTGTTTTCCGCCCTCAGTTCTGACGCCAGCTTGCGCAGCGCCCTTTTGCCACCGGCAACCCCCGATTTCCTCAGAACCCTCGTGGAAGCAGTTCCGGGGGATCTGCTCAAGGCGCTAGGCACCGGCATTGGCGCGGGACCTGAGACAATGAGCGCCGCGATGGAAGCCATCAAGCAAGACTTGGAATCCCTGTGCTTGCTGCTGCAAGACAACCCTTATTTGGTGGGATCTCAACCGACTTTGGCAGATTTTGCCGTAGCGGGGCTGTCGATGTTCCTCAAGTTCCCAGAAGGACCGTATCTGGATATCCCAGAAAAGCTCAAAGGCAAAGGCGTGCCCGAAATAGCGGATAATTCCCTGTACGCACCGTTTTTCTCCTGGCGGGATCGCCTGTATTACCAATATCGCCAACCGCTGACGCCCACCGATAGCACCGGCTCTGCGCCAACTTCGATTCAAATAGAATAGAGGGATTGTTTGTAGTTGGGCTTTTGCCCAACCGCCTCGCCCGCTGCCGGACAAGTTTTGATTATATGGAGGTGCGCCAAGTTGATAGCGACTGCCTTAAAAATGTTTGTAGTTGGGCTTTAGCCCAAAGGCTCGCCCGCTGCCGGAAAAGTGGGATTGGAGTGCGTGACGCCGGGGAAGTAACTTGCGTCTTGGGGTTGCTTGGGTTGTGCGTCACGCACCCTACATTCGCTCAGATACCACCGGCAGCAAAAGATGCCGGTGGGTTTTGAATTTTCTGTCACTGTCTTCAACCGCCTCTGGAAAGTAGTGGGGTGCGTCTCCCTTGGGGAAAGCAGTTTACCTCTGCTAGCTATACAATCAAAATTGATTGTAAGATCAGCAAAAAGGTTGAGAGATTAGAGCGATGAATCTAGACAAACCACTGGGATCGGTTATTCAAGGTTCTCTCAGTGAAGGGTTGGAAGTCCGGCTCCATCCTGATGTCTCCGTCGAAGAAATGCGGGTGGGCAAGTTTTTGGTGGTGCAAGGGGTGCGAGCGCAGTTTTTTTGCATGCTCACCGATGTGGTGCTGGGAACCTCTAGCCCCCGCATTCTCGCCGATCCCCCCCTCCCCGGCGACACTTTGCTCCAGGAAATTCTGGCGGGAAGCAGCACTTACGGCACCCTGCAACTCGCCCTAATGCTGATGTTCACCCCACCGAACCCGACAAAAGCCCCCCGCAACCCCGCCCTTGAGTCGAAAGCGAGCAAAGCGGCAAAATCAAAGCTGGCGTCGTTTGAGGCGCAAACCAGCAGTGACATGGAATTGCTGCCGGTGAAGACAATTCCCAGCCACTTCTCCCAGGTTTATGAAGCCACCGAGGAAGACTTTCGCTGCGTTTTCGGTTGGGAAGACGATCCCTACCGGCGCAACTTCGCGATCGGCAAACCCCTTGACATGGACGTGCCGGTGTGCTTAGACCTCGACCGGTTCGTGGAGCGCAGCAACGGAATATTCGGCAAATCCGGCACCGGCAAGTCTTTTCTCACCCGCCTGCTGCTGTCTGGAATTATCCGCAAGCAAGCTGCAGTGAACCTAATTTTTGACATGCACTCCGAGTATGGCTGGGAAGCGGTTTCGGAAGGCAAGCAGTACAGCATTGTTAAGGGTTTGCGCCAGCTTTTCCCCGGTCAAGTTGAAATTTACACCCTCGATCCCATTTCTACAAAAAGTCGCGGCGTGCGCGACGCCCAGGAACTGTTTCTGAGTTACGCTCAAATTGAGTTTGAAGATATCGCCCTGGTGCAGCGGGAGTTAAACATTTCGGACGTGGCTATGGAAAATGCTTTGATTCTGCGCAACGAGTTAGGCGAATCCTGGATTAGTGACCTGCTGCAAATGAGCAGTGAGGAAATTCAGCAATTCTGCGAGACAAAGAAAGGAAACAGGGCTTCGATTGGGGCGCTCCAGCGCAAGCTCGCGCGTCTGGAGGAGCTGAAATACATACGCGACAAGGGGTCTAGAAATTTTATCACCCAGATTTTGAAATCCCTGGATGCCGGCAAGCATGTCGTGATTGAATTTGGCTGCCACGCGGATATGCTATCATACATGATGGTGACTAATATGATCTCCCGCCGCATTCACGCTAGCTATGTGCGCAAGTCCGAGAAGTTCTTGCGCACGAAAAATCCCAACGATCGCCCCCGCCAGCTGGTGATTACCATCGAAGAAGCCCACCGCTTTCTCGACCCCTCTGTTGTCCGCTCCACGATTTTTGGCACCATTGCCCGCGAGATGCGAAAATATTTTGTTACGCTTTTGATAGTTGACCAGCGCCCTTCGGGCATCGATAATGAGATTATGTCTCAGATTGGCACCCGCATCACCGCTTTGCTCAACGATCAAAAAGACATTGACGCCATTTTCACCGGCGTGGCGGGAGCTGCCGGTTTGCGAGCTGTTTTGGCCAAGCTGGATTCCAAGCAACAAGCGCTGATTCTCGGGCACGCCGTACCGATGCCGGTGGTGGTGCAAACTCGCCCCTACGACGAAACTTTCTACAGTGAAATTGGCGATATAGATTGGGCAAATATGCCCACAGAAATTGTGATGGAAGAAGGTGAAGCCGCTATGGCGGATCTGGGTTTCTAGTAGGGGCATTGGACATTGGGCATGGGGCATGGGGCATTGTGTGTCACTAGAACATGCGACTGGGAACAAACTTCGCCGCCCGGATAATAATCTAGTGCCGTTGAAATCGACAGTCAGAGTCCACCGGCTCCCCGCCGGTGCGCTCCCGCCCTCTCAGCTGCCGGCATCTGCCTTTGCCATATCTTTGCGCAAACAATAGCATGCCTGCTGCAAATTGTCAATCCCGCTCCCTCTGACCGCAGCGCCGCTTTTACCGGCTGGCGCAACGTCACCCAAAGGAAAAGCCGGTTGAGCAATCTCATTGTCTGGTTATCACCCTATTTCCACCCCCCACAGGTTCGGCAATTGCGAGCCTTTAGGACTGCCCAGTTGCCCGTGGCTGGTTGATCATAGAAATCAGGAGAATTCTACAGTGTCAGCAGTTTGTCACACACAAATATTTTTTTGCCAACTTGGCTCCACTCTTAGCTGCTGTTAAGCCAGAATTGGACATATGTTGCCTGTCAGGTCTGTAGAAGTCCCCATGTTACCCACAACACACTCGCCGCTAGCGCAGTGGCTGGCTGCCTCTGAGCGGGGCGGCAAAAGCCGGAGGCAGCGGCCTTCCGAGTGCCAAAATGTCAGCATTTCGTCATCCAAGGAAACCCTCAGCAAATCTACCCTGCGGGGGATTCGCCCCAGATGCTTTGGCAATTATATGTAGAAAAGCTTAATTTTACCGGCATTTTGGGGAAAGCTTAAGAATATAAGAGTGGAGGAGCAACCCCTGACTGTTTACAGACGTCTAAATGTGGAATACTATACAAAAAGGCAAACTCATACCTACTTCGAGTTTTAAGCACCTGTCACCCCGTACTGTCAGTTGCCGGTGTGGCGGCCAGGGGTGGCCGGTGTAGGGGCGGGCCACCCACGGCAACCGCTCTCCGACGCGAACGAGCTTCTAACAGCTTCAACTGACTGAAACGCGCTCTCCTGCCCTGAGAGTTGGGCAGGTGAATGAACCTTTAATTTTCATTTAGGGAGTTCACGACTCACTCATGCCCACAGCAAAGAACCGTACCATGACCGCCAACCCCACTTACATGGGCGCACGGCCTTCCGCACCGGCTGATATCGTGCGCACCTATCTGCACGAGATCGGACGGGTGCCGCTGCTGACCCACGAGCAAGAAATTGTCTTGGGCAAGCAGGTGCAGCAAATGATGGCGCTGATTGAAGCGAAAGAAGCCCTGGCCGACGAGCTCGACCGCGAACCCACTCAGCAAGAGTGGGCGACTCGCCTGGAGCTTTCGGAAGTCGAGCTGAACCGGCTCGTGCACCAGGGACAGCGTGCCAAGCAAAAGATGATTGAAGCCAACTTGCGCCTGGTAGTGGCGATTGCCAAGAAATACCAGAAGCGCAATCTGGAGTTGCTCGACCTGATCCAAGAAGGCACACTCGGTTTGGAACGAGGGGTAGAAAAATTCGATCCCACGCGGGGTTACAAGTTTTCCACCTACGCCTACTGGTGGATTCGCCAAGCGATCACCCGCGCCATCGCCCAGCAGGCTCGCACGATTCGCCTGCCGATCCACATCACCGAAAAACTTAACAAAATCAAAAAAGTCCAGCGGGAGCTGACCCAGCAATTGGGGCGGAGCGCCACGCCGGCTGAAATTGGCCAAGCCCTCGATTTAGAGCCATCTCAGATCCGGGAGTACCTGACGATGGCCCGCCACCCGATTTCCCTGGACATCCGCGTCGGGGACAACCACGACACGGAACTGCAAGACCTGCTCGAAGATGAAGCCGCCTCCCCGGAGAGCTTCACCACCCAGGAATTGCTGCGCCAAGACCTCGACAACCTGCTGGCCGAACTGACACAGCAGCAGCGGGATGTGATTACCCTGCGCTTTGGCCTCAAAGACGGTCGCGAGCTGTCCCTGGCCAAAGTGGGCGAGCGGCTGAATCTGAGCCGGGAGCGGGTGCGCCAGCTAGAACATCAAGCCCTGGCTCAGCTGCGCCGCCGGCAGGCCAACGTCCGCGAATATCTCGCCAGCTAGTCGGGCGGTCAGTTTTTGAATTCACCGGTGGCCCGCAGCGCTCCGAGGGCGAGCGCTGGAAAAAAATAGAGCTGGGAGCTGCAAAGGCTCCCAGCTCTATTTTTTGTTAATATTTGCACACGAATTCAGGAATCAAGGGCGACCGGCGTCAAGGCTTTCGCAGAAAACAGGGCGCAAAGGAGCCCGTTCTCAACTCAGAAAATCTGACTGGAAAACCCAGAGGGAAAAAACCAGGGTGCACAACCGGTTTGTCCGCTTTAGCTCACCGTGGCACAAAATGCTCAACTGGTTTAATTGGCCAAGCTTAGCGCTCCTCCCAGCTTTGGGGCTAGCCGCCAATGGCCTGTGCACCGCACTCACTGCTGCCAGCGCCCTTGCGACTTTTGGCTCCGACATGGCCGGGCCGCCCCCACAGCAAACCCCACAGCAAACCCCACAGCAAACCCCAAAGCAAACCCCAAAGCAAACGGTGTACCCCACTGCAGGCGGCGCACCGATTCCAGAAGCCCCCATGCCTGCAGGGGAACAGCCTTTAGCCGATGGGGTTTATCACTACGGCGAGTCCGCCCAACCCGAACAGATAGGCAAAACCTATATAGTGTTTGAGGTGCGCCGGGGCTTGGCCATAGGAGCCTTTTACATGCCCAGCTCCTCCTTTGACTGTTTTTACGGCAGCGCCTGGGAGCAGCGACTCGACCTCACCATTGTCAGCAGCTACGAACAAACAACCTACACATACTCCGTCCCCCTCAACGAGTTTCAGCCCGTCGCCACCGTCAGCGAGAACGACGAGCGAATCTTGAGGGTTTGCACCGGCACCTATGAACAGAGGGTGTGGCAGCAGCTTTCCGCCCCACCAGCCGCTCCCACGCCCCCTCAATACTCAATACCCGGTTGCGCCTTAACGCCTTGCTCCCGAAACGGATGCTTAATCAAAGTCATTTCAGTTACCAAGTCCGCCCGCTCAATTAGGGCTGCCGGTGCCCCCCTGCCGGTGAGAATCGCGTGGGTGTCAGCCGGCTTTTCTGCCAAACCGGCAATCACTTCCTCAACCTGCAAATATCCCAGCTTCATTGCTACATTGATTTCATCGAGCAGCACCAGCTTAAACTCCGGGTTGCGCAGAAATGCCTTCCCCGTTTGCCAAGCCAGCTGGGCTTTCTCAATATCCCGCTCCCTGTCTTGGGTTTCCCAAGTGAACCCCTCTCCGAGCGCCCGGAACTCTATCTGGGAGCCCCAGCGCTCCAGCACCGCCTTTTCCGCCGGCTCCCACGCCCCTTTGATGAATTGCACAATGGCCACACGGTAGCCGTGTCCCAGAGAGCGCAGCACCATCCCCAGCGCCGCTGTCGTTTTGCCCTTGCCATTGCCGGTGTGGACAATAACCAAGCCTTTTTCCAGACAGCGCTCCGCCAGTCGCTTCTCCTGCACCTGCTTGCGCCGCTGCATCTTCTGCCGGTACTGCTCCTCTGTCAGCAATGCCGGTGCCAAAGGCGATCGGGCATCCGCTGCCAAATTCTCACCGCCGTCCAAATCAGTCTTCGCATTCATACCTAGCTACTGCCCTCCCTTCTTTTGCCCGCACCCCACTCCCTTGCCCTGCCTAGCAACCCCCTCCCAGGTTCCCTCTTCTATATCTTGCGCAAGTGCCGCTCACACTTGATGATAAACCGGTTAAGCTGAGATTAAGACTGAGTTAAGAAAAACAGGGCAGATGAAATCCGTTTAACCATCTATCAGGGCCATTGGCATCAATCTCGTGGCCATCGCCGGCCCGCTCATGGCCAGCGGCTTCAGCAACCCCGACCGGCTTCCAGTCAGCGTCACTGTGAGTAACCAACAATTAAACCGCATACACAATTATATAAAATGGAGATAAATATGACAGATTCTAGAGATTTTATATCTCCTCGCAGTCGCTACCACGGCCAATTCTCGCCGCAAAACTTAGCCTTTGATGCGAATCTCCAGGAATTCGCTCAAAAAGTGAGCATCATCTGCGCTTTAGAAACCGGTGGCAAGCTTTCCCCAGACCAAGCTTACGAGGAAATTAGGACGCTCTGGAACCGGCTGAAAACATCGAAAAAGCAGCTGGGTATTGGCGAGCCCCCCCCTGAGGGCAGCCAGGAAAATAGTCAAGGATGAAGGGAGAAAGCAGAAAGTCGGGGCTCAGGCATTTGTGTCAACTAAAATGAACCGCGCCCGACGCGCCCGTGCGCCAAGAGGAAATTTCTTGGCGTCCCTTCACGGGGGCGGTTCATTATAAAATTGTTGATTGGTGTCAGTCCCTATCAGGCATTGAAATAGGAATCGCGGAAGAAAGCTATGTTGCCGGTATTAGAAGCGGAGTCAATCATTTTCAACTTGGTGCGCAACCCGGATGCTGGGCGGGATGTCGAGGTTGTGGACTTGCTGGCAGCAAACGGTCGCATTTTAGCAGTGCCGGTGACAAGCGCCCTCGATTTTCCCCACTGGGACAATTCCGCGATGGATGGGTATGCGGTGCTGTATGATGATCTGGCCGGCTGTAGCGCTTCGGCACCGGCAACCCTAGATATTATAGAGGAAATTCCCGCTGGTGTCAAGCCCCTAAAGGAAATTCAGCCCGGTCAAGCGGCGCGAATCCTCACCGGCTCGATGATGCCGGCGGGTGCGGATACGGTGGTGATGCAGGAAGAGACGCGGCGGGAGGGTTCTCGCGTCTTTGTCTTGGCCGCACCGGCACAGCGCGGGGCTTTTGTGCGCCACCGGGGGGCTTTCTACAAGGCGGGGACACCGCTGCTGCCGGAGGGCATCGCCCTGGGGGCACCGGAAATCGCCGTGCTGGCTCAGGCCAGGTTAGCTGAGGTGCCGGTGTGGCGGCGTCCGAGGGTGGCGATTCTCTCCACCGGCAACGAGCTAGTGACGCCCGACCGGCCCCTGCAACCGGGCCAAATTGCCGACTCCAATCAGTACGCTCTGGCGGCTGCAGTGGCCAATGCCGGCGGAGTGCCGCTGCCCCTGGGCATTGTTGAGGACGACCGGCAGGCGCTGGCAGGGGCGATGGCGCGAGCGGTGGCGGGCGCGGATGTGGTGCTGTCCACAGGCGGCGTCTCCGTGGGGGATTACGATTACGTCGAGGAAATTCTCACCGGGCTGGGAGCGGAAATTCACATCGGGTCTGTGGCCATTAAACCGGGCAAACCCCTGACTGTAGCGAGGTTTCCGGCTTCTGCCACCGGGCGGGAAGTGCTCTATTTCGGGCTGCCGGGAAATCCGGTATCAACCCTGGTAACGTTTTGGCGGTTTGTCGAGCCGGCACTGAAAAAGCTGGCCGGTCTGAAAGACGGCTGGGGGCCGGTATTTGTGCGGGCGCGTTCGCGACAGGAGTTGCGATCGGATGGCAAGCGGGAATCTTACCTGTGGGGGAAGCTGCAATTAGTTGATGGCGCTTGGGAGTTTGAACTTGCCGGTGGCAGTCACAGTTCGGGGAATTTAATCAATCTGGCGCTTTGCTCGGGTCTGGCGGTGGTGCCGGTGGGTCAAACCCTGATTCCCGCTGGAGAGCCGGTGCTGGGAATGCCGGTGGGCCCGATTCTTCAGTCTGGTTAAAACAAACCTCTTTTGCCGTTCGGCTTTACCGTCAGCCAGTTGGTTTTAGCCATAGCCAGCTGGTCGTCGGTGACCCGGGCACCGGTGAGATTGGCACCGCAGAGATTCGCCCCCCGCAGGTTGGCGTAACTGAGATAAGCCTCGCTGAGGTCCGCACCCCGGAGATCGGCTCCTTCCAAGCAAGCGTAGCTCATATAAGCTTTGGCCAAATAGGCGTCCCGCAGACTCGCCTGCTTCAAATTTGCCCGACCAAAATTGGCATTGGAGAGGTCGGAATTCTGGAAGTTGGTTTTAGCCAAGTTAGCTTGGTGGAAAATGGCTTCCGCTAAACTGGTTCTCGACAAGTCCAGCAGGCTGAGGTCGCAGCTGGCAAAATCACGTCTGCCCTTGATGTAGGCGGTTTTCACACCCAAGGCATCCCAGGTGTGGGGAATTTTCGCCTTACCGCCGGAAGCCCCTTTGCCGTCGGCTGCCGGTGCCCCCTGATGGGCACCCAGACTGGGATTCCGGGTGCCCCCACTGGGGGTGCGGGTAGCGGCGGCGCGGGCTTTGCGGGCGCGAATTTCCTCAGCCAGCTTGGAAGCGGGGGACATACCTGAGGAAGGCCCTGAATCGGCAACGGTGCGGTCTTCTGGCTGAACATCAGGTTTGGGCCGAGCGATCATGCCCTGGCTGAGGCTGTGCCGGTGCAGCTCCACATCCATCGCTCTCAGGACTTCGCTGGCGGACCCGAAGCGACTGCGGACGGAAACTTCCAGCATTTTTTCCAACACCCGCAACAAACCGGGACTGACAGTGATGCATTCCCGCCAGCGGATTTCCCCGGTTACCGGATCGTGGCCGATATGATTGGGAGATTTGCCGGTCAGCAGATAAATGCAAGTCACCCCAAGGGCGTAGATATCGCTGGCATAAACGGGGCGCAGGGACATCTGTTCCGGTGGCGCAAAACCGGGGGTGCCAATGGCAAAGGAGGTGAGTGCGGTATTTTCTGAGGTGTTGAGGATTGCGGTTTGGCTTACTTGGTCTTTGACGGCTCCAAAGTCAATCAGGACGAGCTTGTGGTCTATGTCGCGGCGAATGATATTGGCCGGTTTGATGTCCCGGTGAATCACCCGATGCTCGTGCAGGTACTGCACCACCGGCAGGAGCTCCGCCAGAAATTCTGTGACGCCAAATTCTGTAAATGGCCCGCTGCGCTTGACTTCCTGCTTCAGGGTCGAGCCGCCGACGTACTCCTGAACCAGGTAAAATTGCTCGCTGGATTCAAAGTAGTCTAGCAGGCGGGGCACTTGGGGGTGATCGACAAGTTTGCCGAGGGTTTTGGCTTCTCGCTCAAAAAGCTGCCGCGCCATGTCCAACACCTGCGGCGAGGTGGTTGCGGGGCGCAGCTGCTTGATCACGCAGCTGGGGCTTCCGGGCAAGGAGATGTCTTGGGCCACAAAGGTCGCCCCAAAGCCACCTTGCGCCAAGGCTTGAATGACGCGATAGCGAGCCCGAAGCAGGAGAGTGGCTCCGCAGGCTTGGCAGCGGTGAGCGTGGTCTGGGTTATTGGGATAGGGACAGGCAGGATTTACACAGATACTCATATTCACCCGGATGTAGCTCTGCTGTTTCACAACTTACTGTCTTGCACAAGTAGATGCGTTGGCCCCGTCTGGCCTCAAGCATGCTTTCCTCGGTGCCGCTAAGCTTAGACCCTACTTTAAATTAGTTAAGGGGATTAACGGGATGTCCTGGGGGGAACTCCCCGGTCGCTCAAGTGACTCTGCTTGTGTGGAAAAGTTTCACAACTGCCGGCACCGGCACAGCACAGACAGCCCGCCCCAGAAACTTTCCTATTAGATGCAGGCATTTTTCTTATCTTTAAAGTTCCTCAAAACAGGGAGCAACCAACGGTCTGGGGCATTTCTTCACAAAATTTTTACATAATTGTGTTGGTTGTGTGAACCTGGAGCGCCGCTGGGGCCAATGAAAGTCGGCGGGCCAGAGGGCTGCGGCTGCGGAGGGCTGTGCAGAAACCCGGGGTACAGAAACCCGGTTTCTTTAAGAAACCGGGTTTCTGGAAAATCCCGGCGGCTATTGACAAAAATAAAGCTCAATGGTATAATAGACACGATTTGCAGGAATGCTGGCATCTAGATATGGACGATTGCCGGCTGCCGGTGAGCCAAAATCCTCAGATCCCCGTCTGGAACATTAAGATTTGCAGGAGCAATTTTTGCCGCAGGTTATTGCAGCTGTAGCTTCGATTTTAACAGAGCCGGCTTTAGTTGAGTGGCTCTGTCGCAAGCCGGCAGTGGGAAACCTGTAGGGGGGGTTTCCCCTAGGGGGGAAAGCACCCTACTTTTTTGGCTCGTGCGTTCCGGGTATCGCGAGCGATGATCGCTGTATTTTATCGCAGAATTAAGTTGAAACTTCCTCTCGTTCCTCTCGTTTCCAGGCTGAGGCTGGAAACGCCGTTTTGTGTGATCTGCAGACTTAGAGCGGTTTTCAGTTGGATGAAGTACACGCCAGAAACCCGGTTTCTTTAAGAAACCGGGTTTCTCAGTACCTCACTCATACGAAAAAGGCTATAAGTAGCAACTTGGGGTAAAATAAAATCTTTAATACTGTTGGCGGTGCCAGATGAAACTTAGCTTTTGCATGATTGTCAAAAACGAGGAAGCCACCCTGCCCGAGTGCCTGAGCAGTGTCAGAGACGTGGTGGATGAAATGGTGGTGCTGGACACCGGATCGACGGACAGCACTCCTGAAATTGCGCGAGAATTCGGCGCGAAAGTTTATCACTACCAGTGGTGCAACGACTTCGCAGCCGCCCGCAATGAATCTCTGAAGTACGTCACCGGCGACTGGGTTCTGGTGCTGGATGCGGATGAAGTGATCAAAAAAGAAATTGTGCCGCAGATAAAGGAGGCGATGCTCAACGATCGCTATATCCTGATCAATCTCGTCCGCCACGAAGTGGGGGCGACGCAATCTCCCTACTCGCTGGTGTCGCGGCTGTTCCGCAATCACCCAGATATTTATTTCTCGCACCCCTATCACGCAATGGTGGATGATAGTGTTGCCGATCTGTTGCGGCAAAAGCGGAATCAGTGGCAGGTGGCTGATCTGTCGCCGGTGGCGATTGAACACTATGGCTACCAGCCGGGAACGATCGCAGCTCTTGATAAGTTTACCCGGGCGCGGCAGGCTATGGAAGCGTATCTGGCTGAACACCCTTCCGATCCCTACACTTGCAGCAAGCTGGGCGCTCTGTATGTGGGAGCGGGCGAGGTGGAAACGGGCATCGCGCTGCTGGAACTGGGATTGGCGGCGCTGCCGGTGCGGGGCGCGTCTAGCCCTGCGGAAGCGCCGGTGCTCTACGAACTCCACTACCATTTAGGCATTGCCCACACTCGCCTTTCAAAGGTGTCTAAGGCGAAGTCGCACTATAAAGCGGCTATCGAGCAAGCTATTTTACCGCAGCTTAAATTGGGCGCTTACAACAATTTTGGCAGCTTGCTGCTGGAAACCGGCGACTTGACCGGCGCAATTTCTGCCTTCCAGACTGTTGTGCGGACTGACCCGAATTTCGCTCTCGGTCACTTCAATTTGGGGATTGCTCTCAAGCAGAAGGGGCGTCTGAAGGAAGCGATAGAGTCCTACCGGCAAGCGATTGAAATCGACCCTGATTATGCGGAGGCTTATCAAAATTTGGGTGTGGCGCTGCTGAAAGCCGGCAGTGTGCTGGAGAGTTTGGATACTTTTCGAGAGGCGATTGCCCTCTACGAGCAGCGCCAGTTGCCTGCAGGCAGTCATCTGCGCCAAAGTTTGAAGGAAATGGGTTTGAGCGTTTGAATTCTGTCAGGGGAAGTGGGGTGCGTTCCCGACTGCGGAACACACCCCGCAAGTCCTGAGATCGGGCAAAAGGGCACTGAGAAACCCGGTTTCTTTAAGAAACCGGGTTTCTGGCACGTCGTTTTTGATTTGATCGCCGCACGATATCCAGAAGCGAGCTTGACCCCACATCCTAGCAAGGGAATGCGCTTTACCCTTGACATTTCAAGGGTGGAGAAGGCAATCTTAAATGTGCGAGATCCGGATGTTTTTTGATATATGCTGTATCCTGGAAAGAAAAACTGCTTGACAAGTAAATTTTTTGATGTTATAATGCCAAGGCTTAGTTTATGGCAGGTGGCTTGCATGCTAGCCGGTGCGGTATTGGGCAGCATTGCCAGTTGCGATTTTTCCGCATCTTCTCCGACACCCCCAAACATCCAAGACACACCGGCAGTGGTGGGGCGGAATTTTCAACCGCAACAGGATCTGACCGGCAAGTTGAGTGCCGGTAGGAGAGGGTCTGAGGCTCTCGCCACCGGCAAGGGCGGGCTTCCTAAGGGGAATAGCCGTGCCGGCTCCGTCAAAATCTGGAATTTGGCCCCCCGGAAGGGTGAGAGCCGCCAAGCTGACATCGTTTCCGGTAACGCCGGGAAAGCTGTGAGGGCGCTCACCTTTGCCCCTGCAAAACTAAAAACTGCGACAGCATACAAGACAAATGCCGCCGGATTTGATATGAGTTGCTTGTAGTCCAGAGGGGTTGCTGTATGCCGGTGGCACCGGCACAAAGGGAAATACTGCCTGTAGAGGGGAGGGCGGGTGTGAAAGTGCGTTGGCGCTAGAAAATCACCGCACCTCAGGCGATCGTCTCGACTTTACCGCTATCTAAGTCGTAACGGGCACCAACGATTTTCAGCCTGCCCTCTTTGAGTAACTCAGCCAGGATTGGTTGAGAAGATTTTAGTTGATCCACAACCAATTTGACGTTGGCTCTGACGGCGTTGTCTAGCAGATCGCCGGCTTGGCCTTTCGCCTTGGTCAGGGCGGGGTTGATGGCGGCTACCAAATTGCCAATCTGACCGGGGACTGGCTTGCCTTCTAAGGCGGCTTTCACGGCACCACATCTTTCATGGCCAAGCACCAAAATTAGCGGCACGCCCAAATGCTCGGCGGCATATTCAATGCTGCCGAGAACCGCACTGTCCAGGATATGCCCAGCCACCCGAACCACAAACAAATCGCCCAGTCCTCGGTCGAAGATATGTTCTGCGCATACCCGTGAATCAGCACAGCCGAGTATGACGGCAAACGGATGCTGGCTGTAGGCTATTTCGGTCAGTCGCTGCAGGCTTTGGGCGGGATAGGTGCGTTTTTGCTCGACATACCGTTTATTCCCTTCCATCAATTTTTGCAGGGCTTCGTCAGGGCTGATGCCGGCAGGAGAATCGTCGTTTGCGGCGACACGTTGATGCCCAAACAGCTTGGCTCCCACGGTAGCGGCCAGAGCTCCCACACCGGCAGCCGCGAGCATTTCCCGCCGGGAAAGCCGTCTCAAGTGCTTTCTGTTGTCCATCATTTGCTACCTTGCGCAAATGTTCAGTTAATAGGAGTTTAAACCTATTAGCTGGGAGGGAGCTGATTCTTAAGGTAGTCTTTGCAATTCGCTTTTCTGGGCACCTTCGCCCCAGTGCGTGCTGGCTTTATCCAATGTAGAATAAAAAACTGAGAAGATAAGTTTTAACTTAACAAGCCTTTGTAAATGTTTACATTTTGTGGGAGCTATAGCGGTTTTCAGTTGGATGAAGTACACGCCAGAAACCCGGTTTCTTTAAGAAACCGGGTTTCTCAGTACCTCACTCATAGGAAAAACGCTATAGGTCAAGAGGGAGGGATAGGGGGTGTGCCAGCCGTGCTGATTCCCATAGATTTTGCATATTACTTGCTGTGGGGCGGGCTGCTTTACACCCCATAGCAATAAATGATTGCCGATATTTTATGTCACTCGTTCATATTCCTGTATGTGGCCACAGCAGAAGGCGAGATGCGACTCAGATAGCGGAATATCCAATACTTAAATATGGTATCCAAAATCACCGGAAAAGTGGCAATAAACAAAAAGTTAAAGTCCCGACTTTCAGGCAGTCCCAGATGTCTGGATATGCCTTCCAGAATAACTTCCCAGCCATGCGGTGAGTGGAACCCCACGAAAATATCTGTCAGCAGGATAATAATAAACGCTTTAGCGCTGTCACTGAGGCCGTAAATAATCTCGTCCATAAAAGATTTCAAGATAGCGATATCTCGCTTACTGTTGAAAACTACTATGGCAAAAACACCAGCCGAAATCAGGTCAGCAAAGATATTTTTTATGGCGCTGTTACCTTCGTGTTTGTACTCTTCGGCAATTTCCTCAGCTTTGTGTTTGACCCGCTCCTCTACCTCTTCTTTGGAAAGGTGAGGTGCTGCGCCTATTAACATTTTAAATTTCAGCTGCTCTTCAAACCGCGCCAAGTCTTCAAAAGCTTCTTTCTCCAAGTCCTCGTTTATAAAAATCTCCGCTGCACTTTCTTGTCGAAAGTGGTCTACTATTGGCCCGACGAGGAAATTTTTTGAGAGCTGCTGCGTCAGAAGAGGAATCAGGACAAGCAAGACAATAAACCTGAGCGAAATAACTGTCTTATTTTTGGAATTGCGGAAGTTTTGAATAACTTCCTCTTCTGCTTTCGGGTCGAGATCTTTCTTTATCTTTTCAACGGTTCTCAAGATTGAGCGCGGTAAAAACCCAGTTTTATCAGAAATTGAGTCAGACATTTTTACGGACTTAACGACAGAATAAGGGGCGGGATTGTTTTTGACTATCGGGCCAGATTTGAAAGGCTGTTCGCTCTCGCTGTAAGCTACCAATAAGGAAGGGGATGAGGGGGTATAAGTCACTGGCACTTCCGAAATGTACTTAGCCAACACACCATCAATAAACGTCAGCTTTTCTAAAGTAATAGACGTTTTATCTCTCAGGACGATATTGGTTGAATCCTGAAAGGAATCGTAAGAATTAATAGAAAATTCTTTCGGCTGGTCTAACTTGGTAGTGGCCAGAAGTGAGCGGCTAATCTTGAAAGCGGACAAGTTGAGTTTAGCGATCTTTAGGTACTTGGTTAACTCCCTCTCAAAATACTGCATGACACTCTCACTATAGTGAGCTGTTTCTGCTGAAATTTTTTGGCCGTTAAAATGCTGGTCTTCTATTGATTTGATGGTCAGCGCTGCATTGTAAGCTTCCTCCAGGGATCTCTCAGGTGTTGCGGAAAACCACTTGTTGGCATCGCGCAAGTATTCTTGGAGGTTTTTGAATGGAGGTTTCTTCATTTTGGAATTGGGTTCTCCTAGTTGGGAAGATAAAACGTTGAAATTGAGCGAAACGCTCTCAGGGAGAGGAGGCAGAGCAGAGGGAAGAGAAGAACAGAGATGGTTAGGGTTTGCTGTCACTACATACAGTTTAGCAGAAACCAGGGTTCTTAAACAAACCAGGTTTGTGGATTTTACTTTTAGCAACCAGATTTCTGGATGTTCCGTTTAGCCTGCAATCCTGAAGGCCAAACAATGGGGATTCCAGAACTCTCTCCTCAGCGCTATCTCAAGCAAGCAGCTCTACTTAGCCGGTGGCCAAGTCGTAGCGATCGCCAACAATTTTCAACTGGCCCATTTGGGCATTGTTTGCAGCGCCTTAAAATTTAGTTTGCCCGGTGGAGATGTAATTTATTATAGTATTTTTTCAGCCTAATGGATAGGGATTCCGGGAAGTGGAGAGAAGGGGGGAAGGTAAGTTGAAGGGATCCAAGTGGAAGTCCCCCCTAAGTGCGAGTGCCGGTTAATTGATGATTGACTGCACATCAGAAACCAGACACACACCGCCAAACTTTTTCAGTAAAGGTCTGATGATTTCCACAAATTCAGTGGCTTTGTCTTCCGGGCAAATACTCATCACATAACCATTGCTGAACGCGGCACCCATTTCTACATCATTGGACACGAGCCCTCGCTCGCCCTTGCCTGACACCTCCCGAATGATGGTATAGCCAGAAACGCCCACCTCTTCTAAGGTTGACAGCACTTTTCCCAATTCCAAAGATGTGATTATGATTTCTACCTTTTTCATCCGCTCCACAGTGTCAACCTCCCAGAGTTTTAATGATTTCCAAGTACACAGGAATACCCACTATTATATTAAAGGGGAACGTAATAGCTAGAGCCATCGAAACGTAGAGACTTGGATTGGCTTCGGGAACGGTCATCCGCATGGCTGCGGGAACCGCTATGTAAGAGGCGCTTGCCGACAGTACGGCAAACAAAAGAGAATTCCCTTCGGAAAGGCCCAGCAATCTTGAGATCAGGATGCCGAGAATCGCATTCAGCACGGGTATGAAGACAGCAAAGCCAATCAGGAAAGAACCTGTTTTCTGAAGGTCTTTTATCCTTCGGGCAGCGACCATTCCCATGTCCAGCAAAAAGAAAGTCAGGACTCCGTAAAAAATTCCTTGGGTGAATGGCTCCATCTTCTCCCAGCCTTTCTCCCCTGTCAGCGCTCCTACTAAGACGCTTCCCACCAAGAGAAAGACAGACCCATTCAGGAAAGCTTCTTTGAAAACTTCTGACCAAGAAAATTCTGAATTATCTTCTGCTTTTTTGCCGAAGATCCTGACCAGGAGAATGCCCACAATGATTGCCGGCGATTCCATAAGGGCCAGAGCCGCTACCATGTAGCCGTCAAAATGAATGCTGAGTTTGTCCAGGAAAGAGCTGGCACTGATAAAGGTGACGGCGCTGATTGAACCATAGGTGGCTGCAATAGCGGCAGCATTATAAACGTCTAGTTTGATTTTTAGGATGAAAAATGTGTAGGCTGGGACAGCACAAGCCATAATGATGGCTGCTAGGAGAGTGATTACAATTTCCAGACTGATCCCACTCTCGTCCAGTTCATAGCCTCCCTTGAACCCTATAGCCAGGAGCAGATAAAGAGAGAAGAGTTTGGGCAAAGGCTGAGGGATTTCCAAGTCGGACTTAAGAAAAATCGCCATCATCCCCAGAAAGAAGAAAAGAACCGGCGGGTTCAGAAGGTTGAACAGAATAAGGCTTGAATCCATCTAAGCTCCTAATATTTATAGCAATCAACACGGAAAGACATTGGCCAAACGAACCGACTAACTCAGCCCACACTTAGTTATGACAAATATATAGGAGTTTGGCGTGTCGGAGCTGTGTCAGTAATATGAATATGCTGTGACACCGGCGCTGGCCCTGATTGCTATCAATTAGGGCCAGCGCCATCCTGGCCAGTTGCGGTGTTCCAGTTTCTGCCGGTGCACCCTTGCCGGTGGGGCTGGCACAATTGCGGCGATTTTCCCCACCCCCCCAACCACTCTACCCCCATCCCCAGAGACTCACAGGTGTAGGTATTTTACATCCCTTGGCTGAAATGGCGTTTTTCCGTGGGCAACTCCCTCTTCTTTCTTGGCGCTCTCTGCGTCTTGGCGGTTCATTATTAAGCCCAAGTTGACACCAATGCCCCCCGATCGCCACCGTGTGCAAAAAACCTACACTTGTGAGC
>Ga0114941_100025_pt1 | contig 29587 bp, 26 predicted proteins | sample DevilsHole_FD_89580 | JGI IMG/M metagenome (GOLD analysis project Ga0114941, IMG submission 89580) | Groundwater microbial communities from Devils Hole, Nevada to study Microbial Dark Matter (Phase II) - Devils Hole | ecosystem: Environmental > Aquatic > Deep subsurface > Groundwater | place...
CTCTGAGGCAGCAGCCGATGCTCTGTTTGCTGCTTTGGTTGGATTAAACCAAAGCTATGGCCAAACAGATGACAGTCAAAATCAAAAAGACGCTCTGTTTAACTCACCGATGCACTTTATTGGGTTTGGTCGCGGTGCGGTAGTGAATAGCGAGATTATCCAGCGTCTGGGGACTTTCTTCCCGAAAGATATGCATCCTGGGATGTTCCCCGATCTCCAGATGACGACTGTAGACCCGAATGATTTTGAACAGCAAATTAATGGCGGAACTGTCAACCACTTTGAACCAAAGATTCAGGTTTGGGAGAATGTCACTTTTGCCGACAATTACTACCAGACGGCAACGACAAGCCAACCCAGAGGGCGGGATATTGTCAATATTATTCCCTCCGAACTGCTACCGCCCGATAGTTATTCCAATGAGAACAGACCAGACTTATCAGTTCATCTAGGAGGTTTTGACGACTCGGGAAACCTGAGTCTCTCCAGTCGCGCTGGGTTTACGCAAGATGTCGCGAATGGCAACAACCCTCACGGGCGGACTGTCGCTTGGTATGGCGGGACAGCCGATTTGAGTTGGGGCAAGAACAATCCTTTGGAATATTCAATTCACCGGCGCAGTGGGGATTTCAGTTACGGTGAGCTGTTCGATCCGAACTTCCCGGATGCTAAACCGTGGTACACGCCCAACCATACCGGACAGCCGGTGGGTGACGAGGACGCCCAGTGGGAAGGAATTGGCACGGGTTGGTACTATTCAGTGCTGGGTGGCGGTTATTACAAGCGTTACTCGCTTCCCCTTACGTTCAGTCCGCGCACTCCGCTGAATTTTGATAATACGGCTCTGCCGAGGATGCGAGGGGATTTTGCGGTTCCTACTCTGTTTAATGGCAATTTTGATGCGATTAACCAACGTTTCAGAAACCAGCCTATTCCTGGTTGGTCTTTCCATAATGACGGGGAAGAATCGTTACAGAAGTATTTGTTTGACTGGAAAGACATTCCATCTTTAGATCAGTACCGAACCGATATAGGTTATGATTCCGCTCACCCTAACTATGCGCTCAGGTTATCAAGTGGTGGCCTTAATGAGATTACTCACAACAACTTTGTAGTACCTGATTGGGGGGCGTTGCGGTTTAATCTCCATGTACCTGAACTCACCGATGGAACTGTTAGGGTTTCCATCCAAGGAGACGCGCCTGGTTATGAAACATACCGAAACATAGGTACTGTTGACCTCAGAGTTGCAGATGGTCGAGTCAATCCTGGGTCTATACCGGAAATTGCTTACCCTCTGGGTTATGCAGAGACTGATACTTACAGGATTGGTTATGGAAATAGAGGGTTTGAGACTTTTCATGTTGATATTCCCAATGAGCTACGCGGCAAGTCAGTTAGACTCAAGTTTGAGTTAGAAGGGAATGAGCCAGTTTATCTGGATGATGTTTTCTTCAAAAGTATCCATACAAAACTTGGTAATCCAACCTTTGCCAGACCTTTTCCAGATACTCACCGTGAGAATTACCTCATTGAGAAGCCACAGTACACTCTTTCATATAACGATGCCATCAAAAGCCCTAATTGGGTGAGTTGGCAATTAAATAAGACTTGGCTAGGTAATGTCACGCGACCCGGGCCTGGTACTGCCCCACCAGGCTATCCTCCAGCAGGTTTTCCAGATGGAACCTATCCGGCGAGTCAGATAGACTATCCCTGGCTGGGAGATAACAATCTCCCTGATGGTTGGATACTTACAGAAGGGTCTGATTACCGACTGAACCAGCGCGGGATGGAAAGAGGGCATATGGTTCCGGTAGCAGACCGCGATCGTAATACCAAGGATGTTTACTCTACATTTCTCACCTCAAATATGCTGCCTCAGCATGGTGATAATAATCGCGGTGCGTGGCAAATTTTTGAACGGGATATTCGAGCCTCAATTGAAAATACAAACCTAGCGAGAGATTATTACATTATTGCTGGCGGATTGGGATACGATCAGAATCGCGCTCTCGGAAACTTAGTTTCAGTCCGCCCAGATGGACGCACTGTACTTGATCCAAATGGGACTTGGACAGTCAATCCCAAAGGAATTTTAATTCCTGAGTTTACTTGGAAGATTGTCGTGCCTCTGGTGCCAGGTCAGAGTATAAGCGACATTACAGCTGACACAGAAGCGGTCGCTATCATGGTGCCTAACCGAGACGGTCTGGCTACTCCGAGAAATTTCCCACTGCCTGGGGAAAATAATCGCACTATCACCAACTGGAATCAGTGGCGAGATTGGCGCGTCAGTATTAACTATCTGGAAGATTTAACGGGTTACGACTTTCTGTCTGAGCTACCTCAGAACATTCAAGAGGCCATTGAATCTAGAGAGGACGGATTACTTCCTAGTTAGGAAAATGGCTCTACCGTAGCGGTAAAAATCGCGATCGCCTAGTAGTTTTGTTTAGAGCTGTTAAAATCGGAAAACGATTTTAACAGCTCTAACAGAGCGGAAATAAGACTGCTTTTACTTCACTCATCAATCACGTTTGTGAAGAGATCACCTCCAGGCATAATACTGGCCTTAACATAACAGCAACGCCACCAGCTATCGTCGTCTAAAAGGGCATCTTTCAGGTTGCAGTTGTAGAAAAATGTTTCATCCAAGGGAGACTTTCTAAGGTTAGCACCTTCAAGATCGACAGTATCCATATGAACTTCAATCAGGTTAGCACCCTCCAATTGAACTCGCTTTAAACTGCAATTTCTCACAGTAGCACCGTTGAGTTCGCTCCTGCTAAGGTTGGCATCATTCAACTCGCTATCTTCCAACAGAATATCGAGCATATTCGCACCAGTAAGATTAGCCCTATTCAGGTGAATATCTTTCAAATGAGCGGCGTACATATCGGCACCACTGAGGTTAATGCCACTCAAGTTGAGTCCCTTTAAATTAGCACGCCTTAAGCTGATTCCAGAGAAATCTCTCTCCCCACCGGCATACCGTCTGAGCAGTTCTTCAGCGTCCATAACTTTATTCCTTAATCCATTGAGGATATCAAAGCGCTTTTCTCACCCAATTATATCCTAAAATACGCGACTAATAACGCCGATTTTTTAAAATATTATATGACTTGCCGGCACGGTGTTCTGTGGCGGAGCGATTTTTTCGGCTAGCCGTGGCTGCAGGCCAGAGTTCAAAAATGTCTGTTCCTCTAACCGGCAGCCATTATTCCTTATACTTCCATCTGGCACGCTCGTATTGCAGAGAGTGGCATCTTCAACGCAGAAGTAGCGCGTCTCCAGTTGGCGTGGCTGAGATTCGCGGAAGCGAGTTCTATCAAGACGGCTATGGCTGAGCGTGGCAATACAGCCAAGCCAACCTAACACAAATATGTCCTGTATTGCTAGAATATTAAATGGCCGTACTCCGGGACTGTCCGGAGAGATTTTCAACCAAGAAAGTGCGAGCGTAGAACAGGATAGTAATATGCCAGAGATGCAAGCGATATCGGCGGAAGAGTTGCTCACTCGGTATGCGGCAGGCGAGAGAGATTTTCCTGAAGTTGACCTGAGAGATGCTAACCTGACAGGTGCCGACTTGAGAGGAATTAACCTGAGTGGTGCCTGGTTACAAGATAGTGACTTCAGCGGTGCTGACTTGAGCGGTGCTAATTTAGAATGGGCTGACTTGGACGGTGGGGAGATGATTGGCACTAACTTCAGTGGCGCTAACTTGAAAAATGCCTATTTGAATGTGGCTGAAATGCAGGGGGCCAACTTTAGTGGTGCCGATCTCAGTGGTGTGAGCATGTATACATCCTTACTGCAAGATGCTCTGCTGATTGGCGCTAACCTTACTAATGCTGATCTTGAACTAGCTGTATTTGATGGTGCTGACCTCACCAATGCTAACCTGACGGATGCCAAGAAATTCGGATACGGTAATGCCATATACCAAAACACCACTATGCCGGATGGGAGTATTAGGAGCGACGACATTTAAAAATAGAGGGAGTCAATATGAAGGCTGATAGCGAACCACTTCCTGTCCGCCGGCTTTTCAAGCAGTAACGCAAGAAAGTAGGCTGTAGCTATTCCCGCCTGACAGGCTCTACCTCTCACATCTAGCTACAGCCATCATTCCTGATACTTCCATCAGGCATGATAGTATTGCAGAAGATGGCTTCGTCTAAAAAAGCAGCACCGCTGGCATTCAGCAGATTCGCATTCCTGAGATTAGCCCTGTCGAAGCTAGCTTGAGTGAGGATAGCTTCACTGAGATTGGCACCGCTGAGATCAGCACCATCAAATCCAGATTGGTGAAGCTCGGCACCCACTAGAGAGGCACCAATCAAGAGAGCATTGTCCAAACTAGATTCAGTCAGGTGAGCGCCACTTATATCTGCGCCAGTGAGGTTGGCGTCACTCAGATCGACCGACAACAGCCACGCCTCTTTCAGATTAGCACCGCTAAAATTGGTGTTAATCAGTTCAGCACTCTCAAGAAGCGCACCTGACAAGTCAGAACCGCTAAGGTCAGCCCCATTCAGTGTACTGAAGCTCAAGACAGCTTTTCTCAAGTTGACTCCACTTAAGTTGATGCCACTCAAATCTGCCCTGCGGAAATCGACTCCACTATATGCAGTGTTTTTATATATCCTTGTTTCGTCTGAGTCCGTCAGCTCGACTCCGGCGAAGTTTCTTTCTCCAGCTCTGTACCTTATGAGCAATTCTTGGATGTCCATAATTCATCTTGTTTAGCTATGTAAGTAGTGTTAGTTTAACCATAACTTTGCCGAAACTGCAAGCTTATGGTTCTATTTGGTTGCGGCAAGTGTTCCAGAGGACAAATCCATATAGCTTATCCAGCGAGAGTTCTCATTGAGGGAGAAAGCCGACCCCAGAGCCTCCAGCAGGACAGTATCTATCTCTCAGCTCCACGGTCATCATTCCTGATACTTCCATCTGGCATGATAGTATTGCAGAAAATGGCTTCGCTTAAAAAAGCAGCACCGCTCGCATTCAGCAGATTCGCATTCCTGAGATTAGCATTTTTGAAACTAGCTTCAGTTAGGATAGCTTCACTGAGATTGGCACCGCTGAGATCAGCACCATAAAATCCAGATTGGTGAAGCTCAGCACCCACTAGGGAGGCACCCATCAAGAGAGCATTGTCCAAACTAGATTCAGTTATGTGAGCGCCACTCAGATCTGCGCCAGTGAGATTGGAATCACTCAGCTCGACCGACAGCAGCCACGTCTCTTTCAGATTAGCACCGCTGAAATTGGTGTTAATCATTTCAGCGGCTTCAAGGATTGAACCTGACAAGTCAGCCCTGCTAAGGTCAGCCCCATTCAGTGTAGCCCAACTCAAATTAGCTCTTTTCAAGCTGACTCCACTTAAGTTGATGCCACTCAAATCAGAACCCTTGAAATCGACTCCATTAAATACAGTATTCTTATACTCCCTTGTTTCGTCCGAGTCCGTCAGCTCGACTCCTGCGAAGTTTCTTTCTCCAGCTCTGTACCTTCTGAACAATTCTTGGATGTCCATAACTTCTCCGTTGAAGCTCTTTAAGTAACTGGCGATCTCCCAAATTCTAATCTATAGAAGGTTTTGCTGTCAACTTAAAAATTTCCCCCTCATTAGCGCTGAGAGCGTTGAATAAATTGCCAAGCTAGAAAGTTACAGCTGATTTCAGAAATATCTATCCCTCAAAGCAGCAGCCATCATTCCTTATACTCCCATCAGGCATAGTCGTGTTACAGAGAATGGCATCTTCAACGTAGGCACCAGTAGCGCGTCTCAAGTTGGCGTGGCTGAGATTCGCTCCTTGGAAACGAGCCATGTCAAGACGGCTGCGTTGCAAATTAGCAGCAGTAAAATCAGCATTATAAAGCCTAGTTTGGATTAGCTCAGCACCACAAAAAGCAGCTCCCATCAGGAGCGCATTTTCAAAATTGGATTTACTCAGATTGGTATCGCGTAGGTTTGCACCACTGAGATTGGCACGTTTTAATCTAGCTGTTGTTACCATAGCTTTTCTGAAATCAGCCCAACTGAGATTAGCACCTTCCAGATTGGCATCTCCCAAGAATGCACCACTCAAATTAGCACCGATAAGGTTAGCTTCTCTCAAGTTGACCAGCGACAAGTAAGCACCTTTGAGGTTAGCTCCTCTCAAATCTACTCCTATAAAGTTTCTCTCTCCTGCTGCATACCTGACGAGCAACTCTTCAGATTTCATATTTTTCCTCTTCTCTCACTTATTTTTCCAGGTTCACTTTCTACAATTATATCCCTGGATGCCCTAGTTAGCAACTGCGCACGCTGCCATCGGGCATGAGCGTTTCCTCGAAATGGCAATCTCGAAATCTTACTCCGGAGCCCCTAAAGGTTTCCGGGCTGAATTCAGCACCAATAAAGTCCGTTCGGAGCAACTTGGCTTCTTCAAAGTGAACGCTTTGCAACCGGGCTTCCTTGAAGCTCGCCTCCGTCAAATCAGTGCAGACAAACCCGAGATCGCTGATTCTTGCATTGCTCAAGTTGATTCCACTGAAGTTAGCGCAGAAAAATTGACTCTCAACCAATCTCGCTCCCGTCAAATCGGCACCGCTGAGATTAGCTCTGTCGAGAACCGATTGAAAAAATCTGGTTCCCCGCAAAATGGCATGGCTCAGATCCGCCCCCTCGAAGTTGCTCTCACCCAAGTCAACATCGGTCAAGTCCGCCCCGCGCAGAATCACCCCGTCCATGAAAACTTTAATCCACCTGATGCTGCTCTTGCGCAGAATAATACCGCTCAAATCCAACCCTTTGAATTGTCCTTTATCCCAAGTTCTTTTTTCTCCAGAAACCGTCTCCACACTAACTTTACTAAAGTCTCTTTCCCCTGCGCTATACCGGCGGATCAGGTCTCCAAAGAGAATCTTTTTCAGGCGCATACCATTTCTCCCACACAAGTTTCTATTCTTTAGAATAGCACGCTTGCCCTTTCGACATCAACCGTCCAGTTCGATTGACGCCTTCGCTCCCGATAGCTTTGTCTGCCGCTCTACCGCTGATAAATATCTATATCTCAGCTACCACTGCGCACGCTGCCATCGGGCATGAGCGTTTCCTCGAAAGCTCCCCCAGCTCAGCACCGAACAGGTTAGCCTCGCTCAAGTCCGCACCAGACAGATCGGCTTAGCTTAGAGTAGCACCGGCTAGCTGGGCACCTCTCAAGTTAATATTTCTCAAAACGATATCGGCAAAATTCCTCTCCCCTGCAGCGTACCGTCTGACTAACTCTTCTCTGTCCATAATTTGACTCTCTAATCCGCTCACATTCTCCAATCCAATATTACTAACTTCCCCAACCTGGGATTGAGAGTGCAGTTAAAGCCGTTAGAAAGCGGCATAAAGACTCTGCCGCTCTCTCCCTTGAAATCTTGGCCTCTTCTGGTTAAGTTGACACCAATAACCCCTGCCCCACTCCCAAATTTCGCCCCGAAAATATGCAAATTAATTAAACATAAATTAAATAATTTAATTCTTAGAGCGCGGGTCTAGGGCGTCGCGCAGACCGTCGCCCAGCATATTAAACGCTAGAACACTCATCGTAATCGCTAAACCGGGAAACAGGGTTGTCCAGGGGGAGGAGAGAGAGTAGCCGCCTTTGAAGGCGTCGGCGAGCATGGTTCCCAGTTCTGGGGTGGGGGGTTGGGCTCCGAGTCCCAAGAATCCCAAACCGGCAGCTTCCAGGGTGGCGGTGCCGGTGGAGAGGGTGGCCTGCACGACAAGCGGGCCCAGAGTTGCCGGCAGGATGTGGCGCAACAGGATGCGTGCCGGTGAGGCTCCGAGGGCTTTCGCCGCCATAACGAATTCCCGCTCTCTGAGGGACAGTGCCATGCTGCGGGTGAGCCGGATGTAAATGGGGATTTGCACGAGTCCCACTGCTAGCATAACGCCTTGCAGGCTGGGGCCGGTGACGGTGACGACGGCGATGGCCAGGAGAATGGAGGGAAAAGCCAAGAGGATGTCTGTCAGCCAGCCAATCAAGGTTTCCACCGGCCCCCGAAAATAGCCGGCAATCAGCCCCAAAAGCACGCCGGCAGCCATTCCCAGGGCGACGGAAACGAGTCCGGCGCTGAGTGAAGTGCGCATCCCGTACCACACCAGCACCAAAATATCCCGCCCCAGTCCGTCAGTGCCCAACCAGTGCTGGGCGCTGGGGGGTTTCAGCCGCGCCAAATAGTCCCGGTCAGTGGCGGGATCGTAGGGGTGGAGCATCGGGGCTAGGAGTGCCAGCAGCACTAGGGCGACGGTGAGGGCGAAGCCAATTTTCCCCGAAGTGGACTGCCAAAATTGCTGGAAAGATTTTTGCACGAGTTGCTGTTAGTTTAGAGCGGCTTTATAAAGGTAATTTTAATCTAGCTGCGGGGGCAGAAACCGGGTTTCTTCAAGAAACCCGGTTTCTTCGCGAGTTTCTTCGCGAGGAGCCAGAAACCGGGTTTCTTCTGTAGGAAAGCTGAGTTCTCCGGCTTACCCACTACAAGAAACCCGGTTTCTTGTTCTAGCACGGCGCAATTTACCGGTACTTAATCCTCGGATCGAGGAAGGCATAGGAAATATCAACGAGCAGGTTAATTAACACAAAGGTAACAGAGACGAACACCACACCGGCTTGCACGACTGGATAGTCTCGCGCCAGAATTCCATCATAAATCCACGAGCCGATTCCCGGCCATGAGAAGATAGTTTCAGTGAGTACCGCACCGGCGAGGAGGGTGCCAAATTGCAAACCAGTGGTGGTGATCACCGGCAGCAGGGCGTTTTTCAGGGCGTGCAGGAAAATTATCCGGTATTCCGGAACGCCCTTAGCTCTGGCGGTGCGGATGTAGTCTTGGGAGAGGACTTCCAGCATAGCACTGCGGGTCATCCGCGCTAGGATTGCCAGGGGAATCGTGCCCAGGGTGAGTGCCGGCAGTACCAGGTGAGCGAGGGCGTCTTTGAGCGCGGCAGCGTCTAGCTTGAGCAGTGCGTCGAGTACGTAAAAGCCGGTGAGTGGCTTGAAGGTGAAGGCTAAGTCAGCGCTCAGCCTTCCGCTGGCGGGGAGCCACTGCAGGTTGACCGCGAACAGGTAAATTAGCAGCAATCCCAACCAGTATACCGGCAGGGAGACTCCTATTAAAGAGCCGGTCATCAGCAGGTTGTCCAGCCAGCCGTTTTTGCGCACTGCGGCGAAAACCCCTGCCGGTATTCCCAGCAGCAGCGCCACGATCATTGCCGCAACGGACAGTTCAAAAGTAGCCGGCCACCTGTTTCTGATTTCCTCGGCGATCGGAATTCCGCTGATGATACTGGTGCCGAAATCTAAGCGAATCAGGTTACCCAGAAAAGCGAGATACTGCACCGGCAGGGGCTGATTTAGACCTAATTGCTGCCGGAGGGCTGCAATCTGTTCGGGTGTGGCTCTTTCGCCAACCAGCACCACGGCTGGGTCGCCGGGGATCAGGTGCAAGAAGGTGAACACCAAAAGGGTGATTCCCAGGAGTACCGGCAGCAGGCTGAGCAGGCGCTTGGCGATGTATTGCCACATGAAGTTTGAGGGTTTATTTGATAAAACCGCAGATGGACGCAGATGGACGCAGATGAATTTTGCAAAAATCTGCGTTTATCTGCGTTTATCTGCGGTTAATATAGCTCACTTTTTCTCCACTGTCTCAAAAGATTCGGAACCGAGGGGGCTGGGAACCCAACCGGCAAGATTCTTGCGCTTGGCTAAAAGGGGCTGGGAGTGGACAACCGGCAGGCGCACGACTTCGCGGTGAAGTATCTCATCGACTTCGGCGTAGATTTTTGCCCTCGCCGCACTGTCTCCAGCAGCCCTTCCTGAATCGAGCAATTTGAGGAGCCGGTCGTTTTTCCAGCCGCCTAAGTCTTGGGTTGAACCGGGTCCGAAGTGGGGGTAGTAGAAGTTGTCGGGATCGCCGTAATCGCCGGTCCAGCCGAGCATGAAAGCTTGAAATCCGGGGGTTTTGTTGCGATCGGCGAGGTAGGCTGCCCAGTCTTTGGTTTTGAGGCTGACTCGAATGCCGATAGCGCTCAAGTCGGCGGCGAAGGCTTCTGCTATTGGTTTGGGAGTGGGAAAATAGGGTCGGGACACCGGCATGTACCACAATTCTAAGTCAAAGCCGTTGGGGTAGCCGGCTTCGGCTAGCAACTGTTTGGCTTTTTGCGGGCTGTGTTCGTAATCAGCAATTTTAGCAGATTGCGCCCAATTCATTGATGGCGGGGTGAAATGGCTGTCGCCGGTGCCAAGTTTTCCCCAAAAAGCTTGGACGATTGCTTTTTTGTTGATGGCTAGGGCGATGGCTTGGCGCACCCGCACGTCGGAGAGGGGTTTGTAGCTGGGATTGAGCGCTAGGTAGCCGAGGTTTAAGGAAGGGCGGGGAACCGGTTCGAGATTGGGGTCGCGCTGAATTTCTGGCATTTGGTCTGGGGATAAGTCTGTGGTAAAATCGACTTGACCGGCTCTCAGTTGCGCGAGTCTGGCGGCGGGATCTGTGATGAAGCGGATGACTAATTGATTGGTTTTGGGAAGTCCGGGCTGCCAGTAATTAGGGTTCTTTTCCAGTAAAATGCGGTCGCCGGTGCGCCATTCTTTGAAAATAAATGGGCCGGTGCCAACCGCTAGGGAGATGGGAGTTCCGTAGCTGGCACCTGCTTTTTGGATAGCTGCGGGACTGGCGATGCCGAAATATCCGGAACCGATGGCGGCGGGGAAGGCGGCGAAGGGCTGTTTGAGGGTGAATTGTATGGTATAATTGTCATCAACTTTGATATCTTGGAGGAGGGATTTTGGGTCGCCTTTGAAGCCGCCGAAAAGTTGCTGCCAGATTTCGTAGGTTTTGCCGGCGTTGCGGTAGCCGTGAGGGTGTTTGGGGTCCCACCAGCGCTCTATGTTAAATTTTACCGCTTCGGCATTGAAATCAGTGCCGTCGTGAAATTTAACGCCGGTTCGCAGTTTGAAAGTCCAGACTTTGCCGTCGCTGTCAGCAGACCAAGAGGTCGCCAGACTGGGTTGAAGTTCGGTAGTTCCTGGCTTGAATTCCAGCAAGCGCTCGTAGATTTGGCGCTGGACAGTGATGGAGTTTCCGTCGGTGATATTGCCCGGTTCTAGGCTCACCGGCTGTCCCCCAGAACCGAAGACGAGCGCCCCGGTGCCGGTGGCTTGCGGGCTGCCGGTGTTCTGGGGTGCGCCGCAGCTGGCGATAAGTGTAGCTAGGGCAAAAAATTCAGCTAAAAAAGCCCGTCGCGTTTGCTTGTTTTCCCTCATCTCACTCACTCCTTCTTCGCTATAGTATAATGGAAAAATACACGTCTAGAATGCAGGCTGTGCAGTCGCCAATTATTCCCGCTGTCGGGGAACTGATCCGCAGCTATCCGGGTACGATATCGCTGGGACAGGGCGTTGTCTATTACAGCCCTCCTCCGGAGGCGGCGCAGCAGATTTCTCAATTTCTGGCTGACCCGGAAAATCACAAGTACAAGGCGGTGCATGGAATTGCGCCGCTGCGGGAGGCGATCTCCCAAAAGCTGAAAGCTGAGAACGGCATCACCCCCAGCGGTTCGCACCGCATTGTTGTGACTGCCGGCAGCAATATGGGATTTATGAATGCGGTTCTCGCCATCACTTCCCCCGGTGATGAAATTATAATCCAGACGCCCTATTATTTCAACCACGAGATGGCGATTGTCACAGCCGGCTGTCGCCCCGTGCTGGTTGGGACGGATGAGAATTACCAGCTGCGCCCGGATGCGATTGAGGAAGCGATTACGGACAAAACGCGGGCTGTTGTGACGATTTCGCCGAACAATCCCACCGGCGCGGTGTATTCCCCAGAGTCGCTGCGGGCTGTGAGTGAAATTTGCCGCACAAGAGGAGTGTACCACATCAGTGACGAGGCGTATGAATATTTTACCTACGACGGTGTTCAACATTTTTCGCCCGGTTCGATTGAAAATAGCAGCGAACACACGATATCGCTTTTCTCGCTGTCCAAGGCTTACGGATTTGCCAGCTGGCGCATCGGCTACATGGTAATCCCGGAACACCTGTTCCTCTCTGTGCAAAAAATCCAAGATACGATTCTAATTTGTCCGCCTGTGGTTTCGCAGTATGCGGCTTTGGGGGCTTTGAATGCGGGTTCAAGCTATTGCCAGGAAAAGATAAATGCGATTGCTGAGGTGCGACAGCTGGTGCTGGATGAACTGGAGGGTGTGCGAGATTTATGCACGATTCCGGAGGCGGATGGGGCGTTCTATTTTCTGCTGAAGGTTCACACTGATTTGGGCGCAATGGAGCTGGTGGAAAAGCTTGTCCGCGAGCATGGGGTGGCGGCAATTCCGGGGACGACTTTCGGGATGGATTCCGGGTGCTACCTGCGCGTGGCTTACGGTGCGCTGGAAAAGGAAACCGCTCAGGAAGGTATCGGGCGGCTGGTGCGGGGGCTGCAAAAGATTGCGGGAGCCGGTGGGTAGATGTTTGCTGTAATTCAACAGTCAGAGGGACAGGCGAGACGCCTGTCCTACGTGATAATTTAAGGTATAGCGGTTCTCCGTTGGATGAACGTGTTTGCCCAGAAACCCGGTTTCTTAAAGAAACCGGGTTTCTCGCGCTGCGTCACGCACCCCAGTATATCAGGCCAACCGTGCCTTCCTGTGTCAAACTAGAAAAACCACCCTAAGTGCCGAGCGATGTTTAAAGTGATAACGCCTGGATTCTCCCAAGAATTCGAGAGATGGACAGATGCCTTGAATACGGCAAAATCTCTCAAACCAAAATGCAAGAGTTTGTTTGAAGACATCCGCATTTATGACGGAGAGGAGTTGGTGTGGGTGTATAGCCGGACTCACACTTACCCTCAATATGTCGGGGCGGGTACATATAACAGGTTAGCACTGCTGTTTCTGAAAGAAGCGCAGGAAAATGGCGAAGAGTGGGCGATGCCAAAAGACGAAGGTGCTTGATTGAGCCGGCGGGGGAACGCGCTGCGGGGGGTTTCTCTGCCGGTCAATACAAAAAGAAAGTCGGTTTTTGAGATAGCTTGACCGGCTTGCGCTTATATAGCGTTTTTCCTCTGAGTGAGGTACTGAGAAACCCGGTTTCTGAAAGAAACCGGGTTTCTGGGGCGCACTTCATCCAACTGAAAACTGCTATACTCATTAAGTATATCTGAGCGGAGGGAGAAGTTCGTTGAGAAAGTTACTCAAAGCCATACTGCTGGCAGTTCTGACTGTTGCCTTGAGTTTGCCGGCTTTTGCGGCGGATACTGCGAGCGGCGCACAGGTTTTTAGCGTCCACTGTGCCGGCTGTCACCCGAATGGGGGCAATATTATCCGCCGGGGGAAGAACCTCAGCCAAAAAGCTCTGAAAAAATATAACATGGACTCCCTGGAGGCGATCGCCTCTCTGGTGGCGAACGGCAAAAACAATATGTCCGCTTTCAAAAACCGCTTAAGCGCCGAGCAAATCGAAGATGTCGCCGCTTACGTGCTGGAACGAGCTGAGAAAGGCTGGCGCTAAGAGCGGGTTTGTAAAGTAGAAACATCCAGAAACCGGGTTTCTTCAAGAAACCCGGTTTCTAGTTCTATCCGGGGGTTTACAAAAGTTTACCTGCTGTGTTAAAATCTTCTAAAGAGATTGGAACCTCACCCTTTAGCGTCTTTTCCGCTTTTGGGACAGGCGGGACGCCTGTCCTACGCCTCTGAGCCTATCGGCTGAGAGGGGGGATAAGATAAAGGGGAAATTGTTTGAGACACTGTCCACCTTATAGAGAACCAAGACTGGAAGATGAAGCTACCCGAATCAAGCCGGCTGCAGTTCACCCCGGATATGAATATCTGCCGCATATTAAATGGCATGTGGCAGGTGTCTGGCGCTCACGGACGCATTGACCCGAAAGCTGCCATTCAGACGATGTTTCAGTATGTGGATGCCGGTTACACGACTTGGGACTTGGCAGACCATTACGGACCGGCAGAGGATTTTATTGGCGAGTTCCGGCGTCAGCTAGCCGCCACCCGTGGCGAGCAAGCTCTCCACAGCGTGCAAGCTTTTACCAAGTGGGTGCCAAGACCGGCAAAAATGACGCGCAAGGTGGTTGAGGAGAATATCGGCATCTCCCTGCGAAGGATGGGAGTGAATTGCTTGGACTTGATGCAGTTCCACTGGTGGGAGTACCGGGATAAAAACTACCTGGACGCGCTCAAGTACATGGCTGAACTCCAGCAGGAGGGTAAAATTAAGCACCTAGCCCTGACGAATTTCGATACCGAACACCTGAAAATTATTACTGACGCCGGCATCAAAATCGTCTCCAACCAGGTGCAGTTCTCGCTCGTGGATCGCCGGCCTTTGGTGAATATGGCCCAGTTCTGCCAGAAGCACGACATCAAGCTTTTCACCTACGGCACACTCTGCAGCGGCTTGCTGTCAGAAAAGTACCTGGGACAGCCCGAACCGCGAGGGGGAGAGCTGTACACCGTGAGCTTGAGAAAATACAAGAATATGGTGGATGCCTGGGGCGGCTGGAGCCTGTTTCAAGAGTTGCTGAATGTCCTCAAAGAGATTGCCGGCAAGCATGGAGTCAGCATTGCTAACGTGGCGGTGCGCTACATCTTGGATCGACCGGCAGTTGGGGGCGTAATTGTCGGCGCGCGGCTGGGGATATCGCAACACTTGGAAGACAACGCCAGGGTGTTTAATTTCAGCCTGGATGCTGAGGACGAGCGGCGGATTGAAGCTGTAGTTTGCCAATCGCGGGATTTGTACCAGCTGATAGGCGACTGCGGCGATGAATACCGGCGCTAGGAAATAGCACCCGCACGATGGTACTGAGAAACCCGGTTTCTTTAAGAAACCGGGTTTCTGGGGCGTCCTCGCTCCAGCGGAAAACCGCTATATCTGCGTTTATCTGCGTTCATCTGCGGTTAAAATCAAAAACCCTGTTTCTCAAAATACCTATGACTGACGAGCAAACTGAAGTATTAGCAGCCAACCAAGCTTTTTACCGAGCCTTTGAGAGAAAAGATATGGAAGCGATGAGTGCGGTGTGGTCGCAGGGAACCGGCAGCCTTTGCATTCACCCCGGACGCAACGCGCTGCGGGGGTGGAAGGATATTCGCGCCTCTTGGGAGCTGATATTTAAGAACACCAACTACCTGGAAATCCAGACAGAGATTATTTCCACAGAGGTGCGCGACACGCTCGCCTATGTTATACTGGTAGAGAATGTGTTCCAAGTCAGCGGCGGCAGGAGAATCGAGGCCAAGTCGGTGGCGACGAATATCTTTGAGCTGCTGGGAGGGAAGTGGTATTTAGTCCACCACCACGGCAGTCCCCTGATGCGCTAGCCCGACTCGCCAGCAAAAATTTTAGGGATTCGCTATACTGAGGAACATAGGACAAGTCAGTCAACCCTGTGAAGGACGCCAGCCGATGACGCTATCCATCCACACTCCTACCCTGCTTCTCTCTAGAGAACTGCCCAGCCTGAAATACACTTCCACCCCAGATCGCTTCGATGAAACCTGGGAGGCTCCCCTGTCAACCCTTCTGGGATTGGGACGAGCCGCCGGCGCGGACTTCATCGAATTCTTTTTGGAGCGGGTCAACTATATCAGCTGTCTGGCGGAAGAAGACACGATTACCAGCATTTCGCCCCGGCTTTCAACGGGTGCCGGTGTGCGGGTGTTCAAAGGGCAAGCTGACTGCTATGTCAGCACAAATGACCTGTCATTTTCCGGTCTGAAAGCAGCCTTAGAAAAAGGTCTGTCAATCATGGGGCTGCAACTGCCGGCTCCCAGCTCGTTTATCCCGGAAATCAATCTGGAACTGCTGCGAGACTACGCGACAAAAAAGGGCAAAGATGCTTGGCTGGGTCAAACCAGCTCCATGCGGGAAATGGGGGATGTTCTCCTGAATGCTAACGCTCTGCTGAATAAGAAAGCCAGTCATGTGCAATCACGGCGAGCTACCTATTTCCGAGATTGGCAGGAAGTTTTGGTGGCGGCGAGTGACGGCACTTTCGCCCGCGACATTCGTTTGGCTCAATCGGTAGGATACAATCTTTTGTGCGCGGATGGCGCTCAACGCTCGTCGATTGCCAAGCGTGCCGGTGATACCAGCTCGCCAGATTTCCTGCGCTCGTGGAATTATGAACAAGCGGCTGAGGAAGTAGCGGAATCCGCAGGGCGAATGCTCTATGCTGATTATGTCGAGTCGGGAACTTACCCGATTGTGATGGCGAATGAGTTTGGCGGGGTGATCTTCCACGAAGCTTGCGGGCACTTGCTGGAAACCACCCAGATTGAGCGCAAAACTACGCCATTTGCCGACAAGAAAGGCGAGAAAATTGCCCACGAAAGTTTGACGGCTTGGGATGAGGGGCTTTCGACCAAAGCTTTCGGGACGATCGACATGGATGATGAGGGGATGCCGGCGCAGCGAACCCTGCTGATTGAAAAAGGCGTCCTGAAAAATTTCTTGGCAGATCGCGCCGGCTCCCTGCGCACGGGACACCCGAGAACCGGCAGCGGACGCCGGCAAAATTACACCTTTGCAGCCGCCAGCCGCATGCGCAATACTTATATTGCGCCGGGAGACTACACCAACGAAGATTTGTTTGCATCCATCGACAAAGGCATTTACTGTAAAAAGATGGGTGGCGGTAGCGTGGGAGCTACGGGTCAGTTCAACTTTGCCGTAGAAGAAGCCTATCTGATTGAGGGTGGAAAAGTCACCAAACCGCTGAAGGGAGCCACCCTGATCGGGGAAGCCAAGGAGATTATGAACAAGATTTCCATGTGCTCCCAAGATTTGGCGCTGGCTGCCGGTTTCTGCGGTTCAGTCAGCGGCAGTATTTACACGACGGTAGGACAGCCTCACATTAAGGTTGATTCTATCACCGTGGGTGGCCGGTAAGTTGAACCCCACCCCCCATTGGGGGGTGGGGTAGAAGAGACTAAAAACACAAAAGGGGTATGACTGTGACGAATATCGAGAATATTGCAACTCACGCTCGCGAAATAGCCGGTCAGCTTGGCATCAATAAATTTGACATCTATGGGGCAACTGTAGATGAGAGCAGCGTGCAAGTAGATGGGGGGGAGCCCAAACAAGTCAAAGCCTCCAGTCGTTCTAGCGTGACGGTTCGGGTGTGGAATGAAGAGCAGACAATGGGCGTCACCAGCACGACAGATGTGGACCCGAAAGGGCTTGAGCTGGCACTGAAAACTGCTTACGAGGCGAGTTTTTTTGGCGTCAAGGAAAACGTGCCGGATTTTAGCCCGGAGGCTACCGCGCCGCTCGCAGCAGACATCCCGAACGAGAAAGCGCCGCAAGTGCCGGTGGCCCAACTCTTAGAAACCTTAATTGGTGCTGAAAAAGAGCTGCTTTCCGCTCACCCGGCGATTAAAGGAGTCCCCTATAACGGGCTGTCGCAACGAGATACAGACAGGTTTTATCTCAACAGCGCCGGCGCTCTCCGCAATGAGTCGCGCTCTTACACATCGCTCTATCTTTACACGAAAGCAGAGGAAGAAGGGAAAAAGCCTCGCAGCGCTGGCGCTTTCAGAATCAGCCGCAGTCTGGAACAGCTGGATCTGGAGGGTTGCCTGAAAGAAGCCGCCGATAAAACTATCAGCCACTTGAATTATGAAAAAGTCAAGTCTGGGAAATATACTGTGGTTTTCTCGGCGGAGGCTTTTTTGAGCTTGCTGGGTGCTTTTTCCAACATCTTCAACGCTCAGAATATTCTGGACAAGCAGAGCCTGTCCACTCCTGAATCCCTGGGTGCGCAAATTGCTTCTCCCCTGCTGTCGGTGTGCGATGATGCGCTGCACCCCGCTAATGTCGGAGCGGAGACTTTTGATGGGGAAGGAACCCCAACCAGCCGGGTTTCGCTGATTGAGGATGGTATTTTAACCGGCTTCCTGCACAGTGCCGGTACTGCCAAAAGGATGGGCGCTGAGCCTACGGGACACGGGAATATGGGCGCAAAAGTGACGGTTGGCTCGCACTTTTATCACGTCTTTCCAGGAAAGCCGGCGGAAAAGGAGTACAGCCTTGCGAGCGCCGATAATCTGATTTTTATCGATGATTTGCACGCGCTCCACGCGGGTGTTAAAGCGCTGCAAGGCTCGTTTTCTCTACCGTTTGACGGCTGGATGGTGTCAAATGGGAAATTGACGAGCATTGACTCAGCAACGGTTGCGGGAGACTTTTTAGAAGTCCTGAAATCGATTGTTTTTGTGGAAAAAGAGGCGGAACTGACTCCTGGTGGGGTGTGCCCGCGAATTTGGGTTGAGGGGCTGTCGATTACCGGCGAGTGAGTCTCTGACTGATTTTGAGGACATGAGGACAGGCGAGAGGACAGGCGAGAGGACAGGCGTGCTTCGCAGCGGCGCGTACTGAGTGAACGCCTGTCCTACGCCTTTTTTGTAGCGCCGGCGTCTTGCCGGTGCAATCTGCCACAGTTCATATATAATGATAAGCAGATACCAATGCCTGTATTGTTTATCTCAATCGCCCGATTTCGAGTGTTCGCAGCCGGTTATAAACTCTCTCCCCAGAGGATGTGGCTGTCTGTTTGATTGTTAAGGCTGAGCTATTTTCTGGGGCGATGAGAAGCAATAATCCAGAGCGAACGCTTGCCCTACAGCAAGAATTTCTCAACGGTTTTATATCTTTACCCTTTGATGACCGATCTGCCATAATTTACAGTCGGATTCGCGCCCAACTGGCTGCTTTGGGCACTCGGGCCTTACGACCTCCAGATTGCCGCTATCGCATTCGCCAACAACTTAATTATAATCACTCACAACACCCGTGAGTTCAGTCGGGTTGATGGACTGCGGTTTGAGGACCGGGAGTTGCCGGCATGATGCGTAACATTTCCCGCTCAGAAACCCGGTTTCTTTAAGAAACCGGGTTTCTTGACATTCATGCTAGACGCGCTATCTGGATTGACAGAACAGGGCATTTATTGCTAAAATAGACATCTGTGTTTATCTGCGTTCATCTGCGGTTACCAATCCAAACAGGAGGCACAAACATTGGTAAGAGTACGAGTGCGCCAGCACGTCAACCCACTGAGCAACATCTATCAAACACCGGCTTCCCCGCCCGACTGGACTCAAGTGTACCCTAACCCAACCCAGCCGGTGCATCTCGATATTGGCTGCGGTTGGGGGCGGTTTTTGCTCAGCATGGCTCAACTTATGCCCGACTGGAACTTCCTCGGGCTGGAAATCCGCGAACCCCTAGTCGAGCAAGCCCTCGAATCCCGCAACCAGTTCGGTTTAACAAACCTCCACTACATATTCTGCAACGCCAATAACTCCCTTAAACCTTTACTACAATCATTCCCAACCGGCACCTTGCAGCGCGTCACCATTCAATTTCCCGATCCCTGGTTCAAACACCGGCACCAAAAACGCCGCATGGTGCAACCGGCAATGGTAGAAGAGATAGCCACTTATCTCATTCCCGGCGCACAGGTTTTCATCCAATCCGACGTTGAAGCCGTCGCCAGAGAAATCTGCGACCGCTTCAACTCCCACCCAGCCTTTGCTAAAACGCACAGCGAACAGTGGACTGCAGAAAACCCCATGCCGGTGCCCACAGAGCGCGAACTCTCCACTCTCGAACGGGGAGAGCCGGTGTATCGCGCCTTATTGACACGCCTCTGAAACCTCCCCGAATCGCAGCAATGGTAAACCCCATGAAATTACCAATCCTCGCCCTCACTACCCTGCTCGCCAGCATCAGTTTAACAGCACCGGCTGCCGCACAAAATGACGCCCACGTCAAACGACTGCTGGAAACAAAAGAATGCCGAATGTGCAACTTGACTGGCGCTAATCTGAGCGGTGCCAATCTCAGCAACGCCGATTTGCGCGGTGCCTATTTGGAAGGAGCCGACCTTTCCGGTGCCGATCTTTCCGGTGCCAAACTCATTCGCACCAATCTCAGAAAAGCCAACTTGAGCAAAACCAATCTAGCCGGTGCCGATCTAGAAAACTCCTACCTGAATGGCGCGGACTTGAGCGGTGCAAACCTGAGAAATGTCCGCCTGAATAGAGCGTTTATGCTCCAAGCAAATCTCAGCAATGCCGACATTAACGGTGCCAGCTTATTTCAAACCAATCTCCGAGAAGCCAACCTGAATGGCGTCAACTTAACCAGCGCCGCCCTCAATGGAACCATCCTCCCCGATGGAAAAGTCTCCCAACAAAATAAAAAGTAGGCTGCCCAAATCTTATATAGCGTTTCTCATCCGAGGTGAGGTACTGAGAAACCCGGTTTCTTAAAGAAACCGGGTTTCTGGGCCATCGCTCATCCACCTGAGAAGCGCTATATATAGCAGTTGGCACTTAGGTTAGTGTGATTCGTAGGGTGCGTTCCCGCGCGAGGGAACGCACCCTACCTTATAGCGGTTTGCAGTTGGATGAAGTACACCCCAGAAACCGGGGTTCTGGGCCAAGAGCGGTTGCGCAAATCATTTAGACCTGCTATATCCTATCGGGTCAATTGAATGGGGCCAGAAACCGGGTTTCTTAAAGAAACCCGGTTTCTTAATTACCTTTTGCTGCTATTTCGCAGAGCTTTGTGTATCTTTTTCCACCGTTCCTTCTCGACTAAAGACGCTTTTTGATCCTGTCGCCGGGAAAGGTAGTCCAGCTCTTTTTGCAGGTTCTGGTAGCTGAAAAAACGCTCAGGGTCAAGCGTTCCCTCACTCAGCGCTTCCTGCACCGCACAGCCCGGTTCTCCCTCGTGATGGCAATCCCGGAACCGGCATTTTTCTGCTAGGCTTTCAATATCCGCAAAAGCTTCCTGCAAACCCTCCTCTTTTGCCCAAATTTGGATTTCTCGCATCCCAGGAGTGTCGATCAGCAAACCGCCGGATGGCAGCAAAATCAGCTCCCGGCTGGTCGTCGTATGCCTTCCCCGACTGTCCTTCTGGCGAACCGGCTGCACTTTTTGCGCGAAGTTGCCGGTTAATTGATTTGCGATAGTCGATTTCCCGACACCAGAGGACCCAAGCAAAGCTACAGTCCGCCCTTCTTGGAGATAGGGCGTCAGCGCATCCAGTCCTTGATGGCTAGCCGCGCTCAAGACAGCAACCGGCACCCCAATAGCGACGGCTTCAACCTCCAGCACTCGCTCCTCAACATTCTCGCACAAATCTGCCTTGTTCAGCACAATGACAGGATTGGCTCCACTCTCCCAGGCTAGAATCAAATAGCGCTCGATCCTTCTCGGTTTGAAATTTCCATCCAGCCCCGAAACTAAAAAGACCGTATCGATATTTGCCGCAACAATTTGCTCTTCTGTTCTAGCGCCAGCTGTCTTCCGGGAAAACTTGCTCGCTCTCGGCAAAATCCCGTGAATCGTTGCTCTTTTTTCCTCCTCCCTGACCCCAATCGCTACCCAGTCGCCCACCGCCGGCCAGTCTTGGGCCGAAACCGCACGATGCCGCAACTTGCCGGCAACGTCCGCCAGCACCTCCCCATATTCCGTATACACAATATAGGTGTGCTTGTGTTCAACCGCAACCCGTCCAGCAGCGTAGCCTTGCTGCCGGTAGCTTTCAAAGCTTTGGGCAAAAAAACTATTCCATCCCAACCGATTTAAGTCCATTTCTTGCCTCAATGTGAATCTCGCTCTCAGCAAGGCTCACAGAGGACTTCTGGCTTTCATTCCCTATATAGCGTTTCTCAGTTGGATGAACTCTGGCCCAGAAACCCGGTTTCTTTAAGAAACCGGGTTTCTCAGTACCTCAAAGGATGAGAAACGCTATAAAGAACTGACAAAACGAGAACCTCTGAGAATTCCTTGCTCTGCACCTCGGTCACAGGGGTGTGGGTGGCTACCGACTCAGACATCACTTTTCCTCCTCAACTACTTGTGGACTTCCCAGCAGTTCCCATTCAATCTCTGGCTCCTGCAGGTTCTTCCCATTATACCTGAAACTTTATCAGCTGTCAATCAGGGCGAAAAAAATAAAAAATTAAACCAGGTGGGCCTAAACGATGCCCCATGCCAGAAGCCCCATGCCAGAAGCCCCATGCCAGAAGCCCACTAACTTAAATCCAAGAACGGAACCACATGCGCAAGTCAAACTCCCCCTGCGACAGGGGAAGCCCCCAGTAAACCGGCAGCCAAAACACCAAAGCGAGCAGAATGGCAAAAATCACCGTCACCCCTATTGCGCGGTACTGGATTTGGTAACTCCGCAACCAGCGCTCAACCGCCCACGCCAACCCCAAAAACGAAAACACAGAAGCCCCCATATAAAGATAAATAAACGTGCAGCGCGTCACCAGCACCCAAGGCAGCCAATTTGCCGCATAATTCACCACCAAATAAAACACCGCCCACAACTCAGCCGGCACCGGATACCGAACCGGCTGTCGGCTGGCACTCCTCCCAAATACCTCTACCCACAGCCGGTGAGCCAGCATAAAAAACAGCAGCAGCATAGCAGCGCTAGACAGCCACCACAGCACAGGATTACCCATTGCGTGAACATCGTAAATCACCTTACCCGCACCCTCAGGTAAAGGTGGGTAAGCGGGAACCGCCTCCACTGTGTTGCGAGCCTTCTCGTACACATACACCATCGGTCGAAACATCACCGGCCAAGTGTACCAAGCCGAGCAGTAAGGATGCACCCCCTCACCATTCTTCATCGCTCTGTGGAACTGCAGGATTTGCTCGTGTACTTCCCAGAATCCAGACTTTGGGTCGAGCTGCAAGTGGGGAATCCAAGCCAAACTATACACAGCAGCCGGCACCACCCCCAAACACAGCAGCACTGGCAGAAAATTCAGTTGCGTCAGGTTTTGCTGGAGGGGGGATTTTGGATTTTTGCTTTTGGATTTTGGATTTGGGCTTGGCAAATTTAAACTCACCGATATAAAATCTAAAAGCGATTGCGCCCGCGCTGCCAGCAAAACCAGATATACCCCCACCAGAAAACCCAAACCATTCCACTTCACCGCAACCGAAGCTCCCAAACACGCGCCAGCAGCAGCCAGCAAAAAAATTCGCTTTCTTCCCCGCCTTTCCAGCGCCACCAGGAACAGCCACTGACCCAAAAGCCCGAAAAAAACCAGATAAATATTAATCAGAGCGTAGCGCGACTCCACCAGAAGCAACCCGTCAGCTGCAGTCAGCAAACCCGCTATCAGCGCCAAGCTGCGCCGGTGACTCAGCTGGTAGGCAATACCGGCAGCAATTACCGGAATCAAAGATCCCGTAAAAGCATTCAGCCAGCGGTAACTGAAAGGAGACAGCAGCGTGCCGGTTAACCAATTCCGCATCCCCCCTGCGAAGGGCAGCCTCTCGCCAATCCATATCCCCAGAGCGATGGCGTATTTGCCCACAGGCGGGTGGGCGTCAAAAAAAGACACCCCCTCTAAATAATTAATCCCAAATTTAGCATAATAAACCTCATCAAACACCAGAGTGTTAAACCGGATCAGCCCCCAAAAACGCAAGACAGCTGCCAGAAGAAACACGCCCGCCATCCCCAACCCAAACCAGGAAAAAGGCCGGTTAGAGAGCTGTGACAGCCATTTTGACTTTGGCAGCGAGCGGAATCCCTCACTTTCCGAGGGCTGGGATTGTGGATTCATCTTATTAATCATTAAGGCTTAATACTTCATTGCTAAGTCTGCGCACGCACTCAATTATAACATAGGGTGCCATAAACATGGGTCTTTGAGCGGATGCCAGAAACCGGGTTTCTTTAAGAAACCCGGTTTCTAGATGTTTCTTGATGATGTTTGTTGACGAGCCGTTTATTTCTGCCAGCACACTGAGTAAAATGTTGTCAGCCCGATACCGGCGCTGCCAAAAGTGCCGGCATCCGCTCACCGGCATTCAGGCGGACTGCCAGCTAGCTCCCGACACAAAAGATAGTAGCATTGTGGCAAAAGTAGATCCCACAAGCTCCAATCTGGCAGTGTGCCAGCCACAACGACAAACAGTCAAACCAATGAGTCAGTCCCCACCCAATCCCACTCCCGAACCCGCCGGTGAGCCGCCCGCCGCCCGCACCCTCGCAGCCATTGCCAGATTTTTCAAATTTGCCGAACTCCAAACCGACTTCCGCACCGAGGCGATCGCTGGGGCTACCACATTTATGACAATGGCTTACATTCTGGCGGTCAACCCAGTGATTTTGTCCAGCGCCATTTTTCTGGAAAACCCCGGCGATCTGTCTGACGAGTTAGTGTTCGCCACTGCTATCTCCTCTGCCATCGGCACCCTAGTCATGGGCTTGCTCGCCAACTACCCCTTCGCCCTCGCCCCCGGGATGGGGCTGAACGCCTTCTTTGCCATCTCTGTCGTGCAGGGGCTGGGAATCAGCTGGCGCGTAGCGCTGACTTCTGTGCTGATTGAGGGGCTGATTGTCATTGCCCTCACCCTCTCCAACATTCGCAGCCTAATTCTCAAAGCCATCCCCGAATGCCTGAAACACGCCACTGCAGCCGGCATTGGCTTGTTTCTCGCCTATATCGCCCTTTCTGGAGATCCCGACAGCGGTGGCGCGGGCATTATTGTCGCCGATCCCGCCACTAAAACCGCCTTGGGCAGCTTCAACCAGCCCGCCACCCTGATGGCGATTGCCGGCATCCTGATCACCTCCGCCCTAGTCGCCCGCCGCATCAAAGGCGCACTCCTGTGGGCGATTCTGGCAACCTCCCTGCTGGGGTGGATTCTGGGCGTCGCCCCCTGGCCGGCGGGGATTGTGGCCCCGCCCCAGTGGCCCGGGGATTTGCTGGGCCAAGCGCTTGTGGGGCTGGATCAAATGAACCAAACGAATGTCTGGGATTTCCTAGCCGTCACTTTTGTCTTTTTCTTTGTGGATTTCTTCGACACCATTGGCACCGTTGCCGGTGTGGGCATCCAAGCGGGATATATAGATGAAAATGGCGAACTCCCCCGCGCCAAGGAAACGTTGCTGGCGGATGCGGTGGGCACCACCGTCGGTGCTGTTATGGGAACTTCCTGCGTTACCACTTATATCGAGTCAGCTGCCGGAATCTCGGAGGGAGGGCGCACCGGCTTTACCGGCATCACCGTGGCTTTCCTGTTTTTTTTGTCGGTATTTTTTATCCCCCTGCTCTCGGCAATTCCCGCTTTTGCCACCGCACCGGCGCTGCTGATTGTCGGAGTTCTCATGGCTGGCAATATCCGGGCGATTCGCTGGGATGACCCAGCCGAGTCTATTCCCTCGTTTCTCACCATTGTGGTGATGCCTTTGAGTTTTTCTATTGCCGAAGGTTTAGCGATAGGCTTCATCACTTACCCCCTGCTCAAAGCCTTTCAAGGCAAAGCCCATGAAATAACACCGGCAGTTTGGGTGCTGGCCGGTGTTTTTGTCCTGCGATTTGTTTTGATGGCGCTGCAAGCAAGTCCAAGTAACAGTTAACCCCTAGGAACCACCCAGGAGTGACCCCATTTGAAATAGATAGTATTTTTTTTCAAACCCCCAATCTCAAATCTAAAATCTCAACTTGGTGTGAATTAGATGCGGAACAGATCCCGCACATCTTGCAGCGGGAATGGCCACAGCAACTCAGGCTCCCAGTCATTGGGGTCAAACAGCGAGTTGCGCCCTCGCTGGTAGGCAGGCCACAGGTATTTCCACGGGCAATTGTACCGCCGGTCTGCCTGCTGCTGTAGCTGTTTGTCAGCGGCTGCCAGCAGCTCCAGCAGCCGCACCAGATTCACCGGCCTCAACTTGGCCCCCAGCAAAAACGCCTGGACTTGCAGCTTACCGATAGCGTCAGTGCCGTAACCCGTGAGTACATGTATACCATCATGGAACTGCTGGCGCGGTGGGCCGCAGGTTAGGGGTTGTAGCTGGTGCCGGTCGAGGAAGTCCGCCCAAGCGCGGCCAAAAGTGCCCACCGGCATGGATCGCAGTTCCCCCACACGCACAAGCTGAGGCGCGGAAAGCCCCCGCGCCTCACGATCCATCCCATACCAGAATTTTTGGACATCAAGGGGCGACTTGCCCTCCTGCTTTGGCGAAATAAGAAGGTGTAGCATGGCTAACTCAGCTGGATTGCTTTCTAAAATAGTGAAGTCTGTTGGGTTTCCTGACACCCCCCGCACTCAGCAGGGGTGTGGGGTAATACCCCTCAAGGGGTATTACCTCCATCTTAAACCATTGAGGTGCCCAGCTGTCCAGAGGATTTAAGGAAGTTTTCATAAAAATCTTTTTCAGAATTGTGAAGCTTGCATCAAGGCAAGAGTCCGCACTTGATCGTGACGCCACAATCCTTGCTAATACAAGCCTTCCCCCCCCTGCTAGCCGCCTCGATATTGCTGCAGCCACCGGCAGCTCTCGGCTCCTCCCCGTCCCATAAAATCCGGTTAATTAATTTAAGCTCAATCCATCCCGCCACGACCGGGCCTTCCCTTCACCTGCGCCCTGTCAACACGGGAAAACCAGCGTTCTGGCAATCTGTGAGGGCCGCAAAAATAAGAAAAACTTATACTTTACAGCCTTTTAGCAAAGTTTCGCCAAATTTGTGATTTTTGTTACCTTTTATCTGCCACTTTTCCTCTCGTTCCCAGGCTCAGGCTGGGAACGTCGTTTTGTCGGCGGAGCCGACTTAAGTAGCAACTTGGGTTAAAATAAGCCATACAGCATTTCTATTTGAGTTGTGAGACGCGCAGAAACGCGGTTTCGCAGTGCCGGTGCCACCCACAACCGCCCCTTGCGGGTTTTTGGCACCCACAGATTCACAAATCATTTAGAACCGCTATAATACCGTCAGCAATCATTTCTACTTCAATATGACTGTGAAATCCAATATATCTCTAGCAGCCATCCTGTCCGCAACCGCCATTACCGGCGGCGTATTGCTGGCGGCGGCGAATCCCAGTCAAGCTTTTGGCTGTCCGTTTAGCAAGTCCAAGGGGACTTCTGTCGAGACTTCTGGCGCACCGTCCGGTCTAGTCGCCAAGAAATTCGACCCCACCAAATTGGGAATCGCCGCCGCTGGCATGGCTTCCGTTGCCGGCTTGTTTGCAGCGGGTATGGCTTACAAGGCTCGTCGCGCCGGCAAACTCGATCCGGATACAGGTGAAGTCGCTCCAGAAGACTTCCTGCAAGAAACCCCCTCGCTGGCAATTCCTCAAGAAGCTTTCTCCTCCGCCAGCAGCGAAGAAGCTTCCCCCAGCGGCGACAGAGAGCTAACTCTGGTCAGCTAGTCCAAGCGCAAAATCTGCATGCACCACCCTCAGGCAGAAATGCCCGGGGGTTTTTGCTGCCGGCGACTCAGCCACAAGAAACCGAGTTTCTTGTACCGGGAAGCCGGAAAACTAAGCGAAGAAACCGGGTTTCTTTAAGAAACCCGGTTTCTGTACCGGTTTCTGGCCCCCATTCATGCTTAATAATTACTTTATAAATCAGCTCCAAGAATTGAGAACCCACTCCAGGAATAGCAATTCCCGGCTGCCTACAGCAGCCCTGGATCAAACGATCCTGCGGAACCGCTGCCAGTGGCGCTGGCAAACTCTTAAGATTTATGCAGAATCACTGAGGTGCCGCCGGTGTGGCCAATCTCAAGAAGCCAGAACCGGCACTCCCCGCCAGAGCCATGAATCCCAGAACGCCACTGCTACCCCCCATGTCGCTGCGACAAAAACTTGCCTTTTATCTAGAAGACATTGAAACCCCCGCCGGCAGAGCCGTTAATTTGCTCATTGCCGGCTCGGTTTTACTCTCCTCAGCGATTTTTGTCGCAGAAACCTACCCAATCCCTGCTAGCGTGCGCCTCTATCTCGATGCCCTTAACACGGGTATCCTGCTGATTTTCGCCGCCGAGTACCTCATACGTTTCTGGTGCGCAGAGCGCAAGTTGAAGTTTTTTCTAAGCCTCTACTCTCTAGTCGATCTGATCGTCATCTTGCCCTTTTTCCTGGCCGCTCTAGACGTCAGCTTTATTCTCATCTTTCGATGGCTGCGGATTTTGCGCCTGATTCGTTTTATTAACCCCCAAACACTATTTGGCACCATCAGTACGGAAGATGGCGTCATTGTCGCCCGCATCTTATTCACTTTATCTGCGATAATATTCGTCTATTCGGGCTTAATTTATCAAGTTGAGCATCCCGTCAACCCAGAGGCGTTCAGCACATTTTTTGACGCAGTTTATTTCTCCGTCGTCACCATGACAACGGTTGGCTTTGGCGATGTCACACCCTCCTCAGAAGGTGGGCGCGTGATGACGGTGATGATGATTTTGACCGGCATTGCCTTTATACCCTGGCAGCTGGGCGACCTGATCAAACAATTGGTCAAAACAGCTAACCAGAAACAGGTGCGCTGTTCTGGGTGTGGCTTGTCTTTGCACGACGCCGACGCTCATTTCTGCAAAATCTGCGGCACTCAGCTAGAGGTGGCGAGCAAGGCAAATGGCAGGGTGCCCACCGGCACTACTGACTGAGGGCGATTGGCGGCGCACTACCTGCCAGAAACCCGGTTTCTTTAAGAAACCGGCTTTCTCAGTACCGTGCTCTATTTAAACAGCCGCACAGACTCCTCCCTGAGAAGCCCTTTGCTAAGGTTTATTTTTCTAAACCCCTTAGCAATTACCTCGTTTCCAGCCTCAGGCTGGGAACGGTGAGCTGTCGGCTCTGCCGACTTTTGAAGTGAAAGGCAGCATTATTAGCTTAACAGCTTACCTGCCAGAAACCCGGTAACTTTGGCGAAACCGGGTTTCTCAGTACCCCGCTCTATTTAAACAGCCGCACAGACTCCTCCCTGAGCAGCCCTTTACTAAGTTTTATTTTTCTCAACCCCTTAGCAATTACTTCCTCACAATAAATCTCAATTTGATTCACACCGGCATCCCTCAAATCCTGGATAGAAGCCGCAAAGACAATTTCCGAAATCCCCGCCCAAACACAGGTAGCCGCGCACATCGGACAAGGCTCACCCGTCGCGTAGAGCGTATACCCTTCCAAGGAAGGATTCTTCAGCTCGCGAGTCAGATTGCGAATCACATTCACCTCAGCGTGAGCTGACGGATCGCTATCTCTCCTCACCGTATTGTGCCCTCTGGCAACCACTTGATTATCTCTCACAATCACTGCCCCGAAAGGCATGTCGCCTTTCATGGCTTCTTCCAGGGCTATCCTCATAAAGTCTTCAGGGCTCACAGTCTGACTCAGCTTCTCATGGCAACAGTCACTTATTATACCCTAACAAGCCCTGACTGGGAAATTGAGCCGGTGGGGCGCGAGCGCCCAACTACGAACTTTTGGGCTAAAGCCCTACTACGAACCTTTTGGGCTAAAGCCCTACTACGAACTTTTGGGCTAAAGCCCTACTACGAACCTTTTGGGCTGAAGCCCAACTACGAACTTTTGGGCTAAAGCCCAACTACGAACTTTTGGGCTGAAGCCCAACTACGAACCTTTTGGGCTAAAGCCCAACTACGAACCTTTTGGGCTAAAGCCCAACTACGAACCTTTTGGGCTAAAGCCCAACTACGAACCTTTTGGGCTAAAGC
>Ga0114941_100026_pt1 | contig 28873 bp, 22 predicted proteins | sample DevilsHole_FD_89580 | JGI IMG/M metagenome (GOLD analysis project Ga0114941, IMG submission 89580) | Groundwater microbial communities from Devils Hole, Nevada to study Microbial Dark Matter (Phase II) - Devils Hole | ecosystem: Environmental > Aquatic > Deep subsurface > Groundwater | place...
ATGGTGAGGGATGTTAATAGTATACAGCTTTCCGGCAGCGTCGGAGAGCAGACCGGCACGCTTGGAGCTGCTACCGGCAGAGGGGTTGAGACGCTTTTGGCGGGAAAAGCTCCAAGCGTGCAGCGGCGGGAAAATTTCCAGACAGCTTATATTAAGGTAAGATGTGGAAAGCTTGCCCTCAGAGGCAGCCGCTTTGGCAGCAAAGCTAATGCGCACGCATGTGAAAGTTAGATAGATTTTGCCTTTGGCTTGCCTGACTGTAATAAAGTGTTGAGTGAGAGAAAGGGGGGAATCGAGGGGAGGGCTAGCCAGAGCTGAGGGAAGAGTGACAGAAGTAACAGCCAAACCTTGAGGGCGGGGCGAGGCAGGGGTGACTTTGAGCCGGTGCGTCGGAAATCCAGCTGTCGCGCCGGGGAGCTAGTAGCGAGTTGTATATAAAGTCAGCATTTTAGAGATACCTGATGATCGAAGCACCAATACAAGTCCTTTTAATAGAAAACAGCCAGACAGACGCCACCTGGCTGCGAAAGATTTTAACAGCCAAGCTGGAGCGAATTGAGATCGTGCCGGTGCGACAGCTGGCAGAAGCGCTTGACCGGCTGCAGTCAAATCCCTTTGACTTGCTGCTGCTAAACCTCTCGCAGCAAGAGAAACAGGAGTTGGATCCCGTAAGAAAAGTTCGGGCAGGAGCGCCTGGGGTGCCGGTTGTAGTGATAGTCAAAACAGAGAATCAAGCCATAGAGGCGCTGCGGGAAGGAGCGCAAGACTATTTAGTAAGAAGTAAAATAAATCGCGACTCACTGGTGCGCTCCATTCGCTGTGCCTTGGAGCGGTTACGCCTCCAGGGGGCGCTACAGTTAATGGAGCAGCGCTACTGCGCTGTCGCGGAAAATGTCAGCGATCTGATTTGCCGGCATTCCCCGCAAGGGAATTTCCTTTACGTCTCTCCCGCCTGCTACTCTTTGTTGGGATATGAGCCGGAAGAACTTATCGGGCGCAGCGCTGCGGAATTTTTTCACCCAGACGACAGACACACTATCCCCAACTCTGACGCAACTGCACCCGATACCAGCATTAGGGCAACCTGCCGCATCCGCCACCGGCACGGACATTATATCGCCCTGGAAACAGCCAGCTGCGCCATCCGCAACCCCCACACCGGTGAAGTGCGAGAAACTGTCACCGTTTTCCGCAACACCTCCAGCATTGTGCCGGTGGGAGAAACCTTGCCCCAGCAAAGAGATTTCGCCCCAACCGCAGAAGCCGAACAGCAGGGTGAAGCCTTCTACCAATCCCTAGCTGACGCTTTGCCGCAATACTTATACAGGACAGACTTAAATGGCAGGATAACATTTGCCAATCAAGCCATGCTCGCTAGCTTGGGAGTGACGCTCCCAGAAGCCATAGGCAAAACCGCTTACGACTTTTATCCCCAAGAACTGGCTGACAAATACCGCGCCGACGACATGCGGGTTGTCCAAACAGGGGAAATATTCCGGGTTGTTGAGGAACACCAGACACCCGTAACCGGCGAAACGATATATGTGCAAGTTGTCAAAGTGCCGGTGAGAGACGCCCGGGGGAGGGCTGTGGGAGTTCAGGGGATTTTCTGGGACATCAGCGACACGGTTATAGCCGAAAGGGAAAAATCCCAATTAATCGCCTCCCTGCAAAAAACGGAAGCTCGATTTGCCGAAACGCAGCGAGTGGCGCACGCCGGCTGCTGGGAATTGGATATCGCCAGCGGCGAGATATACTGGTCAGAAGAAATCTTCCGAATTTGCGGGCGAGAGCCGGCGCAGGGAGCGCCCACTTATCTAGAGTACCTGCAAATCGCGCACCCCGAAGACCGGCAAGTTATGCAAAGGGCTACAGAACAGGCCATTAGCAGTGGCGTGCCTTATGAATTGGATTGGCGCATATCTCGCCCCGACGGTTCTGTGAGACACACAGCTGTTAAAGGACAGCCGGTTTTCAGTGATAATGGCCAAATCGTGAGGCTGTTCGGAACCATTCTGGACATCACGGAGCGCAAAGCCGCAGAAATAGCCCTCCGCCAAAGTGAAGAACTCTACCGCACCCTCACTAAAAATTTTCCCAACGGTGCAGTTATCCTTTTCGATCGCAATCTCCGCCACATCCTGGCTGACGGTACAGGTTTGGCAGAGGTGGGATTTAATAGAGAGCAAGTGGAAGGCAAAACCCTGTCAGAGTGTTTTCCGCCCGAGGTGTACCGCCGGCTCGAGCCATTTTATAGAAAAGCCCTGGCAGGAAAACCCACTGTGTTTGAAAAAGAGTACGCTCAGAAGACATACCAAGTGCGTGTGGTGCCGGTACTCGACGACTGCGGAAAAATCACTGCCGGTTTGGTGATGACGCAAAACATCACCGAACTCAAACAAGCTTTAGCAGCGCTGCGGGAAAGCGAGGATAAATTCCGCGCCATTTTCGAGCAAGCTGCTGTAGGAATTGCCCTGCTGAGTCCAGATGGCCAATTTCTCAGCGCCAACCGGGGGTTTTGCCATACTGTCGGCTACGCGCCCGAAGAATTGGAGGAGCTAAATTTTCAGTACATTACCCACTCAGAAGACTTGAGCGCCAATTTGGAGTGCCACAAACAGATTCTGGCAAACCGGATTCAAAATGTCTCCTTCGAGAAGCGCTATATCCGCAAAGATGGCTCCCCCGTGTGGGTGAGTGCCAGCATCACGGGGGTGCGAGATTTATCCGGTGAGGTGAAGTATTTGATTGCTGTCGTGCAAGACATCAGCGAGCGCAAACAGGCGCAAGAAGCGCTGCGCACAAGTCAGGAGCAACTTAAAGCTATTTTGGATAACGCCCCAGCTGTGATTTACACGAAAGATACAGGAGGGCGATTTTTGCAGATAAACCGCCAGTTTGAAACTCTGTTTGGCGTCAGCAGGGAAGAAGTTCAAGGCAAAAATGACTGGGAGGTTTTTCCCAAGGAAATAGCTGACGAGTTTCGGGCGAACGACTTGGCGGTGCTGGCGGCTTCAGCACCGACACAGTGGGAGGAAGTCGCCCAGCAAGATGACGGTTTGCACACCTACATATCCACTAAGTTCCCCCTGTGCGACGCCAGCGGCACACCCTACGCGGTGGGGGGCATTTCCATTGACATCACCCAACGGCTGCGGGCGGAGGCGGAGCGAGATCGCTTCTTCACCCTCTCCCTCGACTTGCTCTGCATCGCTGACTTCACCGGCTATCTAAAGCGCCTCAACCCAGCTTGGCAAACGAGCTTAGGACACACAGAAGAGCAACTTTTGTCAAGACTTTTTATTGAATTTGTCCATCCAGAAGATCGGGAAATTACCCTTGCCGAAATGGGTAAACTCAGGACTGGGGTTTCTACCGTTTCCCTGTCCAATCGGCTGCGGTGTACAGATGGATCTTACAAGTGGTTTTCGTGGACAGCTGCGCCCTTTGTCGAAGAAGGTTTAATCTACGCCGTTGGGCGAGACATTACCGAGAGCAAACAGGCAGAAGAAGCGCTGCGATCCAGCCAGCGGTTTATCCAGCGAATTGCTGAGTCCAGCCCCAGTATCTTGTATATTTATGATATAATTGAACAGCGCAATGTCTACGCCAATCGGGAAGTAGCTGAGCTGGTCGGCTACACACCTCAAGAAATTCAAGACATGGGATCTGGGCTGTTTCCCGCTATTATGCACCCCGACGATTTAGCCGAATTGTCCGAACATCTCCAGAAGCAAAAAGCAGCTAAAGACGGCGAAATTGTGGAACTCGAGTACCGGATGAGAAATGCCGCCGGCGGGTGGACTTGGCTTCACAGCCGCGAAACAGTGTTCTCCAGAACCCCGGATGGCACCCCCCAGCAAATTCTCGGCACCGCTACTGATATCACTGAGATCAAGCAAGCCGCCGAAGCCCTAGCCGAACGAGCGCGGCAGTCCGCTCTCCGCTCTGATATTGGCACAGCCCTGACTCAAGGGGGCGATTTGTCCGAAATGCTGCAGCGCTGCAGCGAAGCCCTAGTCGAACATCTGGATGCGGCTTTTGTGCGCATCTGGACACTCAACCCGGATCAAAACCTGTTAGAATTGCAAGCTAGTGCCGGTATGTCTGTCCACACCAGCGGCACTCATGCTAAAATACCCGCAGGCGGTTTTAAAATTGATTTAATTGCCGCTAACCGCACCCCTTACCTGAGCAATAACCTGCAAAACGACCTTCGCAACCGCACCTGGGAGTGGGCGCGGCGAGAGGGGATGGTGGCATTCGCCGGCTACCCCCTGGTTGTGGAAGACAGGCTCGCAGGCGTGATGGCCATATTTGCCAAACACCCGCTCAGCCAAAATACCTGCGACTTTCTGAGCTCGGTTGCCGACCAGGTAGCGCTGGGAATTGAGCGCAAACGCGCCGCAGAAGCTCTGCTCAAAAGCGAACAGCGATTGCAGATGGCTCTCGAAGGCAGCGCCTTGGGGTTGTGGGACTGGAATATGAGTACGGGAGCCACCTATTTCGACGCGCAGTGGAAAAAAATGTTGGGCTATGAGGAGAAGGAAATTGAGAACAGCTATCAGTCCTTTGAGCGGCTGATACATCTGCAGGATTTGCCCAAGGTGATGGAAGAGCTGGGTGCCTGTCTGCAAGGGCGCACCGGTATTTTTGAAGCCGAATTCCGCATGAGAAGTAAGAGCGGCGAGTGGAAGTGGATTTTGTCTCACGGCAAAGTTTTCGAGCGCGACGAATCGGGATTGCCGGTGCGGATGACGGGAACCCACAAAGACATCACCCAGCGCAAGCAGGTGGAGGAAACTTTGCGGCTGCAGCTGAAGCGGGAGCGTCTGGCACTCGCCATGCAAGAGCGGATTCGCTCCTCGCTCAACCTGGATGAAATCCTGACAGCGGCGGTGGGGGAAGTGCGGCAATTTTTGCAAACTGACAGGACACTGATTTACCGCTTCAATCCCGACTGGAGTGGGGTGGTAACAGTAGAGTCAGTTGGCGAGGGCTGGATCTCCACTATGGGAGTTGACATTCAAGACCAGTGCTTTGCCGAGACTTACGTTAACCTTTACCAGAAAGGTCGCATTCGCGCAATAGATGATATTTACAGTGCCGATTTGAGTGAGTGCCACCTTCAGTTACTGAACCGGCTGCAGGTTAAAGCCAACCTAGTCGTTCCCATCCTGCAAAGCAATTCAGAGTCAAACTCTTCAATCCCAAATCCCAAATCCCCAAACCAAAATCGACTGTGGGGGTTGCTGATATCCCATCACTGTAGCAGTCCGAGACAGTGGCACTCTTACGAGATAGAGTCGCTCAGACAGCTGGCGGTGCAGCTGGCAATTGCTATCGGGCAATCCACGCTTTTTGAACAAGCCCAAATTGAAATCGTTGAGCGCCGGCTGGCTGAAGAAGCCTTGCGGCAAAGCGAAGCGCGAGAGCGAGAAAAAGCCACTGAACTTGAAGCTGCGCTGCGCGACTTGCGCTCCACCCAAGCGCAATTGGTTCAAAATGAAAAAATGGTTGCCTTAGGACAAATGGTTGCCGGTGTCGCCCACGAAATCAATAACCCCACAAGCTTTATCTACGGCAATGTCAAGTACGCCAGTGACTATACTTCTGAATTGCTGCGCCTCGTGGAACTCTACCAACAATATTATCCCCAACCCGCACCGGCAATCCAAAAAGAGCTAGAAGCTCTCGACCTGGATTTCTTAAAAGCCGACTTCCTGAAACTGCTCAAATCGATGAAAGAGGGGGCGAACCGCATCCGCGAAATTGTCCTCAGCTTGCGCAACTTCTCGCGCCTGGATGAAGCCGAAATGAAAGCGGTGGACATTCACACCGGCATCGACAGCACCCTGTTAATTTTGCAGCACCGGCTGAAGGCAACTTCCCAACGTCCCGCAATTCAGGTGATTAAAGAGTACAGCCAGCTGCCTGAGGTGGAGTGCTATGCCGGTCAGCTCAACCAGGTGTTTATGAATATTCTAGCAAATGCGATTGACGCGCTAGACGAATTGCACCATCCGCACCATCCGCACCATCCGCACCCTCAGCAACCAGCAATCCGAATTGGCACAGAACTTCTGGTAGATGGCGAGCGTGTGGCTATCCGAATTTACGACAGCGGTGCTGGCATTCCTGAGGAAATTCAAATCCGCATCTTTGACCCTTTCTTTACCACAAAAACTGTCGGTTCTGGCACCGGCTTGGGGTTAAGCATCAGCTATAAAATAGTGGTAGAAAAACACAGAGGCAGTTTATCTTGTCTTTCCGCCCCCGGAGAGGGGACGGAGTTTGTAATTGAGCTGCCGGTGCGCCATTTAAAATAAACCCCCAAGACGCGCCTGTTCGCCAAGGAAATCCTTCTTTCCTTTCTTGGCGTCCTACCCTGCGGGAAGACGCGCTTCGCGTCTATGGCGTCTTGGCGGTCAAAAATATGTTAAGCTAATAATGCCCCTTTTCCCTTGAAAGGAGACAGGACAAACTGACTGCCTGCGGTTAAACCAAATTCCCCTGAGTCAGGGCAGTGGAAATTGTCCAGGCATCAACCAAGAGCAGCAGCAGGGTAAATCCTAGCAAAATCAAGTACATCCAGGGTTGCGCCAGGGGGCGGACATCTGTCGTGTCAATACCGGTTTTGGCTTCCACCAGCCGGACTAACTTAGCAAATCCCACCACCCGCATTGGCAGCAAATAGCCTTTCCCCGACTCGCTGAGGAAATAGTACACCAATCCTCCTTGACCGGTGCTGCGGGGTTTGAGAGCTCGCACCTCCGACCAAGGCAATGACCACCCCTTGCGAAACAAAGAAGGAACCCATCCCGGATAGTTGACATGAATTCCCAGATCGTCTATAATTACTCTTTCAGTCAGAGCAGCGTAGAGCGCCACGCCTCCCAGGGCCACCCCCACCCACAGCAGTGCCGGTGGCACCGGCGCAGCTGTGAGTTCAGACAGGAAAGGCAAGGGCAGTGTCAGCGCTACATACAGGCTGAGAAGGGTGATTCGGATTAAGGGAGAAATGCGGAATGTCGCGGCGTCTTTGGTCACATTGCTCATTGTTAAGTAGGGATTGATAAGTTGCCAGTAAGCACTTCCGTCCTTACTGGGAAAAATGTTATGGCAGATATTTTTGCACCACCAGCCAGCCTGTCCAAGAAACCCAGGCAAATCCGAAAAACAGCGCCGCATTGGCGCTCAGGTGCAGGGCCCGGGCCCAAGGTCGCTGGGGGCTAATCTGCAGGGCGCTCCAGGCGGAAAGCGAGACTAAACCCACGGCGGTTAAACCGGCAGCTAGGTGTTCCGAATGGCCCAGGGTGCCGTAGTGGCCCAAGGTGCCAGCAATGCCAATCGCCAGCAGCAGCAACACCATGCCCAGCATAGCGCCGCCAATCAAAAAATGCGCCTCAACCAGCCGGCGGAAAGCGGAGTGTCTGTGCTGGCGCGACTGAAATATGTAAAAGCCGGTGATGGCCAGCAGCAGGTAGGCCACCAGGGAAAGTCCCATCGCCCAAGCCGCTGTTTTCCACAACCAGAGAAAAGAAGGGAGATTCAAAGCAGTTCACCCATCTGTTGAGAAGCCCCTGAATCTTACCAAAATGGGGTTGCCTTGGTCAGCAACCCCCAGTCCTGTCAAATTTTGATTCTAATCTACAGAAGTTAACGCAGCTGCCGCTAAAGCTCTGGCAGGGCGACTCTTAGCAGTTGCAGCGGTTTCCGGTTTAAGCTTCAAAAGCTCTTGTTTGAGTAGATCGGCTTTTTCAGCGCTGTCGTCGTTCCCGTCAGATATCCGCAGGCGGAGGCAGGGAATTTTATCCGAGAGAATGGCGCTAGCCATCATACCTGTATGAATTTCCAGCAGGGCTTCTGGGAAAGCTTCAAACACCAGGCGCTGTCCGGGAAAGACAACCCGCTCAAAGTACCAATTGGGAATATTCGTGATCCGAGCAATCTGGATTTTGCTGGTGGCGTTGACGTAGCAGCAGAGGATTTGGCCAGAGGAGCCAGCAGGGATGGGATCGAGAATTTGAACCATAGGACTGAGGAGCTAAGCACCAAACGACTTATATATAAAGCTTAACACTCTGCGATCCCCGCGTGTTGTAAACCTGACTACCAACTAACACCTATCCCGAAGTTTTTTTTTAGGTAAAGAGCGCCCGCAGATTCTTTCCTTTTAGGCGTTGACATAAAGCAACTAATATGCTATAAGGCGAGAGAGCCTCTCGCTGCCCCGCTCCCCTGCCTGCCCGCGCACCGGCAAGGAGATCCCCGAGAACCCGCCAGACACCAGCGGTGGTATTGTAAAGTTATATGAAAACACCTTTCAGAAATCCGTAACCCCTCAACTGGTATGGAAGATCGCATCCTCTACGTTCGCCTCCCGTGCAATCCCATCTTCCCGATCGGGGCAGTGTACCTGGCAGCTCACGTCCACAAGCTGTTTCCAGGCGTAGAGCAGCGCATCTTTGACTTGGGGACAGTACCGCCCTTGGACTTCACCGGCGCTCTAGACGCTTGTGTGGACGAATTCCAGCCCACACTGCTGGTATTTTCCTGGCGAGACATTCAAATCTACGCGCCGGTGGGAGGGCGAGGCGGAAATCCGCTGCAGAACGCTTTTGAGTTCTACTACGCCAAGAACCCGCTGGTAAAACTGCGGGGCGCTCTCGGGGGGCTGCGCGTGACGACGGCGTACTACACCGAACTCTGGCGCAACCAGGGGTTAATAAAGCGGGGGCTGAAACGCGCTCAAAAATACCAGCCCCGCGCCCGCGCAGTAGTGGGCGGCGGTGCGGTCAGCGTATTTTACGAGCAGCTGGGGCGCAGCCTGCCGGCGGGGACAATTATATCCGTGGGCGAAGGTGAGGCGCTGCTGGAAAAACTGCTGCGGGGTGAGGATTTCAGCAACGAGCGCTGCTATGTAGCGGGAGAGACAGCGCCCCGCGAGCGGATGATACACGAGCGCCCCACCCCGATCGAGAAAACAGCCTGCAACTACGATTATATAGAGAGCATCTGGCCGGAATTTCAGTATTACCTGCAAGACAGGGACTTCTATATCGGCGTGCAAACCAAGCGCGGCTGTCCGCACAACTGCTGCTACTGCATCTATACGGTGATTGAAGGCAAGCAGGTGCGGATAAACCCAGCGGATGAAGTCGTGGCGGAGATGCGCCAGCTTTACGAGCGGGGGGTGCGCAACTTCTGGTTTACCGACGCCCAGTTTATTCCGGCTCGCAAGTTTATTGACGATGCAGTGGAGCTGCTGGAGAAAATCATCGATGCCGGTATGGCGGACATTAAGTGGGCGGCATACATCCGGGCGGACAACTTGACGCCCCAGCTGTGCGACTTGATGGTGAAAACCGGCATGAATTATTTTGAAATCGGCATCACCAGCGGCTCGCAAGAACTGGTGCGCAAGATGCGCATGGGCTACAACCTGCGCACGGTGCTGGAAAACTGCCGCGACTTGAAGGCTGCCGGTTTCAATGACTTGGTTTCGGTCAATTACTCGTTTAATGTCATAGACGAAACCTATGACACCATCCGCCAGACGATTGCTTACCACCGGGAGCTAGAACGGATTTTTGGGGAGGATAAAGTCGAGCCGGCGATTTTCTTCATCGGCTTGCAGCCGCACACCCATTTGGAAGAGTATGCATTTAAGAAGGAAATTCTCAAACCAGGGTACGACCCGATGAGCTTGATGCCTTGGACGGCGAGGAAGCTGCTGTGGAATCCCGAACCGCTCGGCTCGTTCTTCGGGGAAGTGTGCTTGGAGGCTTGGCGTCGCAATCCAGGCGATTTCGGGCGCGAAGTGATCAGGATTCTCGAAGAAAGGCTGGGATGTGCTGATTTGGAAGCAGCGCTAACTGCGCCGCTGGAAGTGAAGGAGAAGCAAAGAGTGCCGGTGGCGGCGGGCTAAAATTAGGGTGCGTGCCCCCTCGGCGCACGCACCCCAAGCCCCAGCCCCAACATTTAGCCAGAAGACAGGCGACAAAAGCCGGGTAACTTCTGCCATACTTTGATCGATAATAGCCTCTGATTTGATGTAAATAAATGTTAACAGGCTCTATTGTCCACCAGCTAGAGGCCGCTCACCGCAACGGCAAAAGACCTATAAGATTTGGGGTGTACTATAAGAACACCTTAGTTTCCCTGTGCCACGCCCTGGAAGACTGCATCCTGACATCGAGCAGTTCGCCAATCCTGATCGCCGCCTTCCAGCAGGGCAAATGGTACTTGCAAGAAGCAGAGCGCTATGCCGAACTGGCAAACAAGGCTCGCCAAGTTGTGATTATGGCAGCGGCGGACACCGGCTGGCAAGATCACCCCACCAGCCAGATGGCAAATGTGGACTTAGTTAGTTTAGACCCTACAGATCCCGTTGCCCAAGAGTGGCACTTGATGATTTTGTCGCCAACATACACGGCGATGGTACTTTGTCAAGAACTCTCACCGGCTGCTTACGGATCTGCAGGTTACCCGCAAGACGACTTGGAGCGCAAATTCTACGGTTTGTGGACATTTGAGCCGGATCTGGTCAAAGAAACGGTAGAATTAGCCATCGCCCAGATCGGCAAATACAACCCAGAACTCCAGCAAACCCTAACCGCTCAAGTCCAAGCTCTAATCGCTGAGGCGAGTAGTTCCCCACAAGACGACTTGGGCGAAATTGTCTGCCGCGTCGTCGATTACCTGCAGGCAAACGAACACGATTTAGAGAGGGGCGAAGAAGATACTTCTGAATCCTCCCACCCGCAAGCCCTAGAGCGCAACTTAGTTTCCAATGAAATTCAGGCGTATTTGCGGATGGCGCAGCTAATGGATATGGCAGACGCCACCAACCCGATGGCGGCGGCGGAAGTAGTGGCGCTGGCAGAAACGATCGGACAGCTGCTGGATTTGCCCGCTTGGCAGATAAAGCGACTGCGCCTTGCCGGTTTGCTGCACCGCCTCGAACCCTGGCACGGTGTAGATAGAGTTTTGGCGGGTGCCGAACAAGCGCCCAGCTGTCCCCTAGTGCCAGAAGTGCAGGTACTGCGCCGCATGCCCCAGCTGCGAGCCGTGGCCCAAATATTAACTCATCAAACGGAATACTGGGACGGTAGCGGACAGCCCGCAGGTCTTTCAGGGGAGTTAATTCCGCTAGAATCGAGAATATTGGGGCTAGCCGCAGACTTCCAACAGCGACTGGCTCACCACCGCAGCACCGGCACCCAGGAAAATCCGGCTATTTGCGCAGCGCAAGCCCTAGCAGAGTGTCAAGCTCAAGCAGGCGAGCGCTGGGACCCCAAACTTGTGGACACCCTAGCGCTTTTGGCTATCGGCGTGCAGCAGGGTTTGAGCTTGCCGGTGACGCCAGCCAAAGTCACAGGTGCCATCTGGCTGCTAGACTTCTCCACAGAGAGCGCAGGCAAAACCGGCAGCAGCAGCGAAACTTCTATCACTTACGGTTAAAAACCTTACCCAAATCCCCGCTCCCTTCAATCTCTCTGATCTTGGCGTCCTTGGCGTCTTGGCGGTTCCAAACATTATATCACACTAATGGGAAGTCGCATGAACCTGGAAGAAATTCGCTCAGGAAAACTAAAACAATTACCCGGAGCAAATCTAGAAGACGAAGACTTGTCAAATTTAACACTCAAGGGAGTTAATTTTGCCGGAGCAAATCTCGTGGGAGTGAATTTCTGCCAGTCAAATCTGGAAAGAGCGCGTCTTGACGGCGCGAATTTGATGGGCGCACAGCTAGTAGGAGCGGACTTGCGGGCGAACCTGGCAGGAGCAAACTTGATGCAAGCAGACTTAACAGGCGCTGACTTGCGGGGTGCCAATTTGCGGGGGGCAAATTTGATGGCAGCTAAGCTGAGGGAAGTGTCATTTGCCGGCGCTTTTTTGAGCGGGGCGAACCTGATGAATGTCAACTTGCAGGGGGCCGATTTTCGGGGGGCGGAGTTGCGGGGCGCTAACCTCACAGGCGCTAATCTCACCGGCGCTGATATGACTCGATCCGATTTGCAAGGGGCGCTCCTCAGTGAGGCGAATTTGGAAGAGGCGGATTTGCGGGGCGCAAATCTTGCCGGTGCGAATTTGACAGGTGCCAACCTGCTTTGCGCTGAGTTAGAAGACGCTAATTTGGAGGGGGTGAATATTGCAGGTGCCTGTCTGGCGGGCACTTCTGTCGAGGAGCAGGTTTGAAGTTTATAACCGCAGATGGACGCAGATAAACGCAGATAATTCTGAATTCATCTGCGTTCATCTGCATTCATCTGCGGTTGAAAATTCCGAGAATATCCCCACATAAAGAAGGCGAGAGCGCCGAGGAATAGAAAGCCGGCAATACCGGCAAGCGGGTTGCTGTCAATTCCTGTCACCCATTCCGGAACTTTGCCAGAATATCGCACAAGCTGCCCGACGTTGATGATATAATATCCCCAGACGAGGCCGGCATGGAGTCCCGCCGGCAGTCCCAGGCGTCCGCAGCGGGAGCGTTTCGCCCAAACCAGTGCCAAACCAAGCACCAGCAAGCTGGGAAATATTGGCAAAGTGCGGATCATGACTGCTGCCGGTTTGATAAAATGCAGGAGGGCAAATATCGTGGCGTCCGCCCAGAGTGAGGCGGTGGGAGTGTAATCCCGCTGCAACTCGTCTAGCAGCCAGCCGCGAAACAGCAACTCTTCGGCAAAACCGACGCCAAGAGAGACGATTAAGCCTTCGAGGAGAATTTTCGCGAGAGAAAAGTCCGGGGTTTTCCAGACAAGCCAGCCCAGCATTCCTTGCAGGGCAAATATGCCTAGAAGGCAGAACAAACCGGTTGCTAAACCTCTCAGGAGTTCTCGGGCATTTTGTCGGGTGGGTTGCAAGCCGTAGCTGCGCAGCTGGTGGGGCTGTCGGTAAACGTGACGCCCCCACCACCGCACGAGGAAGATAAATTCCCCGTACAAAATCACCATTGTTAGGATGCTGGTTAGGTTGCTATCACTGACGAAGGCGTAAATTGGAGCTGCAAATGGCACCCAGAGGCAGAGTAATGCCAGGACAAAGATTGCCATTCGTGCCGGTGCTGGGTAGCCGGCTATCTGGAGGGGGTTGAGTTTCAATTCGGTATATCAAATTTTGGATGGCAACCAGGCAGTCGCTTCGGAAGTGCGCACACCGCCAGATATGAAATCTTGGCTGACTGTGGGTTTTTCCGGTTGGGCTAAAGCCCAACTACTTTCTTTGGGCTAAAGCCCAACTACGAACCTTTGGGCTGAAGCCCAACTACGAACCTTTGGGCTGAAGCCCAACTACGAACCTTTGGGCTGAAGCCCAACTACAAACCTTTGGGCTGAAGCCCAACTACGAACCTTTGGGCTGAAGCCCAACTACGAACCTTTGGGCTAAAGCCCAACTACAAACTTACCAGCCTCAGGCTGGGAACGAGAGAATTTATGGCGTTATGATTACTCATCAGGCTCAATGGTGCTGGTGAGTCCGTGGTTTTTCAACGTTTCGCTGTAGAATTCGGCGTGTTCTTGAGCGCAGGTAATCACCAAGGCAATGCCGTTGGTGTGGGCTTCCATCATAATGCTCACCGCCTGAGGCTGAGTCAGGCTGGGCACTGTTTTCATTAGAGTCTGCACCACATACTCCATAGAGTTGAAGTCGTCGTTGTGGAGCAAGACGCGATAGCGCGGTGCGATTTTGCGCACTGTTGAACGCTTTTCAACGGTTTCGACTGACACTGCTTTTATCCCCTTTATTCAGTTATTTACAATTCTTTACCTTATATTGATTAGATTGTCGTATAATGTCCCATTCGTCAACTCCCCCTGTTTTTCGGATAACCGTACATTGGCGGTGAGGGGGATAGGGTGAAATGGTGGGGCGGCGCTGCACCGGCAGGTGGCGAGAAACCCTTTTGTTAGAAGCCCGGTAACTTCGGCGAAACCGGGTTTATGAATCAAGGGGTGAGAAACCCGGTAACTTCGGCGAAACCGGGTTTATGAATCTCCGTCCATAGCACAGTAGGAAATAAATGTCAAGTAGGGGGATGCGCAGATTGCCAGCACCCGGGTGGCGCGGTGGGGAGATGGCGGGGGGATGGGACAGGCGTTCTGGCCGGTCCGGCGTCGGGATGCCCCCATCTGTATCAGATGTGCTGCTTTCTTGAACGCTACATCAATGGCCCTATTCAAATTCAGGAGGCCACAATTGAGAAACCGGCAACTCCCACCCTGGCAATAACTCCGGAATCGTCAAAATATCATTATTGTTTAGCACCACCGGCTCCCCAGCAGGGCGACAGACAGTCACCGTTTCCCTGTCCGGGTCAATCAGTATCCCCACTTGGGTTCCCAGTTCTAGGAACAAGTTAATTTTCTCTCGCAGCGCCTCCAGTCTGTCCGTATTGGATTTTATTTCAACCATTAAATCAGGAACCAATTCCGCAAAATAACGGGGGCTGCGCTTCAGCCTTTCCGCCCTGATAAACGCCACATCAGGAGCGCGTAAGTCTGCCGTTTCATTGGGCAAAAGAAAGCCTGCCGCCGCCCCCGTGACCCGCCCCAATTTCCGGGGCATTACCCAGATATTGAGAAAGGCAATTAACCGAGCGCCTACTTCGCTAGATGTGACATCCTCAAGCCCCATAACAATAATATTACCCCCCACCAGTTCCAATTGGTAATCTAGACGCTCCTCTTGGAGCTTAGTTTGCAGCTTCTCTACGTCTTGAACCGTCAAATTCACAAATAAGCTCTCCCCAAGCGAACAGGTTGCTGCCACACAATCAACCCAATTGTACACTATTTTGGCGTTGTTGGCCAACTGGCTTCACCCCTCACCGGCACCACAAACACCCCCCACTATAAACCCCAGCAATAGTTCCCCAGCCCCTCGCCCTCACCACACCCGCTGAATCGGATAGGCATCTAAGGCAGAATTGGCACTCAGTACCGATATGCGCTCAACCATCGCCTGCGCAATCAGCAGCCGGTCGAACGGATCGCGATGGTGAAAAGGCAGAGTTGCCACAGCATCAATATGGCGTCTTTGGATGTCCAGCTGCCTGAAATCGTTCATCCTCAGTTGCAGCAACACAAACACGTCAAAAGGCATCGTTAAACACAGTTTACCCTGACTGTGCTTAATCGCCATTTCCCAGACACTCGCCGCACTGAGGAGAATTTGGTTCTGCTCATCGTCAATATGCTCCCGCGCTTTATCACTGACTTGCGGGCTGTCGGTGATGTACCAAAGAAACGTATGAGTGTCCAGCATAAGTCTCATTACAGATAGTCCTCAAAATCTGCTATGGTTTCGTCAAAATATCCAGACAATGTTATCATATTTTTAGCGCTACCCGGTTGCCGGGGGCGCTTGATTAGGGGCACCGGCAGCAGTTTGACAACCGGCCTGTCATCTTTTGTAATCACAATTTCTTCGCCCCCCATTGCCTGGGCCAGTAATGAACTCCACTGGGCCGTCGCCTCAGCGATATCTATGTGTTGCATAGCTCGTTTATTTGCTAGTTTATTTGATGATGATACCATTAAAATAACTCAAGTTGCTACCTGCAAGTGAGTCAGGGTAGATCCCCCCCTAGCCGGGGCGGGCTTTTGTGCCACCGGCAGCCGGCATTGGGGGACACCGGCACATAAGAAAACTTGCTCGGCGGCGGACTTTTACGGTAGGGCTAAAGCCCTACTACAAACCTTTTCAAGTCACCGTAATCAGGGGGAGAATCGGAAATGGGGAGGCAGGAATTTATCGGTTTCTAACTTAACAGAACAGTGCAATCCGGTTGGATGCCGGTGCTAGCGATCCCAAAAGCCCCACGCTACCCCAGCAAGAGTGTCTTGCGGTGCCGGCACCCCGATAGCCCCAACCCGCGCTAGACAACCGCACTCGGGGGATTTCCCCCACACCTTGTCAGGCGAAGGCGCTGTCAGTGCCGCAACAGCCGGCCCCTAAAATGGGAAAAAGCTCAAAATTTTTAGATTGCGGTTATGAAGCCAGCACCGATCAGCCGGCCCACATTTCAACACAGCCAGATTATTGCCCTAGAACACCAGCACAGCCTCCTGTACGCAGAAGTGATCGACATTGTGAAAATGCAGCAAGTGTGCTGGGGGCGTCCGCTGGCGCTTGCAGTGTGGCCCGCCGGCACCAGCCCCCATGCCGGTCAGCTATCCCCTCTCCCCCCCGTGCTCTACGACTTGCGCCAAGGTGCGGATATACTGTTGCCAGTCACTTTATTCCGCCCCGCCCTCGATACCGAAATAATTCCCCTCCTCACTCAGCTGCAAGCAGAAACAAAAAACCAGCCGGCAGATGCCCCAATTATTGCCCACCGGCAGCTGAGAAATTTTATCCAGCAAGTTTGTACCGCCCACCCAAACCATTTTAGATTTTAGATTTTAGATTTTAGATTTTAGATTCTCCCTGTAAAATTAAACCCGCCCCGCCCCGCATATATAGCGGTTTTCAGTTGGATGAAGTATACGCCAGAAACCCGGTTTCTTTAAGAAACCGGGTTTCTCAGTACCTCACAAAGGACGAAAAACGCTATAAATTAGACAGTTATCTGCGTTTATCCGCGTTTATCTGCGGTTAAAAATCCAAAAAAGCTCAGGCGTAGCGAATACCGGCATCCTTCATCCGCTGAATTCCTTCGCGCATCCGCTGATCGGGCACAGTCAGAGCAATGCGGAAAAAGCCCTCACCGCCTGCGCCGTAGCCATTGCCCGGAGGAACCATTATCCCGCATTTGTCCAGAAGCAGCGTCACAAATTCAGTGGAGGTATAGCCCTCAGGCACCGGCACCCAGACGTAAAGCGTCGCCTTAGGCGGCTGAATTTTCCAGCCCAGAGATTGCAATCCTTCAACGATAATGTCCCGGCGTTTTTGGTAAACCGACATCAGCCCTTGCAGGTCTTCCGCCGAGGTATTAAAGGCAGCCAGCGCAGCTTGCTGAATTGCCTTAAACGCCCCGGAATCCACATTTGATTTGACTTGTCCGAGTCCCTTAATCCCGGTGGCATTGCCGGCGACAAAGCCAATCCGCCAGCCGGTCATATTGTAGGACTTGGACAGGCTGTGAAATTCAATCGCCACATCCATTGCGCCCGGAACCTGGAGTACGCTTGGCGGCTTGTAAGCGTCATAGGCCATTTCCGAGTAAGCGTTATCGTGGCAGAGCATTATATCATACTTGCGGCAAAATGCCACCATTTTCTCGAAATCTTCCAGGTTAGCCACAGCGCCGGTGGGGTTATTGGGATAGTTGACCCACAGTAACTTGGCTTTTGTGGCCACTTGTTCGGGAATGGCATCCAGATCCGGCAAAAACCCGTTTTCAGGCGACAGGGGTACAGTGTAAGGTTCGCCGCCGGCAAAAATCGTTGAAGTGCGGTAGACGGGATAGCCTGGATCGGGGATCAGCGTAGTGTCCCCCGGGTCTACAAAAGCCAGAAAAGTATTGTGGATTGCTTCTTTGGAGCCAATGGCAGAAACAATCTCTGTATTTGGGTTCAAGCCGGTCACCCCAAACCGGCGCTCCATCCACGCCGCTGCTGCTTCCCGGAAGGCTTGCGTTCCCTGGTAGGGGGGGTAGTTGTGGGTGGAGGGATCGTCAATCGCCTCATGCATTGCCCGCAAAATCCTATCTGGAGTGGGCCTGTCCGGGTCACCCACTGCCATGTTAATGATGTCAACCCCTTTGGCTGCCAGTTCGTTGCCTTTACGGTTAAGTTCAGCGAACAGATAGGGGGGAATTTTTTCTAAGCGTTTGGCCAACTGCATGAGGACTGAAGCGCGAAAACCAGGATAATTGTAAAAACCATTACACAGTTTACCGCCAATTTGACTAATTTACCCGTGAGCCGGTGTAAATAATTCCCGCTCGTCTCGCCCTCGATTTTATCCTGTCCTCAGGCACCCAACGAGCTGCGGCATTGATGGCAGAGGCAAAAGCACCCAGGCTGGAGAAAGCGACTCAGGCACTAGCGAAAGCACCCGCACCCAGCAGAGGGGGGCTAATAATTCAAACGGAATCCGATCTAGTCTGGTGGCATCCTGATTGCCTAACTGAGGCCCGAAAGCAGGCGCACCCTGGCCATAATTACCAATGCCTAATGCCCGAGGCCCAATGCTTGAGCAGCTAGCGGCTCTGCTGCAGCGGCGTGCCCCATAACTCATCTTGTCCATTGCCCGAGGCCCAATGCCCCGGATCCCAAACTTTGCCAAATCGGCGCAACCTGTCCCAAAACTGCGTCACAGCACAGCAGCTCCTTATGGCTAGCGGCTGGGCACTAGTTCAATCCGACCGGCATCCATCTCGGCCATCAGTAATTCTAGGGCCTCATAATCAACGTCAGAAATGTACCCGAGTCTGGTCAGCTCGTAATTGATTTCATTTTCGATATCGGGCGTCAATTGCTTGATGTAAAGGGCTTTTTCCACAAGTTCACGAATCATGGCAGTGTCTTTGATGATATGTAAGCATATTTCCACACAATCACCATTCTCCATTGGCTCTCCCAACAAAAAAGTGATGCAGGACTCTAATTAATAATGATCTAAATCACAGGACGGCTGTGCCAGCCAGCATCCCAGAGACTTGATGCCTATCTGGCAGGGAAAATTATCTAGCGCTCTGGCGCACGCATCCTCTCCCTGACTGGCTGGCACTTCCCGGCAGGGGCTGCCCCTCCGACACTGCCGGCACTTCCAGCACACCGGCTGGACTCTGTTTGAATTCTGCCGATTTTTTGTATGTTGTGATACTTTTCTTTAGGAAATCTTAATGAAAACTTTAATATAACCCTGTTTCGGATAAAGATTCAGCAAAGCTCAGGCCAATGGGGGAGTCAATCCGCAATTCTTGGGTTATGGTCAATACATCTGAGGTAGTTTTCTACTTCTGAGCCGTCAAGAGGAGCAGATTATGCACAGCCTTCTCGCCCGTCCTCAACTGACTGTCCTTCAGCCCAAAGGCCACATCAACGCCTCAAACGCACAGCAACTGCTTTCCCCAGCTGCTGCGAGGTGTGGCTTCCGAGGGCAGTGCGGTGTTGCTGGTGGATATGCAGCAAGTGGAGTCCCAAGGGCAGTGCGGGGCTGATGGCGCTCGGATCAGCCTTGAGTTTAGCACAGTTTTCAGCACAAGCCAGGGTGCCAGCCTACCGGCTGACTGTTAAACACTTGCCAGCCACTTCGGACAGATACCTGGCGGGTTTCGGAAACGCCCCCGATCCAAGACAAGCAGCCGCCATCACCCAGACCGGCACTTCACAGACAAAACATCCACTATATTAAAAGAATAGGTGCTTTCCCAGTAGGGGCAATCCCTCCGTGGGTGCCCGAGTAGGGGCAATCCCATAGCGGTTGCCCGAGTAGGGGCAATCCCCCGCGCGGATCGCCCTCAGAAATCAGAAGTGGGTATTAGCTGTGGCAGTCGCATTAGAGCAATTACTAACACCAGATATACATAAGCCCGCTCGTTACCTGGGGAATGAGCTTGGATCAGCACACAAACCCTGGAAGCAAGCCGCTGTGCGTTGGGTGCTGACTTACCCAGAAGTATATGAAGTGGGTGCATCTAATCTGGGCCACATCATCCTCTACAACATCTTGAACGCTCAGCCCCGGCAACTTTGCGATCGCGCCTACTTGCCGGCACCCGACCTGGGCAAAAAGCTTCGCACCACCCAGACGCCTCTATTTGCCGTCGAATCCCGCCGCCCCCTCACCGACTTCGATATTCTCGGCTTCAGCCTCAGCTACGAATTGGGTGCCACCAATATCCTGGAAATGCTGGACTTGGCCGGCATTCCCCTGACTTGGAAACAGCGGGCAGCGGGCAAATGGCCGCTAATTTTCGCCGGCGGCCAAACAGCCACCTCCAACCCAGAACCATACGCCGACTTCTTCGACTTTTTCGCCCTCGGAGATGGCGAAGAACTGCTGCCTGAAATTGGCCTGGTGCTCGAAGAAGGGTTGGCAGCCGGACTGGGCAAAGAAGAATTGCTGCTCGACTTGGCGCAAGTGCCAGGGGTGTACGCCCCCCAGTTCTACGAGGCAGCAGCGGACGGCAGCGTCCGCCCTAATCGCCCCGACGTGCCGGTGCGAATTTTGCGGCGAGTGGCGGCACCGCTGCCGGCCTACTCCATCGGGCTGGTTCCCTATGTGCAAACTGTACACGACCGGCTGACTGTGGAAATCCGGCGCGGCTGCACCAGGGGCTGCCGGTTCTGCCAGCCCGGCATGCTCACCCGACCGGCTAGGGATGTAGAGCCGGAAAAAGTGGTAGAAGCCATTGAGCGGGGAATGAAGGCCACAGGCCACAACGAATTTTCCCTGCTGTCGCTCAGCTGTTCCGACTATCTGGCCCTGCCCTCGGTGGGCTTGGAAATCAAAAATCGTCTGCAAGACCAGAATATTTCCCTGTCCTTGCCCAGCCAGCGCGTGGACAGGTTTGATGACAGCATTGCCAACATCATCGGCGGCACGCGCCAGGGCACTCTGACCTTCGCCCCAGAAGCGGGAACCCAGCGGATGCGGGATATCGTCAACAAAGGGCTGACGAATGAGGAACTGCTGCGCGGCGTCAAAACAGCATTCGAGCGGGGCTGGGATAAAGTAAAGCTGTACTTTATGATTGGCTTGCCAGGGGAAACGGACTCTGATGTGCTAGGCATTGCTGAAACAGTTCGCTGGCTGCAGCAAGAATGCCGCGCCCCCGGAAGAAAGCGCCTGAACTTTAATATAACTATCTCTAACTTTACGCCCAAGCCTCACACGCCCTTCCAGTGGCATTCGGTTTCCACAGCTGAGTTCGAGCGCAAGCAAGCTATGCTGCGGGCGGAATTTCGCCGCCTTAAGGGGGTGAAGGCCAACTTCACGGACGTGAGGATATCGGCGATGGAAGATTTCATCGGGCGGGGCGACCGGCGGCTTGGAGCTGTGGTGCGCCGGGCGTGGGAACTTGGGGCGGGGATGGACTCCTGGTTTGAAAGTGTGGAGAAGGCTTTTGCCGCTTGGGAGGAGGCAATCTCCTCTGCCGGTTTGACTTGGAAATACCGGCAAGTGGAAAGCGGCGAGTGGAACGTTATGGAGGCAGCAGCAGAGGACATCCTTGACAGACCCCTGCCTTGGGATCATATCAATACCGGTATTGAGAAAGAGTGGCTGAAAGCAGACCTCGCCAAGGCCCTAGAAGCTGCGACAGTGCCGGATTGCTCCTTTGACGGCTGCTCTCACTGCGGGGTGTGCACCCCAGACTTTGGCCACAATACGGTGATTTCGCCGCCCCCGATTCCGGAATTTGCCGGCCACTTTAAACCCAATCACAACCGGGCAGTGCGAATGCGGGTAAAGTTTGGTAAACTGGATAACATGGCTCTCATAGGCCATTTGGATTTAGCTCGCCTGTTTGACCGCGCCGTGCGGCGGGCCAGCTTGCCGGTGGCTTTCACCGGCGGGTTCCACGCCAGCCCTCGGATTTCGATAGCCAGCGCCCTGTCCTTGGGGGCCACTAGCAGCGGCGAGATTGCTGACTTCGAGCTGACGCAACCAATGGATGCTGAAACCTTTCGGGAAAAGTTGGCAGGAGTTCTGCCGGCGGAAATCCCTCTGTACAGCGTCGAGGAGGTTGACCTGAAAGCTCGCTCCGCCAGTCAGCTGTTGGAAAGGGCAGAATATTATATCACAGTTGCGGCAGCCGGTGCCGGTGAGGCGTCTTGGGAAGATTGGGTGCGGGCAATCACGGGCAGTGAGGCCATTGTGTCAGAGCTGACGGCTCAATCTGGCCAGACAAAACTCGTGAATCTGCGCGAGCGCTTGTTTGAGTTAGAAGTAGTGGAGTGCCGAGAAGATAAAAGCTCTCAACCCGAGTTGCCACTGCCTTCTTCAGTGTTATGTTACCGTTCCCACTGTGCACTTCCGCATGCGGTTCTGCGCTACACTGGCAGTTGCCGCAATGACGGTAACCTGCTGCGACCGGAACATCTGGTCTGCATGCTCGAACAAGTGACGGGACACGAGTTTCAGCTGCTGCACGCCCACCGGAACCAGCTATTTCTGAGTGGCGAGAGTGCGAACAGCTCTCTGTGAGGGGCTGGCAATTGCTGCTGGCAGGGATGTTTGTCGGGGGAGTGCCCCGCAGCCTATCCCTGCGGGCTAATAATTGCTAAAATAAACCTCAAGGCTAGCGAAAACCCGATTGTGCGACCGGCAGCCAAAGAACTGAAAATCGCGCACAGGCGGAAAGCAGCCCCCGCGCTCTGCGGAATCGTAGCGTCAGCTACCCAGCTCGCTTGTGCGGCACGCGCAGCGGCAAGAAAGCGGAAATTATCACAGCCTGCCGCAGGAGCAGTGAGAAACTTGAACAGGGGGTCGTGCTGCAGATAGAATAGCAAGCTTTCCGGAGGTGAGAAAAAAGCAATTCTCAGAGTCCGAGAGCCGAAGATAGGGATGTTGGCGCTTACAGCTGGTTAGGCTTTATTCCTAAGGAACAAGACAAGTTGCAGGGGGGGTTTGGCCTTCAAAAGGGCAAACAGGATTGAGTAACTGGGCAGGAACGGTTTCCTGATTTAGCCAAAATGGCAAAGAAGAGAGCAATAATCTGAGTAGAGAGGGGAGAAATTTCATCAAAAAATAACCGGAGAAACGCCGACATAACTTAATGTTTCGCAGTCAGGCCAGAGGACAGGGCCATAGAAACCAGACTGAACGTCAACAAGAAGCAGAACTACCGCTGCAGGCCAAACAGGCCGGTGCAGCTGGGAGGGCTGGTAATTGGGGACTAACAATTGGTAACGAGGCAATTGAAAATAAGGTTAAGCGCCTGACAGTCACTGACCGTTTGAATGGAAATGGCACGCTCAAGAATCACCGTTTGGCTAGTGCTTAGATCCGAAGCGGGGATTCTCGGAATTTAAGAGGCAATTACTGTACAATTAGGAAGGGTAGGCTGAAGAAGCCCTAAACTCGACCGTTTTTTCCCGACTGCAGTCACTGCCAGACCCGACAAAAAATGCCGCTTTCACGTTCGCACCTTTAAATGCGCCCAGTGTGGGTGTGAGGCGGATAGGGATTTTACCGCATCTGTAAATCTGGATCGCTATCCAGCCCTTGTGGTAGAGGCGGTGCCAGCCACGGGGAGGAAAGAGCGCTCACCCACTATCAACTGCGGTTGATGGGAGTAGGGTGTTGCCGGAATCAAGGCGCAACTTTGGGAAGCAATGTCCGGCGCTGTCCTAAGTGCTATAGAGCGGCTAGGAAATTCCCCCCCTCGTGCATAGTTTGGCTCTGCAGGCAAGCTGTCTTGAGCGAAATTCACAACCTGTGATCCTTTGACGCTGTAGCAGTTGTGGCTTGAGAGACCGGGAGTGCCGGCTATCGTGGCCAGCTTAAGCATAGGATGCTGGAAACAACTGGCAGCGGAAATACTTCAAGACTTGCCGCACATTTTTTGGCCCCCTGATAGAGGGGACATCATGTCACCAGAGGTGGCGCTTTCCTATCGGTCAACAGTCACTCCGCGTCCTGCGGATTTTTCACTCCTTTGTTACTGTATTAAGCCATTTTAGGGTCGTTAGAGGTGTTGGTACTCCCGAGGGAAGATGTGGGAGTCGTTTGTTAGAGCGCGAGCTTACTATTCCAGCTAAAGTCAGAGGCTTTACGCAGCGCGGCAGCCTCTAGCAGAGCTAAGTTTTGAGGTTTTTGAATGCCAAAGCAAATTATTATCGCTGAGCAGCACCGGATCGCTGCTGTTTTTTCAGAAGACCAAATCCAAGAACTCGTCGTCGCCACGGGGCACCACCAGGTAGGTGACATATATCTGGGGATTGTTGAGAACGTATTGCCGGGAATTGATGCGGCTTTTGTAAATATTGGCGACAGCGAACGCAATGGGTTTATTCACGTCACTGACCTGGGCCCGCTGCGGCTGAAGCGCTCCGCCGGCTCGATTACGGAACTGCTGGTGCCGCAGCAGAAAGTCCTGGTGCAAGTGATGAAGGAGCCCACAGGAAGCAAAGGGCCCCGGCTGACCGGCAACATCACCCTCCCCGGTCGCTATTTGGTGCTGATGCCCTTTGGGCGGGGCGTCAACCTGTCGCGCCGCATCCGCAGCGAAAGCGAGCGCAACCGCCTGAGAGCGCTAGCTATCCTGATTAAGCCGGCAGGCATGGGGCTGCTGGTGCGCACTGAGGCGGAAGGGATGGCCGAAGAAGCGATTCTGGAAGATTTGGAGTTCTTGCAGCGACAGTGGGAGAGCATCCAGCAGGAAGCCAATTCTACCCGACCGCCGGCGCTGCTGAACCGGGACGACGATTTTATTCAGCGCGTTCTGCGGGATATGTACAGCACGGACGTCAACCGGATTGTCTTGGACTCCCCCACCGGCATCAAGCGGGTGAAGCAGCAGTTGCTCTCTTGGAGTGGGGGCAAGGCACCGCAAGGGATTTTGATAGACCATCACCGCGAGCGGGCCTCGATTTTGGAATACTTTCGCGTCAACGCCGCGATTCGAGAAGCCCTCAAACCAAGAGTTGACCTGCCCTCCGGCGGCTATATCATCATCGAACCGACGGAAGCGTTGACGGTGATCGATGTTAATTCGGGATCTTTCACCCGCTCTAGCACGGCGAGGGAAACGGTACTGTGGACTAACTGCGAGGCGGCTACTGAAATCGCCCGCCAGCTGCGCCTGCGCAATATCGCCGGGGTGATTATTGTTGACTTTATCGATATGGACTCGCGGCGAGACCAGCTGCAGGTGCTGGAACACTTTAATAAAGCCCTGAAATCGGACAAAGCTCGACCCCAAATCGCCCAGCTGTCCGAGCTTGGCTTGGTGGAGCTCACCCGCAAGCGCCAAGGTCAAAATATTTACGAACTCTTCGGTCGGGGTTGCCCCACCTGTGGGGGGCTAGGGCACTTGGTACACCTCCCCGGCGAAGCGGACACTCAGCCCGGTGAGCCGGCCCTTGCGCCAGTCGCACCTGTGGCCCTCAGGGAGCCCCGTATGCCGGAGCTGGTGGAAGTGGTGAGTGAAGGGCTGGATATGGAAGAGTTGAGCCCGCAGACTCAGCTCGACCTGCTCAACCATCCCAGCTATCAGGAGCGCGGAGGGGCAGACAGTCGCCGCCGCCGCCGCCGCCGCATTGACTTGAGTGAAACCCCCGCCGCCCCTGAGGAGGAAGGTGCGGGCGTCTCTCCTTACCCTGTGGCTCGCATCACTCCCGCCGCGCCGGTGAAGACGCCTAAACCGGAAGTTCTCCCCGAAGCTGAACCCGCTGTGCCCGATGCGATGCCAGCACCCCTGCGGGCGGAAAGAGTTGAAAGGACTCGTGCCTTCAGTCGCGAGACGGCGCTGGCTGCGCCAGAACCCCCAGAGGTGGTTACGGTGGAAATGACTCCTGAAGAACAGGAAGTGTACGCACTGATGGGGATTTCTCCGCTGCTGCTGGTGAATCGCGAGGTGAAAAATCCCAAATCTGCGATTATTTCTGTGGTGACGCCCGGTCAGTCGCCGAATCCAGATGTGGAGCTGCCTCTGGCTGCTGAGCCAGCACCTGAGCGCCGCACCGCTGCAGCAACCCGAAGCCCATCTCTCTCCTCTGGCTATGAGGAACCGGAAATCTTCCGTTATGAGCGGGCTCCGCTGGAGATGCCTGAACCCGAGCCGGCTGAACCCGCCGCCGCTGACGAGTCGCCCTCGCCAGCGACCGTTGCTGAGCCCGTGCCCGAAATCACTGACTCGGAGTCCAGTGCTGGTGTGACTCGCCGCCGCCGCCGCCGGTCTTCTGCTTCCGAAGAGTAGTTTTCGATTACAAACCGCAGATAAACGCAGATGGACGCTGATAATACAGATATCTGCTCTGTCTGCGTTTATCGTTGTGGTTCTGCGGTTGCATTCTAAATTTCTGTATGAATTTGCCGCCTCAATTGCCTAAACAGCTCAGTCTCTGGGAAACACCGGCACTGCCCAATCGGCAGGGGTTGGTTGCCGGTGTGGATGAGGTGGGGCGGGGTTGTTTGTTCGGGCCAGTGGTGGCTGCTGCTGCGATCCTGCCGGCAGTTGCTGAGGCGCTCGCTGGCGGCTGCTGGGGTGAGGGACAGCAAGCAGCTGACCGGCACTCAGCGCCGCCGGTTGGCTCAGCTGATTCGGGAGGTGGCGCTCGACTGCCAAATCGGCGTGGCCTCTGTGCGCGAGATTGACCGGCTCAATATCTTGCAGGCTTCGCTGTTGGCGATCAAGCGGGCGGTGATTAAGCTGAGTGTTCAGCCGTAACTGTGTTTGATTGATGGCAATCAGCGGATTCCTGATTTGCCTGTGCCGCAAGAGACTATGGTGCGGGGGGACAGCCGGTCGGTTGCGATTGCTTCCGCCAGTATTGTTGCTAAGGTGTGGCGGGACGATCTGATCGTTCGGCTGGCTGCGAAATATCCTGAATATGACTTGACAAATAATAAAGGTTATGCTACGCAAAAGCACCGGCAAGCGCTGCAAAAGTACGGGCCCTCGCCCCAGCACCGGCTGTCTTTCAGTCCGTGTCGCGAGAGTGAGAGCGGCCAATAATATCAGGTTGGGTATGGGGCATTGGGGCAGTGGGCGATCGGGCATTGGGCTGACTCACCCACAGATAGGATGGGGGCGCTCAGCGAACTTGACAAGCTGTTGCGCTTTTAATCTGCTTATGTAGAAAGGATGTCGAACCCTGTAGGGACAGGCGTTCAGGAGCTGCCCCCTTCGCTGGCAGTAGTGCCGGAGCGACCCACGGAGACCGCCCCGGAACGATATCCTCGCTGTCAATAGTGTAAATTAAATGTGCAAAATCCCTTAGCAGTAGCCACTTATGTTAAGACATGGCACATGGCGCATTCCCATGTGCCATGTGCCATGTGCCATGTGCTATGCGCTATGCGCTATGTGCCATGCGCTATGCGCTATGTGCCATGCGCTATGCGCTATGCGCCATGCGCTATACCATTAATGTCCTAACCAATATGACTACTGCTATATCACACGGTTTGTCCTTTTGGCGAGAGTACCGGCTGCAGCGATAGCTCCTCTCTTGCTTCGGTGGCCCACCGGCAGTAGTCTTGCAGCAGATGGTGCATCAATCTCTGCTTAACCGTGAGCAGCACGCTCTTGAGCAGGGCGTTGCCGGTGGCTTCCATAATCGGTTGCGGCGTCAGCCAGAAGGGGGGCGGCAGTTCCACCCTCACCTCTAAATCGGCTTTGCCTTTTAGATAGGTAATACCGCTTATGTGCTGCGGATACAGCTTGCCGACTAGCTTGAGCGCAAAGCGCTGGTTGATGTACTCGACACCCCGAATCTCACATCTGACTGACTTTAAGTTAATCGTCCCGTCCGCTTCCGCCCACACTTTCATGTCTACTGTGGGTTGAATGCTCAGCATCATAAAGCTCAGGGGGCGCATTTTCAGGCGAAACACATCAGAGCTTTGCTGCTCCATTCGACTGGGGTCAACGAGAGCGTACACCAGGCGCTTGGGCTGGCGCAGATAGTGCTGAATGGGCACTGGTTGCTCGGGTACGGCAATTTCAACGGATTGTGAGGCAACAAACCGGGTGTCCATGCTGGGCGGCTTATGTTTAAGTATTCTATAATTATGTTAAATTGTATTGCGAAAGGTGAAGGAACGCTTCAACCTCTTCAGGTGGGCAGTGGCCGATAAAAGGCTAGAATCTAACTAGACAGGTACTTCGAGCCTATTTTAGGCTATCCGTATGTTCCTTGATATCTGATAAAAGTAATAAAAATAGTTGAGATGCCGACTTTACTGCACGGAACCCTATGACCATTACTGTCGCCCATCTGGGCCCCACCGGCACGAACGCGGAGGCAGCTGCCCTCGCTTATGTGAAGCTGCTGACTCGGGAAACTGGGCAGGAATGCCTGTTATGTCCTTATGCGAGTATTGCGCAGACGCTGCGGGCTGTGGCTGAAGGGCGTAGCTCATTGGCAGTGGTGCCGGTGGAAAATTCTATTGAAGGCAGTGTGCCGGTGACGCTGGACACGCTGTGGCAGCTAGACCGGCTGCAAATTCAGCGGGCTGTGGTGTTGCCGATATCCCACGCTTTGCTGTCTGCAGCTGAGGGGCTGCAGGAGATTCAAACGGTTTATTCACACCCGCAAGCGCTGGCGCAGTGTCAGGGGTGGTTGGAAAAATTTCTCCCGCAGGTGCAGCTGATTCCGGCAAATTCGACGACGGAGGCGCTGCTGCATCTGGAGAAGGACAAAACTGCCGGCGCGATCTCGTCGCTGCGGGCGGCCCAACTCTACAAGCTGCCGGTGCTCGCTCATCCGATTAATGATTACCCGGACAATTTCACTCGTTTCTGGGTGCTGAGCTTGCTGCCTTCTCCCGGTGGGACTCACACATCACTCGGTTTTAGTGTCCCCGCTAATGTTCCGGGTGCCTTGGTTAAGCCTTTGCAAGTGTTGCGAGAGCGGAATATTAACATGAGCCGCATCGAATCTCGTCCCACTAAGCGCTCCCTCGGCGACTATGTTTTTTTTATTGACATTGAAGCTGACGTTCGGGAAGCCGAGGTGCAATCCGCCCTCAAGGAATTAGCCCCTCACACGGAAACCCTGAAAATCTTTGGCAGCTACACGACGGCGCACGTTGACTCAGATCCCGCCAATCCTGACTTTCTGGTTTTGTAAATTTTTGTTACGTTTTGACCGGCACCGGCTCGATGGAGTTGACGGGGTAGATAGGCTCATGGTACGATTCAGGCATCACATCTTTATAATGGAGTGTGGCTAGCTATAAAATTTCGGCACAGATTCCCAATATAAGAATAGTCTACCAGCACCGGGGGGAAAAAGATAGTACCCCC